>Ga0310822_100594_pt1 | contig 16748 bp, 11 predicted proteins | sample P4_ome_2_FD_201313 | JGI IMG/M metagenome (GOLD analysis project Ga0310822, IMG submission 201313) | Sorghum-adapted microbial communities from Joint BioEnergy Institute, Emeryville, California, United States - P4_Day56_Rep2 | ecosystem: Engineered > Bioreactor > SSF (Solid state fermentation) >... | reverse complement strand
CGCTGAAGAATAGCGTTCCTCCGGCCGGCTCTTCAGCAGCTTGTCGATGATATCGACAAACCGCCGGGGCAGATCCCCGCGATGATGATCGAGCGGGACCTTCTCCGCATAATAGTAATTTCCTCGGCTAAGCAGGTAATAGACCATGGCTCCCAGGGCATACAAATCGGTGCGCGCATCGGTCTGAAGCATTTGAAACTGTTCCGGCGCGGCAAAACCGATCGTGCCGATCTGCACGGTATCCGCATCACGCCCGGACTTGTAATGGCGGGCAATTCCGAAATCAATCAGGCGCACCCGTTCCTGCTCGTCGATCATCACGTTTCCGGGTTTGAGATCGCGGTAGATGATCGGATGCGGTTTACGGGAATGAAGATACTCAAACAAGGTGGCAAGCTGAATCATATAGTTTAACACTTTCGGATACGGAATGTCTCCCTCTGCGGAGCACTGTTCCAGTGTTCTTCCGCGGATATAATCCATGACCAGATACGATCTTCCTTCTGAATCCGGACCGTAAAAATCGGCGATGTTCGGCAAATGCGGGTGGTTCAATTGGACCAGAATTTCCGCCTCTTCGATGAACTTATCGTAATCCTCAGCCCGCTGAACCGTTTCTTTGATCGCCCACCGCTTGCCTTTCAGCTTCAGATCCTCGGCTAAATAAACCGTTCCCATCCCTCCCCTGCCCAAAAAGGAAAGAATGCGGTAACGTTCAAACAAGACAGCCCCGATTGGCAGCTGTTGATGCTCTGAATTCAATAGCCTCCTCCTTTCGGAAAATTTTAACAACGATTATATCGGCGAAGCCTCGGAAAATCCAGCAAAAAATTTGCCAATGTCCGCAACATTCCATTAATATGATAAATATTTAATGGTATTAATTTTTGAAAAGCGGTCTGTATCACCTTGAAATCGCATGAAAAAAGCCCGCGGATCCTTCCGCGGACTGGAGCTGCTCCTGCTTCCGGCAGCTTATGGCCTGGCTGAAAGATAAGCGGCCTTATTGCGTTCCATTTGCCTCAGATGACCTTCCACATGCTCCACATAGCTCTCAACAATATCCTGCAGCGTGATTTTACCGGCTACATTATGAATGCCGGTCCGCTGCCACTCCTCCGGTGCCAGCTTTTGCAATACGGACGCCATGCTGATTCGCAGAAGGCGGAATAGTTCCAGATGTGTCTTTAGATCCAGTTCGGAATAATGCATGCGACTTGTCCAGGAATCCTGGTCAAATGCCGTCAGCAGCGGGTTCGTCTCCGATATGACCGCCTTCATCCGGTGCGCCGCGACTAGATCGGCATCGCACAGATGCACGACAATTTCATGAATGCTCCAGGCATTCGGAGCCGGCTTGAAGCGGAGAAGCTCCTCCTCTACACCTTCAAGCGCTTTTCGAATTTTTTCGTATCCACCCAGATATCGCTGCAAAAGTTCTTCCATTTTGTTTCCCCTCCTATCGTTTCATCAAACAAAGCGTCAGTTCTTCCCGGTTGTGAAACAGCTGCTTGGCGCCAATCAGCGACAGGGAAGGCTTCAGGGCCTCCACGGTTTCACGAAAAGCCTGAAACGGTTTTTTATGCATGAACTTCAGCGTGATGACGGCCGTACCCCCCCTGCAGAGGGCGTAGGCGAGTCCCGAGACCAGTTTGACCATCTGCCGGGGACTCCAGCTCATGTCACATACAAGCAAATCAAATTGCCCTTCGGAAAAATGCACTTCCGCGGCGTTTTTCCTGAGGAAGGTCAGCCTGGGATGACCTTTTAGCGAGGGATCCAGCCTGGCCGGATCAACGGCCGTTACTTCCAGTCCCCGTTCAAGCAGCAGAGATGTCCACCCTCCGGGGGCGGCGCCAATGTCGAGCGCTCGCGAATAACGGGAAAAATCAAGGGAAAACACCTGTTCCGCCTCAAGCAATTTGAATTTGGCCCGGGAGATTTGCCCTTCCTCCCGGCGAAAGCGAATGGCGCCGCCGGACCAGTCGGACAGATTCTCCGCAGGCCGGGATACGCCAAGAAAAGCTTTGCCGTCCCTGTCTCCCAGAAATACCGAAATGACCCAGTCCGCCTCTTTGACAATCGTCTCCCATCCAAAAGCCGTTTGCAGTTCCGATGCGATGGCCTCTTTCAGTTGCTTGAGGGTATAGGCCATCGGCGTAAAGTCCTGCCTGCGAATCTGGACCGCCGCGCATGCACCGGTTGGAATTTCCGCTTCCTCTCCCTGCCTGCGGGTCCCGCTGCCGCCCGCCAGAACGGGCCAAACCTGTTTCAGCATGGCAGAGACTGCCTTCGGCAAACGCCAAAGATCCGCCTCATCCCCGGAGAAATCCGCTTCCGCGGATACGGGTTGGATATGGCGCAGAAACACCGGCTGCTCTTTCCCCCAGGCGGCCGCTGCTTCCTGCCTGGCTGCGGGGATAACGGCCGAAAAGACTTCGCCGGCTACAAGCTGGGTAAAACGGGTTCCGGGAAAACGTCGTTTCAGCTCCTCCTGGGCATACACCGCGAAACCGTGGTTTGCCGTGCCGATCCAGACGGATTCCCCGTCCAAAGGCAGAAAGCGCACGATACTTACCTTCGGCGATGTCATGTTTTCACCTTGATCCACGGCCGGCCGTTCTCCCATTGAATGGCAACCGGAACGTCGTAGGCCTTCAGCAGGTTGTCTGCTGTCAACACATCCTGTTTCCTGCCCGCGGCGATCAGCTTTCCGCCATTCAACAGCGCCATGTGAGTAAACAAGGGAATAATTTCCTCAATATGGTGCGTGACATACACAATGGTCCGGCTTCCGGCCAGTTCCCCAATGTCCAGAAGCAATTTCTCGCGCTCGTAGAGATCCAGGCCGGAGCAAGGCTCATCCAGGATCAGAATCGCCGGATCCATCATCAGTGCGCGGGCGAGCATCACTTTCTTCCGTTCACCCTGGGAAAGTGTTCCAAGCGGCTGATTCTGAACATGGGATAGCCGGACGCGTCCAAGCATATCCCTGGCCTTGGCGATAACCTCCTCCGGAATCGTTTCGTAAAATCGCAGGAACGCATACTCTCCGGTTGCCACGACTTCCCAGACGGGATCGGCAGGATTCAGCTTTTCGTAGAGCGATTGGCTGATGTACCCGATTTTTTTGCGCACCTCCCGGACGTCGCAGGCTCCAAAGACATTGCCCAGCACTTCCACGCCCCCGCTGCTCGGGAACAAATACCCCGTCATCATCTCCAGAATCGTCGTCTTCCCGGAGCCGTTCCGGCCCAAGATCGTCCAATGCTCCCCTTCGCGGATTCGAAGGTTTACATGATCAAGAATATGCCGCCCTTCACGAATAAAATTTACATCAATCAATTGAATCAAACGGGTCACCACTCATTGTCGTCATTTTCGTTATCGACCTCTATTGTAGCTTTCCCCGGCTCTTTTTTCCATTACTTTTCGCCACATTCAAATCCGCAAACAGACTCTTCACCTTCCGGATTTCGTCCTCGTGGCTTCCGTTTTGTCCGGCGGGCGTTTCGAGAATCAGGGGAAGTTCCCGGAACCAGGGTCGCTTGAACAACCCGCGAAAGCCCTCTTCTCCAATATGGCCCCGGCCGATGTTGGCATGACGATCCTTTCCGGACAGCTTCGGATAGGCCGAATCATTCAGATGAACGGCACGCAAATGAGGAAGAAAGCCCAATTTCTTCGCTTTCTGCTCCAGTTCAAGGGTATTTGTTCCCGTCCAAAGACCGCTGGCGAAGGAGTGGCAGGTATCCAGGCAAAATCCGATTTTGTGAGGCTTTTCCGTAAGATTGCGGATCTGCGTCAATTCTTCCAGGGTTGTGCCCATGGACAGACCTTCCCCTGCCTGATTTTCCAGCAAAATGAGTGCTTCCCCCTCCCAATCGGCAAGGACCTGATCAAGCGTATCGATTATATATTTGTAGCCTTCCAGCAGATCCGAACCTTTCCATTTGCCGAAATGAACCACTAGTCCGATCGATCCGCAAGCTTCCACGATTTCCAGATCATTTTTTAGCGATGCCACGGTGACGCGGCGAAGATCCGAGGGCGCGGCGGCAAGATTGACCGGATAAGGGCTGTGGGCGATTGAGAGAAGCTTTTTGTCGCGGCAAAATTGTGCGCACGCTTCCGCATCCTTGCGATCGAATGCTTTGATGGCAAGACTGCGGGGGTTTTTGGGAAAATATTGAAAGGCTCCGGCTCCGATGGCCGCCGCGGTTCGGGCGGCTCCCAGATAACCGTGCCGAATGCTGATATGGCATCCTATAGGCATGCGAAACGTTCCCTCTCACTTCTGGCAATGGTCGCAGTAGAAGCATTTGCGCCCGGCCAGCTTCGTTCCCGTCAACGGGCTCCCGCAGCGCGTGCATGGTTCTCCTCCGCGGTCATAGACCCGGCAGCGGTCGTCGAACCCGCCTGTCAACGTATCTCCGGAATAAAGCGGCATATCCATGTAACCGCCAAATCGTACCGCCTCCTGAAGAACGGATCGGATTGCCGCATACAGCCGGTCTTTTTCCCGCTCCTGCAGGGACGTACACGTCCTGGACGGCTTCAATTCGGCGGCAAAGCAAATTTCGTCGGAATAGCAATTGCCGATTCCGGACAGGAAGCTCTGATCGACAAGTACAGTTTTCAGCCTTCCTCTTTGGCCGCGTATGCGTTCTTCAAACCTGCCTCTGGTAAAAGCGGCATCCAGCGGTTCCGGGCCCAGCTTTTGCAGAACTCCCTGCAATTGCTCCGGCGTCAGGAGATGGAGATAACCCAGCCGGAGCCCCAAGAAATACAGCGTTCCATGGTTGAATTTCAGTGTAACCTGCGCTGTTCGTTCAGGCTTTTCCGCCCCGTACCCGAAATACAGCTTCCCTCCCAGCATCAAATGCAGGAGCAGCACGTTCCCGGAGCTTAATTGGAAAATCAGGTGCTTGGCCCGGCGTTCGATGCCGTTCACCGTCTGTCCCGGGATTTCCCGCATCCAACGCTCCGCTGGAAGATTAATGGTCTTTTCCCGCTCAATTTCGGTGGAGACAATTTTATTTCCGGCAATGAATGGGGACAGCAGATTTTTGTACGTTTCCATTTCCGGAAGCTCGGGCATGGGAAGCACTTCCTTGTTTGGGTGTGTTTTTCTTGGTATGCCCCAAACCGGAAGGAAATATAGCCGTATAGCCGGTGCCCGTGAACATTTTCATTCCAACCGGAATGCTCTATACTGGAGAAAAACAAAATGAACGAAGGAGGCACGGCATGATTTTTCATAAGGGCGAGGTCCTCTTTCGGCAGGGAGAATCCGGACCCCTGTTTAAAATCCTCAGCGGTTTGTTCAAGGTTGTCCGCATCCAGCCGGATGGCAACCAATTCGTTTTCAATCTCCTTGTTCCCGGGGAAATCATCCCGCACCATTCCTTAATTACGCCGATGGAGTATCATGGGACGGCCATCGCTTTAATTGATTCCGAAGTAGAGGTGCTTCCTTCCGCTGATTGGTACCGCGGTTTGCAAGAGCATCCGGAACGTTACCGCGAAATTTCCGTTTTGCTTCAGGAAAAACTGCGAATGATGCAGAAGCGGATCGATCAATTAACGGCAGTCTCTCCTGCCGACAAATTTTCTTTATTTCAGGATTGGCTGCAAACCTTCATCCCCGGGATCCAGATCGCGGAGATTTTGACCCAGGAAGAGATTGGGCAATTCGTTGGACTGCGCAGGGAAACGATTAATCGGCTGCTGCGGGGAAAAATGTAAAGTTTTGCTTCCCGGGCATGTCTGTAAATAGGAAAAGGCGCTCCACTCCGTATGGAACGCCCTTTCCCTTTCATTTCTTTGGATTACCGTACGGCCGCTTCTTCCTTCAGCACGCCGGCCGGACCGAAAAATTCAAAATGAATCCGTTCTTCCGGAACTCCCCATTCGGTTAAAGCTCTGTACATGGCTTTCATAAACGGAATCGGACCGCAGAAATAGAAATCCGCTTCCGGAGATTTCAGGACCGATTGAAGGTAAGGAAGGTCCAAATAACCTTCTTTATCGTAATCTCCCTTTTCCTTGTCTTCTTCCGTCGGGCTTTGGTAGCAGAAGAACGAGCGGATATTTTCGTACCGGTTCGTAAGATCCAGTACATGGTCCTTCAATGCGTGCACTTTTCCATTTAATGCCGCGTGCAGGTACGTGACGGGACGATTTGGTTCGTGTTCGGCCAGCCAGTTCAGCATACTGGTCAGCGGCGTAAGTCCGACCCCGCCGCTCAGCAGAACGATCGGGAGATGATGGCTGGTATCGAGCACAAAATCCCCCGCAGGTGCACTCAGCTCCAGTACATTCCCTTCGTGGACCGACCGATGCAGGTAGTTCGAGACGATTCCCTCGGGTTTTGTTTCATTGCCTTCCTCTTTCTTGACGCTGATCCGGTAGTAGGACTTACCCGGGCTGTCAGACAAACTGTACTGACGAATATGGATATTTTTCTCGCCGGGGATATCCAGTCTTACGCTGATATATTGCCCCGGTTGATACAGAGCCAACGGTCCTCCATCCTCAGGCACAAGGTAGAAAGAGGTAATCACTTCGCTCTCCTTCACTTTGCTGCGGACGATAAACCGGCGAAAACCTTTCCATCCTCCCGTTTGTTCCTCAGCCTGGCGGTACATCTCCGCCTCGGTTTGAATAAATGCATCCGCAATCACCTGATAGGCGCGGCCCCACGCTTCGATGACTTCATCCGTAGCTGTATCGCCAAGCACGTCTTTGATGGCAATGAGGAGATGTTTGCCTACGATCGGATAATGTTCGGGCTGAATTCCCAGGCTCCGGTGTTTGTGCGCAATTTGCTTGACAACAGGCAGAATCGTCTCCAGCCGGTCAATGTGGGCTGCCGCCGCGTAGACCGCATTGGCCAAAGCCGTCTGCTGCCTGCCCTGTTTTTGGTTGGCATGATTAAAGATATCCAGCAGCTCCGGATGATTCGCAAACATGACCTGGTAGAACCGGCTGGTAATTTCTTTTCCATGTTTTTCTAGAAGTGGTACCGTTGATTTGACGATCTCAATGTCTTTTGCACTCAGCATAGGTTTCTCCTTTTTCCTGCTTGATTTTCTCTCTGTGTCTTCAGTATAAAGGAGCCCTCTGCCTGCTTTTGTGATTCAAATCACAAGAACCGTTGCGGTTTTGTGACAAGGCAGCCTTTCCGGTCAAAACAACGTTTGTTTCTCCGCCTCCCCACTCCATTTCTCCCGAAGCCGGTCGATTCGCCGCTGCAGTTTTTCCGTTTCGATGCGGCGGCCAGCCGCCGCAATCCGCAGAAGCGAAGAGCGTTTGCGACGGATCCGCAGCGCTTCCTCCGCGTAATGCAGGGCCAAAGGATAATTTTTGCGGCGATGCTCATAATGCATGGCCAGCTCGACGAGCACTTCCTCCATTCCCGGCGAATGATCATGGGCATGTTCCACATACCGTTGCCAGTTGCGGGCAGCGGCTTCATGGCGTCCCCCCTTCTTATGCCAAGCTGCCACATGCGGCAGATAACCCGGTTCTTCCCGCCATGCCGTTTCTTCCAGAAGCTCCATGGCCCGTTCCGCCAAATCCCCCCGGCCTACCTTGTCCAGCCATAAGCCCAGACGGTAAATTTCTTCCGCCGGTAGGCTTTCCATATCCAAAGTTCCCTTAAGAAGCCGGCTGTAATGAACAGCCAGGCCGGCCAAAGAAAGGATATCCCGTTCGTTGTGTTGAAACACTCCGGCCAGCAACGCCGGATTCTGCTCCGCCAAATACTGAAAATAGAGGGCTGGAGCCATCGAACCCGGCACATCTTCCCCGCGGTTAACCCCCAGCCGGTCTTCTTCAACCTGGCCCAGCCGGCAGGAAGGCGAGGTATGCTTCCACAAGCTTCTCGACGGATACAGAAAATCTAGGTGCTCCGGTTCGCGCTCCAGACGGAGGCGGTTCAACACGAACCGGTTTTTCAGAACAGGCCAGTCAAACGTACGACCGTTATAAGAAACGATATGCGTAAAAAAATCGAGTTTCCCGGCCAAATCGGTCAACATCGCCAGTTCTTCGCCGGGATTGCGGGTCAACAGCTGCTCCACGATAAAACAGCCTTCCTTGTAATAACCCAGGCCGATGAGAAAAGGGACATTGCCGGCGCCTACTCCGAGTCCCGTCGTCTCCGTATCGAAAAACAGCAACCGTTCCAGGCTGGCAGGAATCCCGGCGGTCATGGAGTCAAGAGCGGATACGCCATCCGCCAAATCGGCAAGAACGTAGCGGCCGTGCCGGTAACCCGCTGGGTAAGTGCAGATCCGCTTCAGGTAAGCCCCCGCGGGCCCGTGTTGCAGGCTTACCCCCAGACCGGCCCAACCCGGTTCCAATGGCGTGAAAGAATCCCCGACAAGTTCCTTTTCTTCATGGGGGGATACTTTCCGATTCCACGGCTCTGCCCATCGGGTTCCTCCCTCCTTGGCCTCGGGGTTCGGCCCCGGGGAGGCTGCCGTCTGCGATCCCTTCAGTCTCAGAAGCCGTTCGCGCAATCCTTTCATCGCTCCATCTCCCCTCGCCAGGGCATTAAGTTTGAGGTTAGCGGATATAACCCGTGTTTCATAATCGCTCCAGCAGTTCCAAGCTTTTTTGTTTTGCGTTCGAGCCTTCGATTTCCGTTCCGATGCAGGAAGGGCAGCCGTCTTGGCATGGACATTTTCGAATCAGATTTTTTGCGGCGGCAATGATCTCGTCCAGGCGTTTATAAACATCTTCGGCCAATCCGATTCCGCCCGGATAGTGGTCGTAGATAAAGATTGTCGGCAGTTGGGTGTGGGCGGCGCGTATTTGCGAAACTACATGAATATCACTTCGATCACACATTACGTAAACCGGAACGATATGCCTTAATACGTTGGAAATCCCCAGAAGGAGCTGTTCCAGCGTTTTCGTTCCCGGATCCGGGTCTGCCTCCCTGATCTCCAACCAGACGGCGCTGGTATGCAGTTCCAATTCCGGCAGGCTGATGGGGCCGTAACCGACATTTTCGAACGTGGTCAATTTGATTTTCTTGAACATCGTCGGCATCGCATTCACAACAACGTCCCCGTAGTTGATCGTCGTGTTCCGCCTGTTCTCCGTCCGGTCAATTTCCAATACCTTTAACTGTACCGCAAGGTTCGCATCCGTATAGTACTCCACGTCCACTTCCCTGACGTAAGCCTTCTTATGGTCCCAATCCAGCTTTTCCACCTGATATTGTACACCCTCATGCAGGTATATGGCCTCATCATGCAAAAGGGTCATCGCGCTGAACCGGTCCATTTCCCCTATGATTTTAACATTTGCGGTCTCAGTCCGGTCAACAATAACCACATTCTCCTGCGCGGCGGAGCGCAGGCTGACTTCATTCGCGGGAAACGACTGGTTCGCCCAGTAATAGGTTTCGTTCGCATAATGCAGCACCTTCTCTTCGACCAGATATCCCAAAAGGTCTTCGATCTCCAGAGGGCCGAAGTGTTCCCCTTTCTTGAAGGGCAGTTCGTACGCGGCGCAGCGCAAATGATCGACCAGAATGATCAGATTCTCCGGATTGATTCTCGCCGATTCCGGGGACCTCTCCAAGAAGTATTCAGGATTTCGGACGATATACTGGTCGATCGGCGAATGGCCGGCAACCATCAGCACCAGGGATTCCCCTTGCCTCCTGCCGGCCCGGCCCGCCTGCTGCCAGGTACTCGCCACGCTTCCCGGATAACCTGATATAATGCAAACCTGCAGCTGGCCGATATCGACTCCCAATTCCAGGGCGTTCGTGCTGACCACGCCCAAAATATCCCCGCTTCTTAATCCCCTCTCAATTTCCCGCCGTTGCTTCGGCAAATAGCCGCCCCGATAGCCCCTTATGGATTTGTCTCTGATTTTGCCTTTCACCAGCTGCTGCAAATGGCTCAAAATAATCTCGACTCCTACCCGGCTGCGGGCGAACACAATTGTTTGTACCTTGTTTGCCAAAAATTCGGAGGCCAGCCGATATACCTCCGCCGTTGTACTCTTCCGGAGGTTCAGCGGCTTGTTTACGATCGGCGGATTATAAAAAACAAAATGTTTTCTTCCACGGGGAGCGCCGTTATCGTCAATCAGCCTCATCGGGCTTCCGGTCAACTGCTCGGCCAACTCCTTCGGATTCGCGATCGTCGCGGAAGTGCAAATAAAGAGGGGAGCGCTTCCGTAAAAATTGCAGATCCGTTTCAGCCTGCGGATCACATTCGCCACATGGCTGCCAAAGACGCCCCGGTAAATATGCAGTTCGTCGATTACTATGTATTTCAGATTGCTGAACAAGCTTACCCATTTTGTGTGATGGGGAAGGATTGCCGCATGCAGCATATCGGGATTCGTAAGAACGATATGGCCGGCGGTTCTTGCTAGTTGACGAATGGAGGGGGAGGTATCGCCGTCGTAGGTGAAGTTTTTTATGTCCATTCCCATTTCAGCAATGATTTCGTTCAGTTCACTTTTCTGATCCTGCGCCAGAGCTTTCGTCGGAAACAGATATAGGGCCCGGCTGCCGTCGTCCTCGGCGATCGCCTGCAATACGGGAAGATTGTAGCACAGCGTCTTGCCGGAAGCGGTCGGGGTTACCGCCACAATGTTTTCGCCTTTGCGAATTGTTTGGTATGCCGTGTACTGATGCGTATATAATTGCTGTATCCCTCTTTTGCCCAAGGCTTCCCTGATTCTTGGATCCACGGTATTGGGCATAGGCATTACTTTCGCTTCCTGCGGTTCGGTCTCGTGCCAATGGACGATATTTTCGTTTTGTCTTAATTCCGCAATCAGGTGCGGGAACGACTTCTTCTGAACCATCGCTTTTCACTTCCATAAGAACGAATGTTCTTTAATTATAAGTCCTAAACCGAAAATAAAAAAGCCCTATTCCTTTCATGACAGGATCCAAGGAAAAGGAAATCTTGTCAAGGCTTACGGAAATCATAAAGGGACTTGCGGATCCACCCCGGCCAAATCAAAACGGCCCCCGCGATGGGAGGCCGCAAACGTTTGACATTCGGAATGGAAAGCCTTTATGGCAGATGCGCATCGCGATCCCTGAGGAACAGCTCATAAAGGACAGCGTAAAGGACGGTAGATATGAAGAACGAAACCAGCAGTTCAGCCATCATCAGCGATCCTACCTTTCCGTTGCCGAGTCGTCGGGAAGCTGTAGTTTAGAATATGATCGGATCCGCTGAATATGCATAATATTTCCTGATCCGGGAAAAGTTAAAAACCGGCAATGCCAGTGAAACGGAAAGGAGGGGACAAGCATGGCAAAACCGGATGATCGTTCCGATAACGTGGAAAAGCTGCAGGAAGCCGTTCAAAATACGCAGCGAAATCTGCATGAAGCCGAGGATTACCTCGATGAGCATGCGGAAGAAATCAGCAGCGAAGAACGCCAGCAGATCGAAGCAAAAAATGAACGCCGCGAAGAAAGCATCGAAGGATTTCGGGAAGAAATCAAGGATGAAGCGGCCTACCAGGAAAGCAAATCGTAAAACAGTCAGAGCTTCCCGCCGGGTTACCGGCGGGAAGCTCTTTATTTTCACAGGGATTGTGAACCCGCGTTCGTTTTCCCGGAATAGGATCTTTAAGTAGTAGCCTGTCCTTTTGGAATCCGATAGGACCAAAAATCACGGGCCAGATAGGTTCCGGGAAAAATCGGTCTGGCTTCTGCCAGCAGCCTCTCCGCTTCTTCCCCCGGATACCGGGAACTGATATGGGTGAGGATCAAGGTTTTCACCCGGGCCCGCAATGCGGTCCGGGCCGCCTGTTCTGCTGTAGAGTGATAAAACTGCCTTGCCAGATCCGCGCGATCCCCGGCGAAAGTGGCTTCATGCACCAATACATCCGCATTTTTGGCCAGCTCATATACCGTTTCGCAGGTACGGGTGTCCCCGAGCAGGGTCACGACCCGGCCCGGAATGTCCGGCCCCCGGAAATCGCGCCCGTGCAGTACCCGTCCGTCCGGAAGCGTAACCGATTCTCCGTTCTTTAATTTTCCGTACAAGGGTCCCGGAGCCAGACCTTGCGCTTTCAGCTTGTCCGAATCCAACGTTCCCGGACTGTCTGCTTCGACCACCCGGTATCCCAGGGAAAATATCCGATGCTCCAATGGTTTCGCTTCGACCCGGAACGGCCCGGCCCGGCAAACTTCTCCTTCCTCGATCTCTTCAAACCTCACCTCGTAATTTACCCGGGATTCGCTGATATCCAGGCAGGTCTCCACATATCGGCGGATTCCTTTAGGGCCGCAGATGGTGAACGGTTCCTCCGCACCCTGGTTGGAACGGCTCGTCAATAATCCGGGAATGCCGAAAATATGATCGCCGTGAAGGTGGCTTACAAACAGCCGGGTCAGGCGCCCTAATTTGACGGGAGCCTGCAAAATTTGATGCTGCGTACCCTCCCCGCAGTCGAACATCCAGCTGCAGCCAAGCTCCTCCTGCAGGTTTAAAATGACCGATGTCACATTCCGTTGCCTCGAAGGCATACCGGCTCCCGTTCCCAGAAAATAAAGTTCCATCTATCCTGCTCCGTTCTCTTCATTCTTGCTTTGCTTTCACATGCTATCGTATTCACCGGCGGTTGTCAATTTTACCTTCTGTGTGGAAACTTGAAGATTCTCCACTTAAAAACCCCCCGGCGGATCCACAGCGGTTCCGCGCGAAGGGGTTCGGGGCAAGACGGAAAATGTTTGTCCTGGATTCAGGCTTTGTCCACATTGAAATACTGCGCCTGGGGATGCGCGAATACCATCGCGGACACGGATGCCTCGGGATCCATCATGAAGCCGTCTGTAAGCTGTACACCGATATCGTCGGGATTCATCAAAGCGAACAGTTTCTCCTGATCCTCCAGATTCGGGCAGGCCGGGTAACCGAAAGATACGCGAATACCCTGATAACGGGCGCCGAGCCGCTGCTTCATGGTCATCTCCGGCGGATCCGGAAATCCCCAGACATCCCGCATAATGTGATGGAGGCGTTCGGCAAATGCCTCGGCCGTTTCCAGCGCGGTTGCCTGAAGCGCATGGGAGCGCAGGTAATCGCCCTTTTCCTTCCATTCGCCGGAAAGCTGCCGTATTCCATGACCGGCGGTCACTACCAGGAAACCGACATAGTCCATGACGCCGCTCTCCACTGGCCGCAAGAAATCCGCCAGGCACAGATAAGGTTCCACCATCTGTCTCGGGAACGAAAAACGCTGCAATATCTTTGCATGATCGGAAGGATCGTAGACGATAATATCGTCGCCCTCCGACTGTGCGGGGAAGAAACGGTACATGCCATGGGCCTGGATGATCCCGTCTCTTTGAGCTTGCGCAAGAATTCCGTCCACCATTTCCTTCAGCTCAATGGCTTTCTCGTTTCCGGCATCCAACAGCTTCTCGACGGTGCCCCCGCGCAGTCCAAGGTGATGGCCAAGGAGCGACTGCAGATTGATGTAGGGAACTAGGTAACTTAGCGGATAATTCCGTAAAATATGCCGATCAAAATCCGGCGGGACGAAAACGGGAACGTCACGAGCAATCTCCGATTTGCGGGCGCGGCTGGGCGCCGGCCGGGCGGCCGAGGCTTTACGGGCGGAATCCCTCACATCGGATTCGACAATGGCGCGAATCTCTTCCACCAGCTTCTCCCGCTGCCGGGGATCGCTGAGACGGTTGGCCAGATCCAATCCCTCCATCGCATCTTTGGCGTAAACGACCAGCCCTTCATACTCCGGGGAGATTCGCGTCGAAGTGAACTTGCGGGTCAAGGCCGCACCGCCGACAAGGATCGGTACGTCGATGCCGGCATTACGCAAATCCTGTGCCGTTACAACCATCTGCTGCGCCGATTTGACCAGTAGTCCGGACAGCCCGATGGCATCCGGTTTTTCCCGGCGGTAAGCCTCAATCAGCTGCTCCGGGGGCACCTTGATCCCCAGATTGACAATTTGGTAGCCGTTATTAGAGAGAATGATTTCCACCAAATTTTTGCCGATATCGTGGACATCTCCTTTTACGGTAGCCAGGATAATCTTGCCTTTGACGGAGCTCTCCGTCTTTTCCATAAAGGGCTCCAAATAAGCAACGGAGGCTTTCATCACTTCCGCGCTTTGCAAAACTTCGGCGACAATCAGTTCATTATTGTTGAACAGTCGGCCGACTTCTTCCATTCCCTTCATCAAGGGACCGTTAATGATTTCCAGCGGACTGTATTTGGTCAGGGCCTCTTCCAAATCCCGAATAAGGCCTTCCTTGGTCCCCTCCACCACATACGAAGCCAGCCTTTCTTCCAGTGTCAGATTGGCGGCTTTTTCTTTTTTGTCGACTTTCTTCTCGCGGAAATAGGCGACAAATTCGGCGAGCGTCCGGTCGTTTGTATCAAAAATCAGGTTCTCGGCCAGCCTCCTCTCCTCCTCCGGAATGGAAGCATAGCGCTCGAGCTTCTCCGTATTCACAATCGCGTAATCCAGTCCCGCCTTCGTGCAGTGGTAAAGGAAGACGGAATTGAGCACCTCCCGCCCCGCACCCGGGAGACCGAAGGATACGTTGCTGATGCCGAGGATCGTTTTGCATTCGGGCAAAGCTTCCTTGATCAGGCGGATCCCTTCGATAGTTTCATTCGCGGAACCGATATACTGCTGGTCACCGGTTCCTACCGGGAATACCAGGGGGTCGAAAATGATATCGGAAGGATTCATGCCGTATTTGTTTACGAGCAGGTCATGGGATCTTAATGCGACCTTCAGCTTGTTCTCCGCCGTAATCGCCTGACCGCTCTCGTCTATCGTTCCAACGACAGCAGCCGCTCCATACCGGTGGATCAAGGGTACGACCCTCTCAAATTTCTCTTCCCCATCCTCCAGATTGATCGAGTTGACGATCGACTTGCCCTGGGAATACTTCATCCCCAGTTCAATCACTCGTGCGTCCGTAGAATCGATCATAAGCGGAACCTTGACTTTTTTGACAACAAGTTCCAAAAATTTCTGCACATCAGCCATCTCGTCGCGGTCCGGATCCTGCAGACAGACGTCGATCACATGCGCGCCGCCTTTTACCTGTGCCCGCGCAATCTCCGAGGCTTCCTCATATTTGCCCTCGACGATGAGGCGTTTGAATTTGCGCGAACCGAGAACATTGGTTCTCTCCCCTACCATCAGCGGCCGGTTGTCCGGTTCCACATAAACCGTTTCAATCCCGGAAACTGCCGCAGGATGGCTGCCAAAATTCAAACGGGGCTTGTAGTTTTTCAACGTTTCTGCCAGGGTGCGGATATGATCCGGAGTCGTACCGCAGCAGCCGCCCGCTATATTCAGCCATCCTTGCTCCGCAAATCCGGCCATTTTCTTGGCCAGCGATTCGGGCGATTCATGGTAATGCCCATTCTCGTCGGGCAAGCCCGCATTCGGGTAACAACTGATGGCCGTACCGGCAATTTGGGACAAGGTTCGAATGTGATCACGCATAAATTCCGGGCCTGTCGCGCAGTTCAGACCGATCGAAATCGGCTTTAAATGCTCCAGTGAAATATAGAACGATTCGATATTTTGCCCGGCCAGCGTAGTCCCCATCGGCTCGATGGTGCCGGAGATCATGATCGGCACCTTCCGTGCCAGCTTGTCCATGGCGTCGCGAACGCCGATACTTGCTGCCTTCACATTAAGCGTATCCTGCGAAGTCTCGATCAGCAGGGCGTCAACTCCGCCTTCCAGCAAAGCCAAAGCCTGCTCGTAATAACTTCCTACCAGTTCGTCGAAAGTGATCCCGCCCGTAACCGACAGCGTCTTGGTCGTGGGTCCCATGGCGCCGGCCACATAACGCGGCCATTGCGGAGTCGAATATTCCCGGGCGGCTTCCACAGCCAGACGGGCCGCAGCCAGATTGATCTCTCTGGCTTTCTCCGGAATGCCATATTCGGCCAATACAACGCTGGTTGCTCCAAATGTATTGGTTTCGATAATATCCGAACCGGCTTCCAGATAAGCCTTATGAATATTTGAAATGACATCCGGTCTTGTCAGAACGAGCATTTCGTTACAGCCTTCCAGTTCTTCGCCGCCGAAGTCCGATGCCTTCAAATTTTCCTGCTGGATCATGGTACCCATGGCGCCATCCAGAATCATGATTTTTTTGGGCAATTGTTCTTGCAAGGTCGGTTTATCCATGGAGATGACTTCCTTCCTGATCCGAAATAATAATCTTAAGTTTACCAGAATGCTTTTCATCGGAAAAGACTTATAAAATCTATTTTTCCTATCCAAAAACATGGAATATTTGCGAACACATCGACAGTAACTTTTTTTTAAAATATAATACTGCTATAGTCTTCTATATCTATGGAAAAGAGGGATTTCGATTGGCACAAATTCGCATACGCAATACCAATGAGCGCATCACGGGAGAAGAAAACGTCAAATCGTTTCTCGATCGTCAGGGAGTACTGTACGAGCATTGGGATCCCCATAAACTTCCCGAAGAATTACGAGAGAAATTCGTATTGACCGATGAAGAGAAAGCGAAGGTTTTGGAGGTATTCGACAGCGAGATTCGCAGTCTGGCCGAACGTAGGGGCTATCGTACCTGGGATATCATTACCCTCTCCGAGCAGACGCCGAATCTGGAAGAGCTGCTGAAAAAATTCGAGCAGGTACACACCCACACCGAGGATGAGGTCCGGGCCATTACGGCAGGCAACGGAATTTTTATCATCAAAGGATCC
>Ga0310822_100589_pt1 | contig 16812 bp, 14 predicted proteins | sample P4_ome_2_FD_201313 | JGI IMG/M metagenome (GOLD analysis project Ga0310822, IMG submission 201313) | Sorghum-adapted microbial communities from Joint BioEnergy Institute, Emeryville, California, United States - P4_Day56_Rep2 | ecosystem: Engineered > Bioreactor > SSF (Solid state fermentation) >... | reverse complement strand
TATCTCTTCGCAATGATGGCTAAACTTTCCTTTGTTGAATGGTGACTTCTTTTCCCGTTTTTCCACGAAAGAATGCTCGTTCCACAATCGTCAGTCGTCATGCGGGTGCCCTTCCGAAAAAACTACTCCGACACGTTCTCGTACGGATTCAGCTCTCCCGGATACAGCCTGTCAAAGATAGCTCCTAGCCGCTCCGCACTCGTCTCATCCAGCTCCAGATGGTAGAGTCGCCCCGCTTCCATGCGAATCAAAGGATAAGCTCCGTGTCTGAGCGGCACCGCATCCTCTGTCGAAAGAAATTCCGGCAACGTAAAGAGAAAGCGTGAAAAAGGATTGGCTTCATCTTCAGTCAGATGAACCACCTCAAACAAGTCTGACATCTCCGGTGTCACGATGAGTCTCAGCAGCCCATCATGTTCGGCTGCCCACACGGTAAAAGACCTCTCCCTGACTTCGCTTCTGGCATGGCGCCGCATCACCCATACAGCTTGATGGACGGTGCTCATCAGCAAATGCTGGGCTTCATCTGCGCCGTGTTTGTCCTGCAATCGCATAAAGTCGATCAAGTAGGCCGTTCCCTTTTCCTCCAGCTTTGCATCCGAGAGGAAAGAGAGCGGAACGCTTTGCGCTTCCGCTGCTTCCTGTACCTCGGCCTGATGCGGAAGCTCGTCAGCCCTGTCGAAAAACAATGCTTCCACCATCGCATGCGCTTGTCTCGCTTCCTCTGGCGAAAACGTAATCCCCTCCGTATAAATATGCGTCAGCCGTCCCTCTTCAAAGGCCAAATAGTGCAGGGGAACCTCGGCTTGTTCCAGCATCCGCAACGCCATGCCGCGGTCCTCAGTTCGCTTGATGTCAAACGACAGCGGAAAGCCCAACGGATCGAGCGGATCAGTGAGCGTCCAGATGACAGCCAAAAGCTTGTTGCGATACGTTTTAAACTCGACGGAGACAGCGTCCCGTGTCGATTCGCTGAAGGCGTCAATGCTCTCGAAGACGAGGAACAGCTCAACATCGCCAGCCGCAGACATTCGGGCAAAGTAGGGCAATCCTTCTGTCTCTGCCAAATGATACAGATCGGAATAAACCGCGGAATCAAGCACCTCTCCCTGGGTATCGGATGTCGGCGATACCCGCTTCGGATCGGGGATCAAAGCGGGACGAAAGGACTCGTGAACCGTCATTTTTTTTCGTTGCCCGACTGCTTTACAATCGGCCACTCCAGCATTTTATCGAGCAGTGTCCGGTCTGTCGCGTCGATATGTACCGGGGTTACCGCGATGTATCCGCGTTTCACCAGATAGTAGTCTTCTTCAGGTGTAGGATTGCTTCTGTCCGGGTATTCGCGAGTCAGCCAGTAGCCTTCTGCTTCCTGATTGTATTTGTCTTCGTAGTGGTTCATCGCCAGTGCGGCAGGGACGATTCCGCGGATTTCTTCCGGCGGCAAATGCGGAATGTTGACGTTCCAGAACACTTCGGGAGCCAGTCGATCCTCTCTTGCCTGATCGCAAAACAACTGCAAAAGCGGGCGAATGATTTCCTCCACCTGTCCGTAATTGTCCTGGTCGGTCCAGTTGTCATAGGAGAGAGCCACGCCCGGAATGCCCAAAATAACGGCTTCTCTCGCTCCGCTGCAGGTACCCGAATAATAAATGTCCCGTCCCAGATTTGTCCCTACATTGATCCCGGAAAAAACGATATCCGGTTTTTTGCCTTCCTCAAACAACAGGTGGTAGGCGCCCTTGATACAGTCGGCAGGATTTCCGTCGATCGTCCACGCGGTCACCGGCAGTCCGTAAAAGGAATGCGGCTTAGGCGAGAGCGCACTGCGGTAGGTCAGGCCGTGTCCTACGCCGCTTCTTTCCTCGGCGGGAGCTACAACAAAAATCTCTACATCGGACAAGGCGAGAAGCGCTTCAGCCAGTTTGCGGATGCCCAAAGCCTCAATCCCGTCATCATTCGTCAACAATACTCGCAACATATCATATCCTCCCTTTTCGTGACGCTGCTGCCCATGATTTCTTTGTTCCGGCAAGCCGCGTCCGGATTCTGGCAGGCTGTCTTCTCCTTATTGTACCAAAAAGACCTTTTGTCCGGGAAAAAAGAGGCGTGCAAAAAAAACCGCAGACCGGTTTGCACGCCTCTATAGCTATTCCCATTTCACACCAGAAAAAACTGCTTCCAAGCACTCACGGACTTATTCGCCGACGATCTCCTTCCAGCGGTCGCGCCATTGAATCCCTTCCACGATCCATTCTTCCACCTGTTTTTGCTTTTCTTCGGAGATTCCCAACAAGCAGGAAATTCGTCTAATTTCCAACGTTTCCGCAAGCGAAAGCTTTTGATCGACCAGGGCGATTTTGTACAACTGCCGGAGCAGACCGAGCTTCTCCGGCAGAGACAGGTCCACCATGTCCTTGACGATAGTTTCCGGCTGCTTGGGGTAATCCATATCATCCATGAGAATCTGTCTTTCTCTCAGCGTAAAGTGCTCCGAGTTGACCAGCTCATGGATTCGGCTCACTTCTTTGTTTCCTATATAACCATCTGCATGACCGACGCAGATTATCAGGCGAATGGATGCAAACAAAATATGTTTGTCCTTTTCCGTTTTCGTATACACTTCTATATCCTCCCTCGAACTCTTGGACGCTGATTCTTGTTGTTATATCGTTTCCTAATTATACGATGAAAGAGGAAAGCGGTTTCATACAAAAATGTGACATTTTTTTATGTTCTCACCACAATTCGACAAAGATCCGGCCAACCGTATGCACCAAGCGAGATACCGCCAAGCCTCGAGTCCGCCATAGCTTCGATCCGATTGCTGTACAAGGGCAAAAACAGGCGCTGGCTGGCGATCCATTTCATCAGCTCCTGCATTTTTTGCGTTATTTGCTCCTCATCTGCTGCGGCACACCCTCTCTCAACACGTTCCATCACCTCATCGGCAAACCCAGGCGAGAGAAAATGAGACAACGCAGCCGAATCGTCAAATAAAAATTCCAGGAGTGACAGGTGCTCGCGCTCATCCATATTGGCGCTGTCCAGGATGAGATCAGCCCCGCGCATCTGTTGGCTCGCCAACACTTCGGGCTCGACATAATGGATCGCCAGCTTGATGCCGTATCGCCCCAGGCGCTTTTGCAGCCATTCCGCATCTTCCACATGATCGTATTCGGGCATCGTGAACAGACTGAGCGTCTCGCCCCGGTAGCCGCTTTGACGCAGGAGCTGCTGAATTCGCTCTTCCCTTGGACGCTCAATCTCTGGAGGCTTGACCTGACTTCCACTCCAATGAACAGCCGGCTGTCTGTCCCCTCCCAGCTCGGCCAGCATCGCCGGACGGTCGATAATGAGATCGAGCGCCTCCCGGAGTGAATCGTCCTGGAGCGGCCCCGGCTTGCCTGCATTGCAAGCCAGGTATTGAAAGCACTGCTCGATCCTGTAAACGGTTTGCCAGTCAGCTCGCATGGTCTCGCCGTCAACGCCAGCCTCGCCGGGAGCATACAGGATTCGGGGGATGTCTGCTTGCCCGAGCTCAGGCGCAGTCTCGCGTTCCGGCACCTGCCACAGCTCGATCCGATCCAGAAACGGCCTGCCCCCAAAGTACGGCTCGAACGCCTCCATCACCAGCATCGAATCGTCGTTGCGGACGATCCGAAACGGACCCGTGCCTGCCGGCATCCTACCGAACTCCTCCCCCATACGCTCCGTGTAATCCTCCGGAACGATTGCAGCGTACTCTTTGCTGAGGGCATGAAGAAACAGAAAATCCGGACGATGCAGCATGACTTTTACGACGTATGAATCAATGACCTCCACCTGCCGGATCGAGCGAGTAATCCACCGATGCGGGGAGGCCTGTTTGCCGAGCCTGAGCAGGGAATAGCGCACATCCTCCGCTGTCAAGGCACGGCCATGGTGAAACCGTACGCCTTTGCGCAAATAAAACGTATAGGCTGTGCCGCCATTATCCACTTCCCAATAAAAGGAAATTCCTGGTTCTATTGTCTTGTATGCGGGATCAAAGCGGACGAGTCCGTCAAACACGTGACGCACCAGATTTGCCTCTGAACGCATCAGCAGTCTGGCCGGGTCCAAAATCGGCTGCGGTCTCGACGCAAACAGCCGCAGCATATCGAGCCGCTTGCCGTGGCTTTTTTGGACATGCAGCCCGAACTGGCTGTCCATCCAACGCCCAAACGCCTCTCCTAGTCCTTCCCATTCATCCTGGTGAAGGGCTACAAGCTCTTGTCCGTCGCGAATATCTCCGCGAAGAATCATTTCCTGGGCCAGGGAGAGCACGACATCCCCCGGCTGCAGCCGAAAGGTCAGCGTCGACTGATTGCCCCTGCCCCTTCCTGGCCGCCAGTCGATCCATCCCCGTTGCTGCAGCTTTTTTACCGTTGTCGCGGCATTTCGCTTCGTACAGCACAAGTGAGATGCGACCTGCTCCAGACTGATGGAAATCGGGCGGGATACGCCTTGCTCCCGAAAAAATGAATACAGCCGATGGTAGTGTTCGAACAAAAGCATGCGATAGTCCCCCTAAAACATGAAAAAAAACGGGCCGAATCTGTACCCTTTTTGTCCTGGTGTTTTCCCCGTACAATCGGGAACAACCCAAAAATCATTACAGAAAGGATACCAGATATGAACGAGAAAGCGACACGCCTTTTTTCCAGGTACCCTGTGATCCTCTGGGTCCGGCTCTTCGGCGAGCTGCTGACGGAGCTGTCCCGCAGCATGATAACGCCGTTTCTCATTTTGTACCTGCACGAAAAAATCGGGGGAAGCATCCCCTTGATTATGCTCGTGATCGGGCTGCAGCCTGCAAGCGACATTCTCTTTACGCTGATCGCGGGAGGCGTAACCGATCGGTACGGCCGTAAGCCGATCATGCTGCTCGCCCTGCTTTTGCAAGGCCTCAGCATGCTCGGAATGGCCGCGGCAGGCTCGCTCGCAGCGTTTGCCCTTTTGTACGTGCTAAATGGCATCGGCCGTTCTCTGTTTATCCCGGCAAGCCGGGCCGTGCTGGCCGACAGCATGACGGCCAAGCAGTTGACAGAGGCCTTTGCCCTTTTGAGTACGGCAACCTATATCGGAGCCTCCGTCGGCCCTCTTCTGGGCGTTCTGGTCTATCAGACGGCACCTGCTCTTGCCTTTGTCTGCACCGGTCTTTCGCTGTTTCTGTATGCTGCTGTCATCTGGTGGAAGGTGCCGGAAACGAAGCATCAGGGGCAAAAAGAATGCGCGAGCGCACACGAGCAAATCTCGTTTCGCAAAGTGGGCGCCCATCGCGCTGTGCTTTCCATGATGGTCCTCGCTCTGCCGATCAGCTTCTTCTATGCCCAAACCGAGACGAACCTGCAGCTTCATCTGAAGAACGGCTTCGCCAATTATCTCGATGTGCTGGCATGGCTCGCTTTGACGAAAAGCATCTCGGCCATCATGCTTGAGTTTTGGCTGGTGAAAGCTACTCAGCGCTTTTCCCCCCGCCGACTGGTGGTCTTTTCCTACATCTGCTTCGCCGCAGTCTCCTGGACTTACGGGAATGCCGACAGCATTATCCTGCTGCTGTGTATGCAACTGGTGTTCGTCATGGGAGAAAGCATCGGCCTGAACCATATGCTGACGATGGTATCCAAAATGGCTCCCGCCGCGATGCGGGGCAGGTACTTTGCCGTGTACGGCTTGCACTGGGACATATCGCGCACGCTCGGCCCGCTTGCCGGCAGCTTTCTGTTTCTGCACTTCGACGGAGCCGTCCTGTTCACCATCGCGACGGCCTTGCTTCTGATCGGTGCTGTGATCCAAAACGTTTTCCTTCGCCGCATGGAAAAAGCCTCCCCGCTTAGTCGGGAAGGCTCCGGTTCGTAACTAGCCCGTGTATTCGTTTTGAATGCAGGCTCAGCATGACACCCCTAGGACAAAAGATACCGGTCCTCGCTGAAGGACTCTCCGCCGCGGGCTTGTTCGAAGGCCCGCAGGAGATCCTGCGGCTTCATCGTTTGCTTCTTCTCCTGAGGAATGTCCAGGATGATCCCGCCGTCATGCAGCATCAGCAGGCGGTTCCCCATATTGAGCGCCTGCTCCATGTTGTGGGTGACCATAATGGTGGTCAGTTTGTACTGCTCGACGACCTTTTGGGTCAGATCGACGATCAATTGAGCCCGTTTTGGGTCGAGCGCAGCCGTATGCTCGTCAAGCAGCAAGATCTTCGGCTCCGTAAAGGTAGCCATCAACAGGCTCAAGGCTTGTCGCTGACCTCCCGACAAAAAGCCTACCTTTGTCTTCAGGCGGTTCTCCAGCCCCTGATCTAGCTGCCTCAACTGTTCGCGGAACAGCTCCCGCTTCCGGTTGTTCACTCCAAATGAAAGTGTCCGCCGCTTTCCGCGCGCATAAGCGATCGCCAAATTTTCCTCGATCGTCATATTCGGCGCAGTCCCCGCCATCGGGTCTTGAAACACGCGGCCAACAAAGGAGGCCCGTTTGTGCTCGCCCAGCTTTGTCACGTTTTTTCCGTCGATGATGACGCTGCCGGTATCCGGGATCAGTCCGCCGGAGATGATGTTCATCAGCGTGGATTTCCCCGCTCCGTTGCTGCCGATAACCGTAATGAACTCGCCGGGAGTGACGTTCAGATTGATTTCCCGCAGAGCGATTTTCTCGTTGACTGTCCCCTCGTTGAACACCTTGCGTACACGTGAAATTTTAAGCATCGCCTCTCCCTCCTTTCGTCGCCCGGAACGGCTGCCTTTTCCAGACGCTTTTTGCAACCGCCGGAACGGTCAGCGCGATAATTACGATGAGCGCCGTAATCAGCTTCATGTCGGACGGATTGAGCCCCGCGTCCAAGGCAAGCGCGATCACCAGACGGTACACGACTGAGCCAAGGATAACGGCGAGCGTAGCGCGGAAGATCGACGAGCTGCCAAACAGCACTTCCCCGACGATCACGGAGGCAAGACCGATGACGATCATCCCGATCCCCATCCCTACGTCGGCAAAGCCTTGGTATTGTGCGACCCAGGCGCCGGAAACTGCGACCAGCGCATTGGACAGGCCGAGCCCGATAATTGTTGTCGTATCCGTGTTGGCTCCAAAGCTGCGAATCATCTTCGAGTTGTCTCCGGTTGCGCGGATATCAAGTCCAAGATCGGTTTGCAAAAACCAGTCGATAATAGCCTTCAGCAAAAGGATGCCGATCAGGAAAACGAGGGCAACCCCGGTGAAAAAGACGACCCCTCCCACCGCGAGATTGGGCACCCCAAGATCTTTCACAAAGGTATACAGCGTGTCCTCGCGCAGAAGCGGCAAATTGGCCTTGCCCATGATCCGAAGATTAATGGAATAAAGTGCAATCATCGTCAGAATCCCGGCCAACAGACCGTTGATTTTGCCCTTCGTGTGCAATACTCCGGTAAAGATGCCCGCTACCCCTCCGGCCACGAAGGCCATCAGGGTAGCGAGAAACGGATTCGTTCCTTCGATGATTAGTCTGGCTGCCAGCGCCCCGCCCAGTGCAAAGCTGCCGTCCACGGTCAGATCGGGAAAGTTCAAGATGCGAAAGGTCAAATATACGCCCAGGGCCATGATCGCGAACAACATGCCCTGTTCGATTGCTCCGTGTAATGCCAGATTCATAATATCCTCCTACGATTATTGCTCAATCACTTCGCCAGCGCGATCAAGCATGGATTGCGGAATTGTCACGCCCATTTTTTCTGCTGCCTTCTTGTTCAGCACCAGCTTCATGTCGGCTTGCATTTCTACAGCCATGTCGGCAGGCTTGCTTTCGCCCTTGAGAATTTTCACGGCCATGTCGGCTGTTTGCGCGCCCAGTTTTGTGTAGTCGATGCCGTAGGTTGCGATCGCGCCGCTTTTGACGGAGTTCTCTTCGCCGGCGACTACCGGGATTTTTTGCGATTCGGCCACACCGAGAACAGCGGAGATCGAAGAGACGACCAGGTTGTCTGTTGGAACGTAGAAAGCATCTACTTTGCCTACCATCGATTCAGCCGCCTGCTTCACTTCTGTCGCGCTCGTTACGGCTGCTTCCTGTATCGCCAGGCCGAGCTTCTCGGAAACGGCTTTGGCTGCGTCTACCTGCACCTTGGAGTTGACTTCGCCGGAGCTGTAGATGACACCTACTGTCTTGGCGTCAGGCTTCAGTTCCTTTACCAGCTTCAGCTGCTCTTCCACCGGGTTCATGTCAGACGTACCGGTTACATTTCCGCCCGGCTTATCCATCGCCTTTACCAGGCCCGCTTCGACCGGATCGGTCACCGCTGTAAACAGGATCGGAATGTCCTGGGTCGTCTGCGCGGAAGCCTGAGCGGTCGGAGTCGCGATCGCCAGGATGAGATCAACCTTGTCGGAGTTGAACTTCTGGGCAATTTGGATCGCTGTGTCCATGCTCGCCTGTGCCGAACTGATATCGTACACGACTTGCTTGTCTTTTTCATATCCGTTCTTTGTCATCTGTTCGATAAAACCTTCGCGTGCCGCGTCAAGCGCAGGGTGCTCCACAAACTGGGCGATACCGATTTTTACCTGCTTGGTTTCCTGAGAAGGTGCTGGTGCTTCTGCCGGCGTCTGAGCAGATGGCTGGGCAGAATTGTTTGCCGGTGTACTTTGTTGCCCACATGCTGCAACGGACAAAAGCAGCAAAGGACACAGAATTTTCTGGACCAATTGGATAGACTTTCTTTTTCTCATAATGTATCAAAACCCCCATTTGAAATTTTTTTAATCTTACCATGATTAAAACAGGTTGGAAAGCTGTAATCTGGTGCTTTCGGGGGAAGTGATACAAATCCTTGAAAAAAGATAAGAAGAGAGCTTGGCGCTCTCTTCTTTTTACTTCACGATCTCTTTCGCCTGTGATTTGAGCGCTTCGGGCACAGTCAGGCCAAATGTTTCCGCGGCCTTTTCATTGATGTACAAATCAGCTTGTTTGGAAACCTCTACCGGTGTGTCAGCGACTTTTTGTCCTTTCAGGATGCGAGAAGCCATTTCACCGGTCTGCTTGCCGATTTGATAGTAGTCGATGCCGTACGTAGCCACTGCTCCCCGCTTCACCGTGTCGGTATCGGAGGCAAATACCGGGATTTTGTTCTGCTCCGCTGCTCCCAGTACCGCTTCAAACGAGGATACGACCGTGTTGTCGATCGGGATAAACATGGCGTCCGTTTTACCGGCAAGCCCCTGTGCTGCAAGCTGTACTTCAGAGAGCTGGGAGATGCCGGCCTTGACTACTTCAATGCCCTCTTTTTTCGCCGCTTCTTCCAGTTCCTTTACCTGTACCTCGGAGTTTACCTCCGAAGTCGTGTAAATAACGCCCAGCTTTTTGAGCTCGGGCAGGAAGGTTTTGACCAGCTTCAGCTGCTGCTCCATGGATACCTTGTCGGAGGTGCCTGTGACGTTTTTGTCAGGCTTTTCCAGACTGCTGACCAGTTGGGCAGACAGCGGATCGGTCACAGAACTGAAGACGACCGGCTTGTCCGTAATCGCCTTGGCGGCTGCCTGCGCGGATGGCGTAGCGATCGCTATCACCAGATCTTTTCCGTCGCCGGCATACTTCTGCGCAATCGAGACCGTATTATTCATATCACCGTGGGCGTTCTGATAATCGAGCTCCACGTTTTTTCCATCTTCATAGCCGGATTCCTTCAGTCCGTCGACAATCCCCTGACGGATCGCGTCCAGTGCCGGGTGCTCCACAAACTGGGTCAACCCGAGCTTGACGACTTGCTCACCACCCGCAGCAGGCGTAGCCGAACCGGTGCTTGCGGCTTCCGGCTGGTTGCCACAGGCTGTCAGCCCCGCGAATAAACATGCGGATAGTAAAAAAGATACTGCTTTTCTCATCTGAACTTCCTCCTCTAATCTCTGCTAAGCTAAACTTGTGTTCCATTATAGCACAATTTTTTCGGATGAAAAGATTTTTTGCCGCAACTATCGCAAACGCTTTGTCTCAGCCGTTTGGAACCGGCTCCTCCTGGCCTTCCTGCTCTTTTGGCGCTTCCTTCGCGACTTTTTTTACCAGCACCCTCGTAATCCGGTAATGATCGACCTCGCCGACGACGAATTCATAGCCGGTATGCCGCACCGTATCCCCGACTCGCGGCGGATGGTCGATCTGCATGTAAATCCAGCCGGCGAGTGTGTCTACCTCTGTATCATCGAGATCCAGGTCGAGATAGTCGTTTACTTCTTCCAGCAGCATTCGTCCGTCAAAGGAAAGCTGGCCGTCCTTTTTTTCCACCTCGGGCCGTTCATCGTCGAATTCATCCTGGATGTCGCCGACGATCTCCTCCATAATATCCTCCAGAGTAACCAGCCCCGCCGTTCCCCCGTACTCGTCGATGATGATGGCGAGCTGCACCCGCTGTTTTTGCAGCATGGTCAAAAGACGGCTGATCGAGATCGTCTCCGGGACGGTCAAAATCGGGCGCATGATCGATTCCAGGCTGTTGCTCTTGCCTTCCAGCAGGCTGGTCAAAAGGTCCTTGATATGCAGGCTGCCGACGACGTGGTCCTTGTCCCCGTCGACCACCGGGTAGCGGGTAAACCGGCCGTGCTGGACGAGCTTGATGTTTTCCTCCAGGGAGTCGTCGAGATTGAGCACGACCATATCTGTACGCGGGACCATAATTTCTCTGGCCATCGTTTCTGAAAAATCAAAGATGTTGTCGACCAGCATCAGCTCGGTTTGGTCGATCAGTCCGCTTTTGTGGCTCTCGCTGACCAAAATCCTGATCTCTTCTTCCGTGTGCGCCTCCTGGTGCGGCTCCATCGTGATGCCGGCCAGACTCAAAATTTTTGCAGCCGACCAATTGAGAAAGGCGATAAACGGGTACATGACCTTATGAAACAACTGGATCGGTCTGGACACGTGGAGGGCTACCCATTCGGTCCGCTGGATGGCGAGCGATTTGGGAGCGAGCTCGCCGAGGACGATATGCAAAAACGTAATGATGGAAAAAGCGATAATAAAGGAAATGCTGCCGACGAGGGCCTCGTTCATTCCGAAATAGTGAAAGACCGGATGCAAAAGATGGGCGATGGCAGGTTCTCCAAGCCACCCCAGTCCCAATGACGCGAGGGTAATTCCCAGTTGACAGGCCGACAGATAAGCATCCAGATTGTCCAGCACCTGCTCTACATTCCCCGCTCTTTTGTTACCCTCTGCCACCAGCTGCGTGATGCGCGATTCCCGCACCTTGACCACGGCAAATTCAGTTGCGACGAAAAAGCCGTTGAGAAGGACGAGGATTACGATCAGGAACAGATTGAACACGTTCCCCCATACGTCCATGCCGTCTCTCCTCCTTCATCGGGGTTTCTTCGGGTTAGTGTAACCCACACAGTCCCAAAAGTTTCCCCGCGGCACTGCGCCAACAAGGACTGGAGCATTTTTCCACTGAGAAAAGGCGGTTTTTCTTTCTATATCATGATGTGATAACATGGTGCTAAACGAACATACAATCGGCGAGGTGAAGAAGTTGTCGTACCGTCCCGATTTGCCGATGATTGTGCAAAGCGATCGGACCATTCTCCTGGAAGCCCAGCACCCGTTGTTCAATGAGGCGCGTCAGGCGTTAGCAGGCTTTGCGGAATTGATCAAAAGCCCCGAGTACATCCATACGTACCGCATTACGCCGCTTTCCCTGTGGAATGCCGCAGCGGCCCATATCGCCCCTGAGCAGGTAACCGAGGTGCTTGGCACGTATAGTAAATACGGAGTTCCTTCTACGATTGTCCGTGAGATTCATGAGACGATGAAGCGCTACGGACTTATTCGTCTGGAAAAAGCAGCGGATCAACTTCTTTTGACCGGCGACGATCCCCTGCTGCTGCAGGAGCTGACGAGCTATCGCTCGATATCGTCATTGTTGGAGGAGCATCGGAAAGAGCACGAGTATCCGGTCAAGCCGTACGCACGCGGTTTGATCAAGCAGGAATTGATCCGCCTGGGGTATCCCGTACAGGATCTGGCAGGCTATACAAGCGGCGAGGATTGCCCTGTTTCCCTTTTACCGACCACGGCTTCCGGAAAGGCGTTTTCCTTGAGAGGATACCAGCAGGAAGCGGTGGATGCTTTTCATGCCGCCGGATCGGCCTTGGGCGGCAGCGGCGTGCTTGTGCTCCCCTGCGGGGCGGGCAAAACCGTTATCGGGCTGGGAGCTTTGTGCCAGCTTCAAAAAGCAACCCTGATCCTGACCACCAATACCACTTCTGTCAGGCAGTGGATTTCCGAATTACGGGACAAGACAGACCTTGATCCCGCCATGATCGGAGAGTACACTGGCGAGCGAAAAGAAGTGAAGCCCGTGACTGTGGCCACATACCAGATTCTGACGTACAGACCGGACGCAGAAAGCGACTTTCCGCACATGGAGCTGTTTTCCAAGCGGGATTGGGGATTGATCATCTATGATGAGGTGCATCTGCTGCCCGCTCCCGTTTTTCGCGTCACATCAGGCATTCAGGCGACGCGCCGGCTCGGACTGACCGCTACGCTTGTCCGCGAAGACGGACGAGAAGAGGACGTCTTTACGCTGATTGGCCCGAAAAAGTACGAGATGCCGTGGAAAGTGCTTGAAGAGCAGGGGTGGATCGCCGGTGCCACATGCCAGGAAATCCGTCTGCCCTTTGAGGCGAAGTGGCGGGAGGCTTACGCCCATGCCGGAGCGAGACAAAAGTTCCGGATCGCTGCAGAAAACCCCCGCAAGCTCGATGTCGTCAGAAAGCTGCTCGACCGCCACGGAAATGACCGGGTCTTGATTATCGGTCAATACGTGGAGCAGTTGGAGCAAATGGCACAGCTGCTGGACATCCCTGTCATTACCGGAAAAGTGCCGGAAAAAGAACGGGAGTCGCTCTACCAGCGCTTCAAGGCTGGCGATCTTACGCGCTTGATCGTCTCCAAGGTAGCCAACTTTGCGGTCGACCTGCCCGATGCCAATGTCGCGATTCAAATATCCGGTACGTTTGGCTCGCGGCAGGAGGAAGCGCAGCGGCTGGGCAGAATACTGCGGCCAAAACAAAAAGAAAACACGGCCCATTTCTACACCTTGGTCACCAGGGATACGAGAGAGCAAGAATTTGCTATGAATCGCCAGTTGTTTCTGGTAGAACAAGGATATAAATACGATGTGATAGAAATAGAGTCGCTGGACTGAAACGTTTCAGCATATGCCAGCGTCACATAGAGGGAAGGAGGCCGGAGATTCGATGCAATCCGACGCCGAAATCATTCAGCGGATTCTCCAGGGCGACATTGAAGGATACCGGGAGTTGATCCAAAGGTATCAGCACATGATTTACGTGTTTATCTACAAAATGGTAAACAATCGTTCCGATGCGGAAGACCTGACGCAGGAGGTCTTCGTCAAAGCGTATGAAAAACTCTCCACCTTTCGGGGGGACAGTCAATTCTCCTCCTGGCTGCATACGCTCGCACGCAACAAGACAATCGATTTTATCAGACGGCGCAAGTTCCATGATTCTGACGAACAACTGGCCTACGTCCCTTCCCAGGTGCGCGACGAATCTCCCCAGGAGTCGCTCATGAACAAGGAAACGCGCAGGGAAATCGAGGAGGCTTTTGCCTTGTTGTCTGATTCGTATCGGGAGGTCATCGTGCTGCGCTGTACGCATGAATATCCTTTCGAAAAGATTGCTGCGCTGCTCGGCATCGCCGAGTCGACAGCCCGCGTCCGATATTTGCGCGCTCGCCAGGAACTGGCCAAACTACTTTCACGCAAGGAAGGGGGGCTCGTACATGAACTGCCAGGAATTTAGAAAAGCTTGGGAAGACACCACGAATGAGAGCACGCTTTTCCATATCGAAACATGTGAAGAGTGCATGGTCTGGATCGAAGCACAATTTGCAAACGGCGAGGAGGTGCAGTTCTTGAAAGAGGTTCCTCAGCCGTCGGCGCAATTGGAAGACAACATTATGCAAGCGATATACAAGATGACCGGACAAGAGTCTACTCCCCAAGCCGCTGCAGCCCCTGTCGTCAAACCGGCTGCGCCGCGCCGCTTCAGACCGAACATCTCTTCGATGGCATGGGTTGGTGCCGCGGCTATCCTGCTTGTCGTCGGTGCGATCGGCTTCCAGCAAACACAAAACAGCAGCCAGGAAATCAGCATGAAAGCGGAGTCCAGCGCAGCCGATATGCAAGGCGCCATCGTTTCCGCTCCCGCTGCAAACAGCCCGGCTTCTGCGGCCATGGACACAAAATCAGGCACTCAGGCCTTCGGCGGCAGTTCAACTGAGTCAATCCAGGCAGCACCGCCTGAAAGTAAAGCAGCACCTGCTCAGGAAAAAGCCGGACAACCCGATGGGAATGCAGGTGGCCCAAACCAATCGGCTTTTGGCAATCAGATTGCCATGGATGTACCTGCTGAGAAAATCGGCGAGCTGAAGTCTGCCAGGGAGTCTGCAAAACCGGAAGGAAATGAAGCGCCCGAACCCAAACGGCCGATAATCGCTGCCCGCAATGCAAATGGAAAGCCTCCTGCAGATCAGCCAAAAGCGAAAGGCAATGCGGAAGCCGCGCCAAATCAGCCAGGGCAGCACAACACGATCGCAGGCGTTCCAGCGGACGAACAGAACAAAGCGCTTGCCAATCAGCCTGTAGGCGCACTGGCTCTGGACGCGAATGCCGACGAAGCAGGACAGCCTGCCGCGGAGCACGCACCTGCGCTCGTTGGACCTGCTGTCTCGACTATGGCAAAGTCGGAAATTACCCTTTCCAGCTTTTCTGATGTGGAGACGGCGGCACACGCCTCAGATATGCCTGTACCCCAGGCAGGACAGCTGCCTGAAGGTTTTTCTCTGCATGCGATTTCCGCTCAATACGAATCGCAAACCAGTCAAAAGGTCATTCGTTTGACATCTGAGTACAAGCGAAACAAAGACTGGATCAAGGTAGAAGTGGTTCGCAATGAACACGGGAAACGGAGTCTGTCCATCCCTGGCACCTTCACCGCGACCCAACTGTTTACCGTTCAATCAGAGCAAGCCATTGCGGTTACTTTTGACAAACAGGCAAACGCGGGCGAAGCCGCAGCACAGCACGCCGTACACTTCAACGCCCAACCGGACAATCAATCGCTGTACGTCGTTGTCACAGCAAACGGGGTTACACTGGATCAGCTTGTGGAAGCGTCAAAGCAAATCACATGGCAGTAAGAAAGACGCGGGTAGTCGCTCCCGCGTCTTTCGTTATATGAGGGTAGCCAGCAGAAGTTGGCTGGCCATTTTTTATTTTGGGGAGTGAGGCATCACCCTCACTCTCAAATCCCTGCTCTATCAAAACGGCTCTGCTCGGGTTATTGAAGCACAGTCTCGTTATTGGCCCAAGCACCCCCCAACCAATCCGTCTACGACGTCACATCCCGCTTGATAAACACAGCATAGGCAACGACGAGCGATGCCGCCCCCCATACTGTCAACACTGTCAGTGAGAACGGCAGGCTCATGCCTTTGATCGGAGGCAGCGTCCCTGCCAGGTAATCGGTCAACTGCAGGTTGACGACGAACAAGTATTTGGCGCTTTCCCATGAGGAGGCCATCTGGGTCAAAATCGCCCCGCTGATCAATGCGGCCATCATAATGCCCATACCTGCGGCCGCGCTGCGGACCAATACCGAAACCATAAAGGTGATCGTTCCCACTACTACCGAAACAAACCAGCCCAATCCGTATTGCATCAGCAGGTACTTCCATTGCGGCAGCGCAAAGACTCCGGCAGTCTCCAGCTCTCCTCCGGCAATTTCGAAGCCTGTCAGCACCGGCATGTCCCAGCCTGCATAGCCAAACACCACTCCTGAAATCAGCGCAGCCAGGATCAGGGTCATCAGCACTGTGAGCGAAGTGAACAGCAAAAGTGTCACATACTTGCTGGTCAGCACCTTCCAGCGTCTGACGGGCCTGGTAAGCAGCAGCTTGATTGTCCCCTCGCTGAATTCCGCCGATACGAGGTCGACGGCCAGCACCACGATGATCATCGGCAGAAACAGCGATATCGCCTGATCCATAAAGCCGCGGGCAAACGTCGGAGCCCCCGGCGCCATCGGATTAATGTCGTGATCCAGATAATACTGCTGCTGTTGCACGGTGATTTTCAGAAACTCGCGCCATTCCTCCGGCAATCGGCTGGAGGCAAGCCGGTTTTGCGTGTCGACGATTTTCTGTTGAAGCAGCGCTCTCCAGTCGCTTGTTCCCATCTGCTCTTGGGCAGTGAGAACGGATCTGTATTGGGCATAGGTAAAAATCGGGATCAGAATGGCCAGGATGAGCAGAATGACGAGAAAACGGCGACGGCGCAGTATCTTGATGGTCTCATTTTGCACCAGGTCCAGCATGCCCATGTTCTGCTCCCCCTTCTTCTGTCGTTAGCGCGAGGAACAGGTCCTCCAGCGTTACTGTTTTTGCGGCGATGCCCAGGACGGCGATGCCCTGCAGAACCAAAGTCCGATTGGCTTCTGCGATCCGCTCGGTGTCCATTTTGCACATGATCCGGCCTTCCTTGGATGCCACGGCTTCTTCGACGAAAGGAAGAGCACGCAAGATACGGCTGGCCGCCTCTGTCGTCTCTGGAGAAACGCTCCATTCCACCTGATCGCCAAACTGTTCCATCAAGTCTTTGACAAGTCCGACCGAAATGACTTTGCCCTTGCCTATGATCGCTACCCTGTCGCACATCATCTCGATTTCGCTGAGCAAATGGCTGGAAATGAAGACAGCCAGCCCTTCCTCTTCGGCAAGTCTGCGGATAAACTGGCGCA
>Ga0310822_100584_pt1 | contig 16923 bp, 18 predicted proteins | sample P4_ome_2_FD_201313 | JGI IMG/M metagenome (GOLD analysis project Ga0310822, IMG submission 201313) | Sorghum-adapted microbial communities from Joint BioEnergy Institute, Emeryville, California, United States - P4_Day56_Rep2 | ecosystem: Engineered > Bioreactor > SSF (Solid state fermentation) >... | reverse complement strand
AAAGCGGGCGAATTTGAAATGCACTGCGTCCTGATGTGCGGCGCCGGACACGCGAATATGAAATCGAAGCTGGTGGTTCAATAACACCGGATGCGCCCGGCGCATCATCGAACCGGTCCCGAAGGGGGCCGGTTTTTTTAAACATATAAAAATTTATAAAATTTCGAGGTGGGAGAAGATCTTCCGCCTTTCTTTTGTTTTTGGCAAGGTAAAGGTATGGGGACGAACGTGTTGAAACGAATCCTCTTTGATGAGCATGTACCCGGAATACTCCAAGGGTGTGCATGGCTATGAATATCGGCTCGATGACCGGATAAGGGAAAGAAATATAGGGTGAAGAAGCGATAGCGGCCGCCTTTGAAACTCGTGTAAATACCACTTAAAATCTAATACATTTACACGATTTCAAGAGCGTTCGGAACCCCATATCCCTTCCCGCCCAACGCTGAAAAGTAAATCCGCGCTCAAAAAGGACGCCGTCAGGCGTTTTTCTTATGCGGTTGATCGGTTAAAATGAACAGTACAACAGAAAACGAAAAGGGTGTGATGCAGTTGAGAACGGTGGATCTGATCCGGAAAAAACGGGATGGCGGCGAGTTGTCCGCGGAGGAGCTCCGTTTTCTGATCGAAGGCTACTGCCGCGGCGATATCCCCGATTACCAGATGGCCGCCTGGGCGATGGCCGTCTATTTTCGCGGGATGTCGCCCGCAGAGACGGCGGATTTGACGCTGATTATGGCGGAATCGGGGGACCGGATGGACCTGGGGGCGATTGGCGGCATCAAGGTCGACAAGCACAGCACCGGCGGCGTCGGCGACAAAACGACAATTGCGCTCGCCCCTCTGGTAGCCGCCGCCGGAGTTCCCGTGGCCAAGATGTCGGGGAGAGGGCTCGGCCATACCGGGGGAACCATTGACAAGCTCGAGTCCATTCCCGGCTTTCGGGTGGAAATGGCAGCCGACCGGTTCATCGACCAGGTAAATCAGCACGGCATTGCCGTGATCAGCCAGTCCGGCAACATCACCCCTGCCGATAAAAAATTGTACAGTCTGCGCGACGTCACGGCCACGGTCAATTCCATTCCGCTGATTGCCAGCTCCGTCATGAGCAAGAAAATCGCTTCGGGAGCCGACGGCATCGTGCTGGATGTCAAGATGGGCGGCGGGGCGTTCATGAAAACGTGGGAGGAAGCGGCGCAATTGGCGCAGGCGATGGTGGACATCGGCCTGCGGGTCGGGCGGGAGACGGTGGCCCTGATCACCGGCATGGACGAGCCGCTGGGCTACGCCGTAGGAAACGCCCTGGAGGTCAGGGAAGCCATCGATCTTCTCAAGGGAGACGGCCCCGCCGATCTGAAAGAGCTCTGTCTTGCCCTTGGCGCGCAAATGCTTGTCCTGGGAGGACGCGCTTCGACGGCCGAACAGGCGCGGACGGCGCTGGAGGAACTCATCGCAAGCGGAAAGGCGCTGAAGAAGCTGAAGGAATTTATCGCGGCCCAGGGAGCCAATCCGACGATCGTGGACCGCCCCGAGCTGCTGCCGCGGGCCCGGCGGCAGATTGCCGTGAAGGCTCAGGCTTCCGGATACGTCACGCGGATTGCCGCCGAGGAAATCGGCCTGGCGGCCATGCGGCTGGGCGCCGGAAGAGCCACGAAGGATTCGGGAATCGATCTGTCGGTAGGCGTGATCCTTCGCAAAAAAATCGGCGATGCGGTGGCGGAAGGGGATCTGTTGGCTGAACTCCACGCGGGCGAGGCCGGGGCTGAACGGCTGGAGCCGATTCAAAGGCAGGTGCGCGAAGCGTTCGAAATCGGCGCAGATGCCGTAATGCCCCCCCGGCTGATTCACGCGTTGGTCGACCGCAAAGGCATTCATCGGCTTTAGCCCTGCGGCAAAACGGGAACTCCGGGAGACAACCTGCCTCCGGAACGTGCAAAGCGCGCGAACCGGAGGTTTTTTGCGTCCTTTTGTTCAGGAAAGGCTGTTGTAAAAGTCCATCGCAAGGTTCGCTCCCGCGGCACGAAGCGCTTCCCGGACGCGGGAATATTTCATCAGATCGGGCCGGTTCGCCGCCAGATCGCGGGCCAGGTCGCCCTCCGAACTGACCACTTCGCCGCTTGTCGTTTCGATAAAAAAATAAACCTGTCCCGAGCGGTGGCCGATCCGCAGTCCTTCAAGCACCGGCTTAACCTCAAAGTACTTCAGCATGGAAGGAGTCAAGCTCAGCATACCCTTTCGCCTCCCGTTTCGGTAGATTTCCTGCAGTTATGTATATTTCGAAAATTTGACAAACATGAAAGGAATTATTTGGGCAGTCCATTGAACTCTTGGAATATTTTTCTGAAATCCGTCAAAACTGGTTAGCAGCAAACTGCACCGGAACGATGAGACCCTGGACACCGTTCATCGATATCCGCATTCTGCCCGGAGGGCATTTTCAATTAGGAGGGGTAGAAAACCCATGGTTCAGAAAGTATTCAAAGCTCTGATTTGCTGCCAGCTCTTCTTCGCGCTTGCCGGCGCGCCGGCCGTCATGGCTGAAGAAAAGAAAGACGCGCAGGTCGACCTGACTCCGAATGCGCAATCCGCCGTCCTGATGGATGTGGACACCGGCACGATCATTGCGGAGAAAAATATGGATGCCAAGCTTCCACCGGCCAGCATTACCAAAATTATGACCATGCTGCTGATTATGGAAGCCATTGACAAGGGCCAGCTGAAATGGGACGAAAAGGTGCGCGCCAGCGATTATGCCGCCTCCATGGGGGGCTCGCAAATTTTCCTTGAGCCGGGAGAAGAAATGACAGTCGAGGAATTGATGAAGGGCATTGCGATGGCATCGGGAAACGATGCCTCCGTAGCGATGGCCGAACGCATTGCCGGCTCGGAAGAGGCGTTTGTGAAGATGATGAACGACCGGGCCGCCCAGCTCGGCATGAAAAACACCCACTTCTCCAACTGCAACGGTTTGCCGGCGGAGAACCATTACACTTCCGCGCATGATATTGCGATCATGTCCCGGGAGCTGCTCAAGCATGAGGAAATTACAAAGTTTACCGGGGTCTATCAGGATTATCTCCGGAAAAATACCGAGAAGCCGTTCTGGCTGGTCAATACGAACAAACTGGTCCGCTTCTATACCGGGGCGGACGGCCTGAAAACCGGCTATACCAGCGAAGCGAAATACTGTCTGTCGGCCACGGCGAAACGGGACAACTTCCGGATCGTCGCAGTGGTGATGGGCGAGCCGGATACGAAAACCAGAAATGCGGAAGTTACCAAGCTGTTCGATTATGCCTTTTCGCAGTACACCAATTATCCGATCTTTAAAACAGGCGACACCATGGGAACCCTGCATGTGGATAAAGGAGAGGTCAAGGACATTCCGCTGACCGCGAAGCACCAGTACAGCGTACTGCTGAAAAAAGGCGAAGCCGGCGAAGGACTGCGGCATGAGCTTCAGCTGGATTCCAATCTCAAGGCCCCGATCTCTGCAGGCCAGCAGATCGGGAAGCTGGTCGTCTACAAGGGGGATCAGGTTCTTACCGAATTCCCGGTGGAATCGCCGGTGGATGTGAAAAAAGCCGGCTGGTGGAAACTGTTCAAACGGACAATGTCCGGCATGTTCTTTGGCGGATAACCCCCGATGAGAGGTGGCGCCGGGCGCATGGAACCGGTTGGGCCATCGCACATCTTGTCGAAGAAAACCCGGAATCCGCGAACAGTAGCAGGTTTCTTCTAGTTTTGTCGACTGGGAGGAATTGGCTCCGGCCTTGTAGAATCGTATGATTCAGGACAAGGAAGGAGTGAGCTCACCCGTGAGTTTGCAGATTGAATTTGAGCACGGAAGAAAGGCGTTGATCGTCCGCCTGAAGGGCGAATTGGACCATCATACGGCGGAAGCCGTTAAATCCCGGATGGAGGAAGCCATCGAGAGCGGAAGCTGCCGCAATATCGTTCTCAGCATGAAGGATTTGACCTTTATGGACAGTTCCGGCCTCGGGGTGATTCTGGGAAGATATAAACAAATTTCCGCCAAAGGCGGAAAAATGGTGGTTTGCGGCCTCAATCCTCCGGTACACCGGCTGTTCGAGATGTCCGGGCTGTTCAAAATCTTGTCGGTTCAGGAGAACGAAAGACAAGCCGTCGCCAGTCTGGAGGTGGTCTCCTGATGGAAGGCAACTTCATGAGTCTGAAATTTGCCAGCAAATCGGAGAACGAATCGTTCGCCAGGGTAACCGTGGCCGCGTTCATCTCGCAGCTGGATCCGACGCTGGACGAACTGACCGACATCAAGACCGTGGTCTCCGAAGCGGTAACCAACGCGATCATCCACGGATATGACAACAATCCGGAAGGAATTGTCACGATTACCGCCCGCCTCGAGGGGGACACCGTCCATCTGACCGTTGAAGATCAGGGCCGGGGGATCGAGGACGTGGAGCAGGCCAGGCAGCCTCTCTATACGTCAAAGCCGGAGCTGGAACGTTCCGGAATGGGATTCACGATCATGGAAAATTTCATGGACGAAGTCGAAGTGGAGACGGCCCGCGGAAAAGGCACCAAGATCATCATGAGGAAGCGGATCGAATCGAAGAAGGCCCTCTTTAACTAGCAGGAAAGGAAGAGCTCCCGAAGGCCGCCCGCCCGGCGGAGCGACAGATAGGAGTATGAGATATGGACGTCGATTTGAAGCATGCATCGCAAAGCTATCTCGACGATAGCGAAGTCAAACGATTGATTGCACTCAGTCAATCCGGCGATCCCATCGCCAGGGACACGCTGGTGAATTGCAATATCCGGCTTGTCTGGTCCGTGGTGCAGCGCTTCCTGAACCGGGGCTACGAGGCGGAGGATTTGTTTCAGATTGGCTGCATCGGGCTTCTGAAGTCGGTCGACAAGTTCGATCTGTCCTACGATGTCAAATTTTCTACCTACGCGGTGCCGATGATCATCGGCGAAATTCAACGCTTCCTGCGCGATGACGGGACCATCAAGGTCAGCCGTTCCCTGAAGGAACTTGCCAACAAGGTGCGCAAAGCCAAGGACGAGTTGTCCAAAACTCTCGGGCGTCTGCCCACAATCAAGGAAATGGCGGAAGAGCTCGGGATTTCGGCGGAAGAAGTAGTCTTGGCCCAGGAAGCCAACAAGCCTCCGTCCTCGATCCATGAGACCGTGTTCGAGAACGACGGGGACCCGATTACGCTGATGGACCAGATTGCCGACGAATCCCAGGAGCGATGGTTCGAGAAAATGGCCCTGAACGAAGCGATCGGCTCCCTGACCGAACGGGAACGCTTGATTGTGTACCTCCGTTACTTCCGGGACCAGACGCAGTCCGAGGTGGCCAGCCGCCTGGGGATTTCCCAGGTTCAAGTGTCGCGGCTGGAAAAAAAGATCTTGCAATCCATTAAAGACCAGATTGCCCAATAGGCATATCTGGTCTTTTTTTTTACCATACTAGGGTCAATCGTTCCGTTTGCGGCAATACGCGAGTTTTGGAAATCCGGTTGTGAGAGGAGGATCCGCCGTGCCGACCGAATCGGCTCCAATACTGTACATCCGGCTTCGCAAAAGGCTTCGTCTGCCCAAGGGAGCGGATATCCGTCTCGGGCAAATCGCCGAGTTTCTGACGGAACCCGAATACGAAGGTCCGCTGGAAGGGCTGCTTCTATACCGCACGGTATCCGGTGACGGGGATATGGTGCTGGTGGATATGATGCAGATTGCGGCGAAGGTGAAGGAAAAATTTCCGCACATGCAGATCGAACATTTCGGAGAGCCCCATACGCTCGTCGAGCTGGTTTCCCCGGCCAAACGCCCCCATTTTGTCCTGTTTGCGGCTGTATGGATTCTTTTGTTCATCGGTTCCGGCCTGGCCATCATGAATTTTCATGCGGATGTCAGCATGATGGAAGTACACCGCCGTATTTACGAGCTGGTGACGGGGAAGCGGGCCGATCATCCCTGGATCCTGCAGATTCCTTATTCCATCGGCATAGGCGCGGGCATGGTGATTTTTTTCAATCATCTGTTCAAAAAAAAGTTCAACGAAGAACCGAGTCCCCTGGAAGTGGAAATGTTCATGTACGAAGAGAATGTCAGCCGATACGTTATTACGGACGAATACAGCAAGCTTCATGGGAAGAAGATGAAACGGCCATGAGCTCCGCATGGGCATTGCCGGTACTGGCGGTAATCGGTCTGGCCGGAGGGCTGGCTGTGGGAAGCGGCATGGTAGCTTTTCTGATCGTGCTGAATGTGCTTCCGAGACTCGCCCAGATTACGCGTTCCTACCGCAATACCCGCCCGTTCGAAGCGGCTGTCACGTGGGGAGCGGTTGTCTGGACGCTTGCGGACTTTTTTGACTGGAGGATTCATTTTCCGCCTGCCGGGGCGGCCGTCTTCGGTTTGTTCGCAGGCTGCTTTGTCGGAATGCTGGCTGCCGCCCTGACCGAGGTGATCAATGTTTTGCCGATTCTGGCCAAAAGATTGCGGATGGAAAAGTATATCCATCGGCTGCTGATGGCAATGATTTTCGGTAAAGTGCTCGGCAGCCTGTTTGATTGGCTGGTATATATGAAGGAGTGATCAGACTTGAGAGAATCCGCAGATACGACGAAACCCGAATCTGCCCAGGTAACGGAAGAAGCGGCCTTCATGTCGGCCATTCCGCAAGAGGCGGTGCAGCGCGAGCCCACAGGGGCGGCCGGAGCTTACGTCTCCTTGCCGGGCAAGGGGGCCGCCGGGAAGGAATCGGGCGGTATCCCGTCCGGCCTGGATGAGGCCAGACGGATTCTGAAGCGGAAGGCAGGCCTCGATGAAAGCTTCGACCTGATCATGCGGGAAATGGTGTTCGGCTCCAAACGGACCGGAATTCTGTATTTGAACGGGTTTGCCAAAGACGAAGTGCTGACGGATATCATCGAGAGACTGACCTATGCCGGAGAACAATCGGTCGAACCGGATACGTTCAAGGTTTTTTACCGGAATTTGCTACCGCATATCCAGGTTGACAAAGTGGACAAATTGGACGACCTGATCGGGAAAGTTCTGGCCGGCGCCTGCGGGCTCCTGATCGAAGGAGAGACTACCGCGCTTGCGGTGGATGCCAAGTCGTACCCTTCCCGGTCTACCGAAGAACCGGATCTGGAACGCGTCGTCAGGGGATCCCGCGACGGCTTCGTAGAGACACTGATGACCAACGTGACGCTGGTCCGGCGCAGGCTGCGCGATCCCGCACTCAGGCTGGAAGCGGTGCAGGTGGGAGAACGGACGAAGACGGATGTGTGTCTGGCCTATATCCGGGATATTGCCGATCCCGGGCTGGTGGAAGCGGTCCGGGACAAAATCCGGAGCGTGAGGATTGAAGGCATTCCGCTGGGAGAGAAGCAGCTGGAGGAGATGCTGGTTGCCAAGGGATGGAATCCGTATCCACTTGTTCGTTATTCAGAACGTCCTGACGTCGTGGCCGTCCACCTCCTGGAAGGTCACGTAGCCGTGTTTGCCGATACGTCCCCGTCGGCCATGATCCTGCCCGCAACCCTGTTCCACCATGTCCAGCACGTGGAGGAATACCGGCAGAGTCCGGTTGTCGGCACTTATTTGCGCTGGGTGCGTTTTTTCGGAATGCTGGCCTCGGTCTTCCTGCTCCCGCTGTGGTTTCTGATGGCGGTTCATCCGGAATTGAAGCCGTCCGGGCTGGAGTTTATCGGTCCGCAAAAAAATGGGCACGTCCCTCTGCTGCTGCAGTTTTTGCTGGCCGAGCTGGGGATCGATCTCATGCGCATGGCCGCTGTCCATACGCCGACTCCGCTGGCTACCGCCATGGGGCTGGTAGCGGCGATCCTGATCGGGGATATTGCGGTCAAAACCGGCCTGTTCACGAATGAAGTGATCATGTATTTGGCGGTCGCAGCGATCGGTCAGTTTGCCACGCCTAGCTATGAGCTGGGGATGGCGAACCGGCTTGTCCGGTTAACGCTGCTCGTAGCCGCCGCCGTCTTCAAGGTACCGGGTCTTGTAATCGGCACGACGCTCTGGATTGTTTTTCTGGCCTTGCAGCGTTCCTACAACTCGCCGTACCTGTGGCCCTTTATTCCTTTCAACGGAAAGGCGCTGCGGGAGATCCTCATCCGCCGTACGACCCCGGTTATGGACGTACGCCCCAGCCTGACCAAAACCAGGGATTCGAGCCGACAGCCCGGGTAAGGGAAGAGCGGCAACAGGACCGCAATGCGGCAGAGAACCGAACCTCTTCTTCCGGTGCGAATATAATAATCCGTATGTTCTGCCGCAGGGCCCGACATTATTGTCATTGACGCGCGATTGTGATAATTTTAGTGTTATAGTTATAAGGGAAGGGGAAACAGAATGTATCTACATGGTACCAGCAAGATCAACGACCGGGGCCATCTCGAAATCGGGGGTTGCGATACAACCGATCTGGTCCGGCAGTTCGGCACCCCGATCTATGTAGTCGACGAGGCGCTGGTTCGTTTGCGTGCCCGGCAATATATGGAAGCCTTCCGGGCTTCCGGACTCAATTTTCAGGTTGCCTATGCGAGCAAGGCGTTCTGCGTCATGGCGATGTGCCGGCTTGCCGCCGAAGAAGGCCTGTCGCTGGATGTCGTCTCCGACGGGGAGCTTTATACGGCGCTTCAAGCCGGTTTTCCGGCGGAACGCATTCATTTTCACGGCAACAACAAGACGCCGGAAGAAATCGGCATGGCGCTCGATGCCCGGATCGGTTGCTTCGTGGTGGACAACTTTGTGGAAATGCAGATGCTGCAGGCGATGGCAGAGGAGCGCGGCCAGCGCGTGAAGGTGTTGCTCCGCATCACTCCGGGGGTCGAGGCGCATACCCACGAATACATTTCCACGGGCCAGACCGATTCGAAATTCGGTTTTGACCTGGGGAACGGAGCGGCTTTCCGGGCAGTGGAGGAAGTTTCCAAACTGTCCCATCTCGAGCTGCTCGGCGTTCATTCGCATATCGGCTCGCAAATTTTCGAAGTGGAAGGCTTCAAGCTTGCCGTTGAGAAGGTTGCCGGCTTTGCCGTGAAGGTCCGCGAAGAATTGAACGTGCTGTTCCGCGTCGTCAATTTGGGCGGAGGCTTCGGCATTCGCTATGTCGAAGGGGATACGCCTCTCGCCGTTTCCGATTATGTAAAGGCAATTACAGACGGAGTGAAGGAATACTTTGGACGGGCGGATTATCCGCTTCCGGAAATCTGGGTGGAACCGGGCCGCAGCATGGTCGGCGATGCCGGCACAACCCTGTATACGGTCGGAACGTACAAGGATATTCCCGGCGTACGCAAATATGTTGCCGTAGACGGCGGAATGACCGATAATCCGCGTCCTGCCCTGTACGATTCGAAGTATGAAGCGTTGCTGGCCAATCGCGCCACCGAAACTCCGGAGGAAGTCGTCTCCATCGCCGGGAAATGCTGCGAGAGCGGGGATATGCTGATTTGGGACTTGGCGCTGCCCAAAGTCAACAGCGGCGATATTTTGGCCGTATCCTGCACCGGCGCCTACAACTACGCGATGGCGAGCAACTACAACCGGATCCGCCGCCCGGGAGTCGTCTTCGTCAAGGATGGACAGGCAGACCTGGTCGTCAAACGCGAATCGTACGAGGATATCGTCGGCAACGATGTCATTCCCGAACGAATGAAGCAAGTATCCGGTACGGTTTCCTGAGAACGGAACCGGATGGGAAATATCCGTTTGCCTTGCGCAAGGCAAAGCGGATGTTTCGGACAAGCCCGGCCGGGAGGGCAGACTGATCGATAGGCGGTAAATCACAAAAATAGAAGGATCGGGGTTGAAACGATTGAAAAAGGGTTCGATCAAGCTGAAAAACGGCGGAGAAGTACTGATTGATTTCTTCCCGGAAGAAGCGCCCAATACTGTAGCAAACTTTGAAAAGCTGGCCAACAGCGGCTTTTACAACGGGCTTACATTTCACCGGGTCATCCCCGGGTTTGTGGCCCAAGGCGGCTGCCCGAGAGGCAACGGGACCGGCGGTCCGGGCTATACCATCAAGTGCGAGACGGCCACCAATACCAGCAAGCATGAAAGAGGAACGCTCTCGATGGCGCATGCGGGCAAAGATACCGGGGGATCGCAGTTTTTCATCTGCTATGAGCCCCAGCCGCATCTTGACAAGGTTCATACGGTCTTCGGCAAAGTATCCAAAGGAATGGAACATGTTGACGCCATCCGTCCGGGCGATGTGATGGAAGAGGTTAAAGTCTGGGACGAACCGTAAGGTTTGACGGAATGGAGTGCATACCGCAAAGGGAGTGCATACTGCACTCCCTTTTTTATTCGCAGTTCCGGACGCTTCGGCCCGCCTTGCTTCTTATCGCAAGTGGTGATATACTTCTATACCAAGGTATCAAGCGAACCTGAATGCAGGCCTTGTTCCTGCACAGATCCTTCGGGGCAGGGTGAAATTCCCTACCGGCGGTGATACCGGCTGGAACAGCCGGTTCAGTCCGTGACCCGTGCCGAGCCGACGCAGGCGGGCCGGTGGACCCGGTGAAATTCCGGGACCGACAGTATAGTCTGGATGGGAGAAGGAGAGAATCGCTGCATATCGGCAGGCCATAGTTGTGCTAAAATTCACATGTGCCGCGGAAATCTTTGCGACGGTATTCGCACAGGTTCACAGGTGCCCGTATTTTATGCGCCGGTGATCACCGCCGCGCACGTTATGGATAAAGAGGCGGCAATGAACCGGGCGATGCCCGTCATCGGCTTCTTTACCGCACGAAAATCCAGAGGTTTTCCAGCTATGCCTTCCGGCGGAAATACGGTGATAAGCGCGGCCAAGCGCTTGTTTCCGTCTGCTCATGCGCGAAGATCGACAAGCCCCGGCTCCGTGAGTCCGGGGCTTTTTCCTGTATCGAAGAGATAAAGTTGGTATGGAGGGCGGGTATTGGACCTTATGGAACGGATGGACGACGAGTACTACATGCGGATGGCGCTGGAGCTTGCCGCGAACGCGCAGGGGCAGACCGGCGCAAACCCGGTGGTTGGCTGCGTGATCGTGAAGGAGGGCAGGATCGTCGGACTCGGTTCGCACCTCGAAAGGGGCGGCCCCCATGCCGAAATTCACGCTCTGCAAATGGCCGGCCCGGCGGCGGAAGGCAGCACCGTGTATGTAACGCTGGAGCCTTGCAGCCATCACGGGCGCACCCCTCCCTGCAGCGACCGCCTGATCCGCGAGAAGGTAAAGCGGGTGGTGGTCGGTGCGACCGATCCCAACCCGCTCGTATCCGGCCGGGGAATCGCCCGGCTGCGCGAGAACGGCATTGAGGTGAAGGCCGGAGTCCTGGCGGATCGGGCGCAGGTTCTCAATGAGGCGTTTACCAAATACATTACCCGCAAGCTGCCCTTTGTGACCCTGAAAACGGCAAGCACGCTCGACGGCCGGATTGCCTCCCGGACCGGCGACAGCAAGTGGATCAGCGGCGGGGAATCCCGCGCTTACGTGCATCTGCTCCGCCACCGCCATCAGGCGATTATGGTCGGCGTCGGAACCGTAATCGCCGACGACCCGCAGCTGACGGCGCGTCTTCCGGTGCCGGCACTGCAGCCGGTCCGCATCGTCGTCGATTCGCAGCTGCGCATCCCGGACGATGCGAGGATCCTCCGAGATGGAACGGCGCCGACGCTGATCGTCGCGACAGAACGGGCGGATGCCGAACGAATGGAGCGGCTGCGCAGGCCGGGGGTGGAGATCCTGGTGTGCGGCGAAGGCCCGGAGGTGGATCTTCGGCTTGCCATGAAGCGGCTTGCCGAACGGGAGATCGCTTCCGTCCTGCTGGAGGGGGGAGGCCGTCTGAACGGCTCCATGCTTGAACAGGGACTGATCGACAAGGTCGTTCTGTTCTACGCTCCGAAAATCGTGGGCGGCGCGGACGCGCCCCCGGTCTTCACTTTCCCCGGGTTTGACCGGATGGATCAGGCCATCCGCCTGGATCGCGTAAAGGTGGAAAGCATTGGGGAGGATATTTGCATTTCCGGTTATCCCCGATACACAGGGAGGGAATGGTCCGATGTTCACGGGAATGATTGAGGAAGTCGGCATGCTGCGCCGCGTTGAACGGAAAGGGCAGGCGATGGTGCTGTCGATAGCCGCCTCCCGGATCCTGGAAGACATTCATCCGGGAGACAGCATTTCGGTAAACGGGGTCTGTCTGACGGTCATCGCTTTCGATGAAGGCTCCTTCACGGTCGATGTCATGCCGGAGACGTTCCGCCGATCCACCCTGAAGGAGCTGCCGATTGGCGCGCGCGTCAATCTGGAACGGGCCATGCCGGCCCAGGGGCGTTTCGGGGGACATATCGTCCAGGGCCACGTGGACTCTACGGGAGTGGTCGAATCCCGGCAGCAAGAAGATAATGCGGTCGTTTTCCGGATTGTTCCTGCAGATCCGGCGGTACTCCGGTATATTTTGCCCAAAGGCTCCATTGCGGTCGACGGTATCAGCCTGACCGTCGTGGATGTTTCGGATACCTCCTTTTCGGTTTCGATTATACCCCACACGCTGGAGCAAACGGTGCTGGCCGAACGGCGGCCCGGCCAGCGGGTCAATCTGGAGACCGACATTATCGGCAAATACATGGAGCGGCTGCTCTGTTTCCGGCTGAATCCGGACGCCGGCGGCACTTCGCCCGGGAAAGGGGCGCTCACCGCGGAATTTTTGGCTGAGCACGGCTTTATGTAAGACAAAAAAGAGATAGGGGTGAGTGCGATGACAGCAGCTTATAACCATTTTCACCAGATAGAAGAAGCCATCTACGACCTTATGCTGGGAAAAGTCGTCATCGTCGTCGACGACGAGGACCGGGAGAACGAAGGGGATTTTATCGCCCTGGCGGAAAAGGCGACGCCCGAAGTGATCAATTTCATGATCCGGGAAGGCCGGGGTCTGGTTTGTGTACCGATTACCGAAGAACGTGCCCAGGAGCTGGACCTGCCTCCCATGGTGGCGAAAAATACCGATTACCACGGTACCGCTTTTACCATTTCCGTCGACTACTACGAAACCTCGACCGGCATTTCCGCCCATGAACGTGCCCGAACCGTCAAGGCTCTGATCGATCCCGCCACGAAGCCGCGGCACTTCCGCCGGCCCGGGCATATCTTCCCGCTGATCGCCAAAAAGGGCGGAGTTCTGCGCCGCGCGGGACATACGGAAGCCGCCGTCGATTTGGCCAGAATGTGCGGTTCGGCCCCGGCTGCCGTCATCTGCGAGGTGATCAAGGAGGACGGGACCATGGCGCGGGTGCCCGATCTGATGGAGATCGCCGCCCGTCACGGTCTGAAAATCGTCACCATCCGCGACCTCATTCATTACCGCAACGAGAAGGAAAAGCTGGTCAAACGCGAGGTTGAAGTGCGGATTCCGACCGATTACGGCGTTTTCAAGGCGGTCGCCTATACGAATGAGGTAGACAGCAAGGAGCACGTCGCCTTCGTGAAGGGGAAAATCGACAGCACGCAGCCGACGCTCGTCCGCGTCCATTCCGAATGTTTGACCGGGGATGTGTTCCATTCCCACAAATGCGACTGCGGACCGCAGCTGGAAGCGGCGCTCCGCCAGATTGAAGCGGCAGGATCCGGCGTCCTGCTGTATATGCGCCAGGAAGGACGCGGCATCGGCCTGATCAACAAATTGAAGGCCTATCAGCTGCAGGAGCAGGGATTGGATACGGTGGACGCGAATATTAAACTGGGCTTCGCCCCTGATCTGCGCGACTACGGGATCGGCGCGCAAATTCTCAAGGACCTCGGTGTCCGCAAAATGCGTCTGCTGACCAACAATCCCCGCAAAATCCGGGGGTTGGAAGGATACGGCCTGGAAGTGGTCGAGCGGGTTCCGCTGCAGATGCCGGAAAACGAGGACAACGCCAAATACCTCCGTACCAAAAAAGCCAAGCTCGGCCATCTGCTGCAGTTTCCGGAAACGGCCGATTCTGTTCAAAAATGAAATGAAATCAACGAACCCTGGATAGAAAGGACCGAATGTTACATGACCCGAGTTTACGAAGGATATCTGGTTTCCGAAGGACTGAAATATGCCATCGTGGCATCCCGCTTTAACGAATTCATCACCTCCAGGCTGCTGTCCGGAGCGCTGGATGCCCTGAAACGGCACGGCGCCAGGGAAGACGAGGTCGAAGTGGCCTGGGTGCCGGGAGCCTTCGAAATTCCGTTTGTCGCGCAAAAACTGGCGGAAAGCGGGAAATATGACGCTGTCATCACCCTGGGGGCGGTCATTCGCGGTTCCACGGCGCATTTCGACTATGTGTGCAACGAGGTCGCGAAGGGAGTGGCCTCCGTCGGATTGAAAACAGGAGTGCCGACCATTTTCGGAGTCCTGACTACGGATTCGATTGAACAGGCGGTGGAACGCGCCGGAACGAAAGCCGGGAATAAAGGCTGGGAAGCCGCTGTGACCGCGGTGGAGATGGCGAACCTTAACCGGCAGCTTTCCGGAAAATGATTTTGACGCAATACCTGCAGCTGGATTCCCTGCTGTTCAGGCTGGCCGCCTTCCTCGCGGCCATCGTCCTGCACGAGTTCGCCCACGCTGCGGCTGCGAGACTGCTGGGCGATCCGACCCCCAGGGACGCGGGGAGATTGACACTGCTGCCGTTTCCGCACATGGATACGCTGGGACTGGCCATGGTCCTGTTCGGCCCTTTCGGCTGGGGGAAGTCCGTTCCCCTGCAGGAAGAGCGTTTCCGGCAGCGCAAGGGAGCGGCGGTGGCCGTACATTTGGCGGGCCCTGCGGCCAATCTGGCGGCGGGAATCGTTCTGTGGTGGCTCTATTTCAACCTTCCGTATGCCGATCCCGTTTATGACGGGACCTCGCGGGTGATTCCCGCGGTCGCAAAGGGGCTGCTGCAGTACGGATTTATCGTAAATTTAATGTTGGCCATGATCCATCTGCTGCCGGTTTACCCTTTTGACGGCTGGCGGATCCTGCGCAGCCTGGCGCCCGGGCGCTGGCTCCCGGCGTGCGACAAGTACGAAAGGCCCGGGCTGGCCGTCGCTATCGCTCTGATGGTGACCCCGTTCGGGCAAAATCTGTTGCAGCAGGCCTATCAGATTCTGGTCCAGGGAATTATCCGTTTGTTCTAGGGGGAAGGTTGTTGAAGGTACTCTACAAGCTTGAGGTGTTTGAAGGGCCGCTCGATCTGCTGCTGCACTTGATCGACCGGGCGGAAGTGGATATTTACGATATTCCCATCAAGCAGATTACCGATCAGTACTTGGAATTCGTACAGGCCATGCAGGAACTGGAGCTGGAAGTGACCAGCGAATTTCTGGTAATGGCGGCGACGCTGCTGTCGATCAAGAGCCGGATGCTGCTGCCCAAGCCTCCGGTCTTGGATAATGAGTACGAGGACTATGAAGAAGAAGGCGACGATCCCCGGGCCGAACTGGTGCACAAACTGATTGAGTACCGTAAGTACAAGGGTATTTCCGCCGTGCTTCGGGAGTTGGAACAGGAACGGAGTCTGGTTTATACGCGGGAACCGGAAGATTTGACCCCTTTCCTGTCCAACATTCCGGCCAATCCGGTACGGGGGCTGGATATCCTCGACCTGGCCAAAGCTTTTCGGAAGGCGATCAAGAAAATGACCAGCCGAAATGCCGTGGCCAAAATCCGCCGTGACGAGATCTCCGTCAAGGATCGCATGCGTGAAGTCGTAGAACTGCTGGAGCAAAAAGGCGGGCGTCTGCTTTTCTCCAAGCTGTTCGATTACGAGATGTCCCGGGAGGAAATCGTGGTCACTTTTTTGGCCCTGCTGGAGCTGATGAAAGTCAGGCGAATTGTCTGCTACCAGCACGGGCTGTTCGAAGATATTGTGATTCAGGCAAGAGAGGATGGACCGGCGCATGGATTTTCGGCAGATGAAATCGATTATTGAAGGACTCTTGTTTGCGGCCGGGGACGAAGGGCTGACCCTGAAGCAGCTTACCGAAGTGCTCGATCAGCGGAGCGATCTGGTCCGCGAAGCGGTCAAGGATCTGCAGGCAGACCTGGAGCGGGCGGGCCGGGGGATTCGGCTGGTTGAAGTCGCCGGCGCTTATCAGCTGACGACGCTGCCTGCCCACGCCCCGTACTTTGAACGGCTGGCCTTTTCGCCTAGCCGTTCCTCGCTTTCCCAGGCGGCACTGGAGACCTTGTCGATCATTGCCTACCGGCAGCCGATTACCCGGGTGGAAATCGAAGAAATCCGCGGTGTCAAGTCGGACAGGGCTCTGCATACGCTGGTCAGCAAGGAGCTGATTGAAGAAGTGGGCCGGGCGGAAGCCGTAGGCCGGCCGATCCTTTATGGTACGACCAAATCGTTTCTCGAGTATTTCGGGTTGAGCAGCCTGGAGGATTTGCCCAGACCGACAGAATTTGAAAGCCTGGATGATCTGGAGGAGGAAACACAGATGCTGTTTGACAAACTGGGTGCCGAGCAGCTCACCATTGATGATGTCGGGGAAGGGGGCCTGCCGGCCTGGAAACCGGATGAAATCGCTGCCGACGGGGAAAATGAATGAAGGTGGACCCGATTAAGCCATACTAACTCCGTACGATTGAGAACTTCTTGCGGTTCTCCGGGTGCGGAGTTTTTTAACGTCCGCACATTTTTGACAGGATCCGGCAGAAGTTTTTCTTATCCAAGCAAAGAGGGTCGTCTTCATGATTGGATGGTGTCTGGCAATCGCCTTGCTGTTTTTGGCCGTTCTTCTGCTTCTCAGTCCGATCACCATCCGCATCGATTTCAAGCGGGCCCATAACGATGATCGGCTGATCTTTACCCTGCGGGCGCTGTACGGCCTGCTGAGGCACCAGATCGATATTCCGCAGATCCGGTATAAGGGACTGTTCGACG
>Ga0310822_100583_pt1 | contig 16923 bp, 16 predicted proteins | sample P4_ome_2_FD_201313 | JGI IMG/M metagenome (GOLD analysis project Ga0310822, IMG submission 201313) | Sorghum-adapted microbial communities from Joint BioEnergy Institute, Emeryville, California, United States - P4_Day56_Rep2 | ecosystem: Engineered > Bioreactor > SSF (Solid state fermentation) >... | reverse complement strand
TGGCCGCCGGTCTCGGCTATCATGTAGAGAGATTGGTCCCGTAGCTCAGTTGGATAGAGCATCTGCCTTCTAAGCAGAGGGTCGCAGGTTCGAATCCTGCCGGGATCGCCATTCCCGAACAAAAGAGAGAACCGCGGGTGTGGTCTGAGCCACACCCTCGGCAGCGCCTCTGGCCAGGACGGCCTTTGAGCCGCTGATGCGGATTTCCCGATCGCGAACCCGAACCTCGCTGAGGACGAGCCGGGCATAGGCTTGGCGCAGCTCAGGCGACCCATGATGCAGCTGCTCCCGCAAGAGCACTGCCAGCTTCTCAACCTTCTCCGGCGTGAGGATTGGATCGGCCATGCTGAGGTGACGATTGAGGTCGGTTGCTTCCTTTGCCAGCTCGTCCCGACGGAAACGCAAGGTGACAAGACGCTCGCGCAAGGTTGGGTCCTCGGCGCTCACCAGGCCCTTCTCGACCAGTTGGAGGAGACGCGCAATTGCGGCCTCGGCGTCCCCGTGCGCCTGGCGGAGCTGCTGCAGCCGCTCGCGGCTGCGATTCTCACGCTCGATCGCCGTGCGCACGTACTCTTCCAGCAATCTCTTCAGACGTTCGGGATGAAGGATCCGCTTTGTCACCTCTCCGATGACAATGCCGTCCAGCTTATCCATCGGCACACGCAGCCCCTTGCAGGCCAGCGATCCTTCCTTCAGGCGACGAGAGCAGCAGTAATAACGATATCGTCCGCCCTTCCCCGTGTTGAGGATGAGGGCAGCTCCGCAATGGCCGCAGCGGGCAATCCCGGCGAGCAACGTCGGCCCGTTGACGATGCGTGGCGCAACCCGCTTTGGTACTCGGCTCTGCAGGAGCGCTCGGACGGTATTGAACACCCTCTCGTCGATAATGGCCGGCACAGCAACTGGCACCCATTCCGACGCTGGGCGGCGGCGTACATTCCGGCTGTCTCTCTGATTGAAATAGTACTGCCCGCAATAGGTGGTCGAGGTGAGAATGTCGTGAACGCCACCGGTCGAGAATCGCCGTCCGCGGCGGAGGACGCCCCGCTCATTGAGGTATGTGGCGATCGCCTTGACGCCCATCGGCCGCCCGGTGGCCCCGGATGCCAGATCAAACATGAGGCGGACGACGCGGGCCTCGGCTTCCTCGATGACGAGGACCTTCTTGTCCTTGTTGCCCCGCCTTTCCTTGATCTCTGTGCGATAGCCGAAGGGTGGGCGCGAGCCGTTCCAGAAGCCCTGCCGGGCATTCTCCAGCATCGCGCGATACACATGCTTGGCGTTCTCGCGGGACTGGTGCTCATCGAAGATGTTGAGCAGCTTGCGGAACATCTCCCCGCTCGGGTCATGCGCCATCTCCTGGGTGATCGAGACGAGCTCGACCCCGACCTTGCGCAGCTCACGGATATAGAGCTCCGAATGGAGGGCGTCGCGACTGAAGCGGCTGAGGGAATGCACGACCACAAGGTCGAAGGGATGGTCACGGCGCTTCGCGGGGTAGATCATTTCCTGGAAAACAGGCCGATCCTCGTCGAGCGCCGAGGCGCCGGGCTCGGTGAAGACCTGGACGACCTCGATGCCCTGCCGTTCGCACCACCTGCGGCACTGGGCGATCTGATCGGGCAGCGACAGGTCGCGCTCGGCCTGGCGGGCGGTGGACACGCGGGCGTAGATGGCGGCTCGGGTCATGAGGCTTCATCAAACAGGATCGTATTCATCTCGTGCGAGAGGAAGGCCCGCAACAGGGCGATCTCCTCATGCGCGATGGGCAGCTTCGACGGCAAGTCGGAGATGACGGTGATATCGCGGTCCGCAGCGACGCGCAGCGGCCTTCCGGGCACGCACGGGACGGTGCGCGCCTTCAGGCGTTGCAATGCCTGAGCGCGTGCCATGCTCTGCGTGCGCCAGTGCATGATGAGTGGCCAGCGCCGCTTGAACACGGCAGCCATCAGCCGCGTCTCGAGCCGGCGGCGGGCGGCCTCGGACAGGCTGGAGAGATCCACGGCGTCGCCCAACAGAAAGGCATGGTCCGCGAGGAAGTCGGATTGGGCGAGCGCTGTCATGGCTTCGTCCTGGCCTTGAGCCGCGCCGCCGCGGCAGTGCGCAGCTCAAGCATGGTGGACTGGACGGCTTCGTGCGCCAGCGTGCCCGACGAGAGCACGTAATAGCGCTTGCTGGTATAGAAATCGCCGTGGCCGAGAAGATCGGGTATCACACCCGATTGCTCAGGGGCGTGATCGACCATGCCGGTTGCGGCAATGGCGCGAAACAGATGTGGCCACACGTGGCGGCCGAAGGCATCGCTGGTCCGCTTCTTGATCTGATCGCGGACCGCGTGCTCGATCATGGGCGTGCCCCACCGGCTGATCCAAAGGCGGCGGGTCGCGTCGCCATTCCCGCGGGCGAGCAACTGCTCGCGATGCCACCGCAGGTAGTCATCGACCCAGGGCGTCAATTCCGCCGGCAGCTCGGCCGCGATCTCCCGGCCCGTCTTGGTTTCCTCTGAGCTGAATTTGAGAGCATAGACGTCGCCGTCGGCCACAAGGTGCCGGCCGAGCTCGATCATGGTCAGGTTGGCAATGCGGACCGGACACGCAATCAGCATCGCAATCATCAGCCCATCGCGCCCGGTGGTCGCGGCATGATAGCGCCCGTCGGCGGCCAGGCGTCTCGCCTCGACCAGCAAATCGATGCCGAGGGCATAAAGCTGGCGCGGGTCGACCATGTGGGGACGTTTGTCGCGTGCCGGCCCGGCGATGCGTTTGAGGTTTGCGGCGACGGCTGCGAGCCAGTGCCAGTCATGGTCGGGGGCTAGGGCAACGAGCATGCGGTGGACAGCCTGCACCATCATCGCCACCGACCAGGGTGAGACCCGCGCCTGCAGCTCGCCGACAAAGGCTTTGATCCGCTCGGGCGTCGCCCGCGCCTCGGGCAATTCGGCGGGATCGAGACTGTCGGTTCGGGCAAGGAAGGCGAGCCACTGCCCATAGGCCTGGCAGATTATGCGGCAGCGGCGCTCGCTCCAGCGCCCGGCAATGCGGCTGCGCCGGTCGAAGCGCATTGGATTGCGCGCCCCCAGCCAGAGGCGGCGGTCGATCGCCGGCCACTCTTCGACTTTGAGACTGAGTGGGCGGGTCATGGCTCGCGCTCCTCGCCAGATGGGCGGCGCTTGCGGGACCGTTGGGCCAGACGCCGGGTCGCCTCCTGCCGCATCTTGAGCGCGTGCTCATGATAGATGCGGCTGGCTTGCTTCTGCTTGGAGCGCGCGTAGTAGAGGCGTGTGGTGTTCCGGTCGCGGTGCCCCAGATGCTCGCTGATGAGGTCGAGCTTGTCAGGATGGGCGAGAAGGAAGCTTTCGGCCGAGATGTGCCGGAACTGATGCGGCGAAATCGACACCCCGAGCACGCGTCGTGACTGCGTCTGGATCGCGAGCGCCATCGTCTTTGGGTCGATGGCATTGCCGTCCGGCCCCGGAAACAACCACCCATTGGGCTTGTCGCACAGTTTCGGGCGCCAGTGCGCGAGATAGTCCTCCAGCAGGGCCGCCGTCGGCCCTTCGATCCGGTAGCGGAGGGGTTGCTCGTTCTTCACCTCCTCGGGCGTGAGATCGACGATCCAGCGGTGGTTTGGCGGCTGCCCAACACGCTTGATCGACTTTCCGAGCTCCAGGCTGACGAGGTTCTCGCGCCGCATGGAGCAGGTGAGCAGAAGATCGATGGCCATGGCTGTGCGCATCAGCACGGGCGCGGACTTCGCGCGCGCCTCATGTGCGAGGCGGTCGGGCAGCGTCTGGATGAGATCGGCGAAGTGCTGGTCGTTCCCGAGGCGGTCGAGAAGCAGCCGGTTCTTGCGCGCCATGTGCCGGCGCTGCAGCTCCGGCGGAGCGTTCAAGACCAGGTTCTCCCAGATTGCTGCCAACTCGGCGCGCTCCGCTTCGGGCAGCTGACAGATGTCTGCAATGACACGCACCCGGATCATCATCTGCATCATGGTCGCGGTGATCGTCCCGCCGGCGCGTGCGGCGAGGAAATTGAGGGCGCGCACGACCTGATCAGGGTGGACGGCAACGGCGAGTGCCGTCAGCTTCGCGAGCGGCACACCATCCCCCGTTGCCGCGGAGACCAGGGTTGAAATCATGTACCGGTACTGCGCAATCGTGCCTGGCTTGAGCTTTCGGACCTTTCGGCCGCTGAACAGATTGGGATTGCCGAGCTCGCTGAGCAGCGCCTCGAGGTCCGCGCGCAGGCTCTCCGGCCAACTCTCGGGCGCTATCCAATAGCTGGTGCGCTTGGGCGCCGGTAGGGTCAGCGGGCTCAGCGCTCCATGTCCACTGGCCGCCAGCCGGTTCCAGGCCCTGATCGTTTGGCGGACCGTGGCCTCCCACTTCATGACCATGGCTTCCTCGCGCAGGTGGGAGGCGAAGCGCTCGATGTGGGCATCGGTCATGTCCGCTGGCTGCCATCCCTGTCGGGCTGCGAAATGAAACAGGCGCGAGAGCATGCGCTTCGATTTGTCATCGAGCGTCTCCTGCAATGTGCGCCAATGCCCCTTAAGCGGGGCTCGGGACCGCAGGCTGCCGAGGCGGGACGCGGCCAGCCGGAAGGCTGTCCTGAGGCGGGTCAGCGTGTTGGCAAAGGACCCCGCCTCCACTCCCGCCATCGCCGGCGAGATCCCCTCAAGCCGGGAAAAGACGATCTGGGGGTCTGCCGGCAGGTCGAGTGCGCCATGGCCGACCAGCTCATCGACCCTCTTGATCGCGGAGCGGATCTGGTTCTTCTTTTCCGGTTTCAGATCGCATGTGAGGATGAAATCACGCAGATCGCCAAGCGTTGCAATGCTATGAAAAGTTGTGTGGCTATAGTTATGTGCATTTCCATGCATTGTTACTCACCACTGTGCAAACTCGTATTTTTGTGAAAACCCCTATAGCCTATTCCCTGGCTGTAATAATAAGGGCTATTCACAACTCCGCTTTTTTGCCCAGGGCTGAACAAATTTGACGAGGTCTTTCTTATCGATACGCACCTATCCCCCGAGCCTGTAGGCCCGAAGCTGATTGGTCCTGATCCACCTGCGGATGGTGGCATCCGAGACCTTGGCGAAGGCCTTGGCTTCCTTGACGGTAAGGAGCTCTTCAGGCAAAGGACCTGAGGAATTTTCCTTGGCACTGGCAATCGGAGATGATTTTTGTGCGCGGGGTTTGCTGAGCCGAACAGCCATATCAATCTCCCCCATTTTCAACGGCGAACACAAAACGAAAAGGGAGGGGTCGCATCTGTGCTGGACCAGCCGGTCGACTGATTGGCGGGGGCGTGCCAAGCCAACACAAATGCGATCGCCCTCTAAGTCGCAGAGACCGATCGAATAATGATCAGCTTTGCGCAGAAGGAAACGACAATTTTGGAAGCTGGACCAAATTTTAGTCCACTCCCTCAATCTTAACTGGTTGAATGGCTTAACGGGTATAGATGCCGGGATGCGCGCAACGGCCTCATTCTCGCGACGTGAGGAGCCAAATCCGGGATCTGTTGCTAATATCGTGCAATTAATTGCATCGCATCCTCTCTTGTTTGTGATACGCAAATCGTTGGCGAGAAATAATGTGAGTAAGCCGCTTCCAATGGACTGACAATCAAGCTCTTCCAGGTGCGTGTGCACCGGCTCAAGCTCTCGACCGCCAAAACGATAAGGGGATGGTGCTGCGAGAAGCGGCAGATTCCGAAGTTCGCCACCATAGTCGTGGATGGCAGATGAGGTCTGTCATGATTAATTCGAGAGCGTCGAACAAGTCACCCGGACGATCGTCGGCGAAGCATGCAAGTCCGGGGCGACCAATTACTCTCCTTCAGGATCGATTTACAGACGTCAAGACCATGCCCGGTGTATCCAAAATCGCGGGAATGGGATGCGCTTGGGAAGGATCAATGTCCGGGCGGCGAAATAGCTCGGGTCGCGCGCCGGCGTAAGCTGAAGCCGCTTCGAGGGCCAGATCTTCCCTTTGGCGCCGCGCGATGATTTGGATGCCGACCGGCAGTCCGGATTGTGTAAAGCCGCACGGAACAGCGGCGATCGGCAGGCCGGTGATTGTGAAGGCATAGGCCGGCAGGAACACATCGTAGAAGTTGTCGACGGGTTTGCCACCAACTTCGGCCGGCAAGGGTTGATCCAGTCGAAACGGCGCAGCGCCGCAGGACGGGGCGATGATGTAATCGAACCGCTGCATCAGCGATCGCACACGGTGCCAGTAGGATGTTCGCATCTTTTCTGCTTTGGCAATGGTGGCAACATCAAGCGTCAGTGCAGCTTCAATCTGACGCTTGAGCGGCAGCGTCATGAGGTCCCTGGCTTCTCTGTAGAGCTCGCCAAATCGAGCGATCATCCCGAAGCCGCGCGTGCCGGCGATGATTTCTCGCAGGTCGCTGACGTCGAAATCGACTGCCTCCACTTGACAACCAAGGCCCTCAAAGACCTGAGCTGCCGCTTCAACAAGCGACCCCACCTCGGGATCTATCGGCACGCTACCGCCGAAATCGCAGCAATATGCGATGGATCGACCAGCGATACTGGTTTCTCCTGCGGCAGCTTTGACCAAGTCGAAATTCTGGCGCGGCAGGCTCGATGGGTCGCGATCGTCGGGACCTGCCATCACCGAGAGCATCAGCGCCGCATCAACCAGATTTGCCGCCAGCGGACCAACCACATGCGGGACCAATGTGTCCCAGCCGAACGCAGCCGGATAGACCGGCACGCGCCCTGGCACCGGGCGTATGCCGACGATGTTATTGAACGAGGCAGGCGTCCGAATTGAGCCACCGAGATCGGTTCCGACCGCCAGGGGGGCAAAGCCCGCAGCAACCGCCGCCGCCGACCCGCCGCTCGAGCCGCCGGAGGTGACCATCAAGTTCCAAGGATTGCGCGTCGTTCCGAAGAGGAAGTTGCTGGTGTTCACATCATGGGCAAACTCGGGCGTGTTGGTTTTTCCAAGCAAGATTGCCCCAGCTGATCGCAGGCGCTCGATGCAAACAGCATCCTCTGATGGGACGTGGTGCTCCATCAGGCGCGAGCCCCACGTAGTGCGCAATCCCTTCGTTTCGATGTTGTCCTTGACGACGACCGGCACGCCCTCGAGCGCACGCGCCGCCTCACCGGATGCCAATCTCCGGTCGATGCTATCGGCAGCCTCCAAGGCAGCAGGGTCGAGCGTGCAGATCGCATTCACCGTGGGATTAAAATTTGCGATCCGCTCAAGAAATGCTTCTACGACCTTGCGCGCGGAGACTTCGCGCGACGATACGAGACGCACTATTTCGACGGCGGTCAAAGACGTAAGCTCGGTCATGCCAATCACCTCGCCCGCGACAGTTACAAGCCGGTGAGGAGATGAGCAGGCCACAGCACAAGCTGGGGCCACACGGCGACGATAGCCAATACAATAATATTGACGACATAGAACGGCACGGCTGCTATCGTCAGTTTCTCAATGGAAACGCCGGAGACCTGGGACGTAGCAAACAAGCACGTCCCAACCGGCGGCGTCGCCAATCCCATCGACAGTGCGGTTACGAGAAAAACAATAAAGTGCAGGGGATCGATGCCGACCGTCTTGATCACCGGCAGGAGTACGGGGATCAGAATGAGGCTTGCGGCTATGATCTCCATGAACATTCCGACCAGAATGAACACGAAGCACAGAAGCAGCATTATAAGAGTTGGGTCAGTCGTCAGTGATAGAACGAGACCGGTGATGCGCTGCGGCAGGCCGTCGACTGTGAAGACGTAGCTGGCAACGCTGGCCACCATGACAATCAGCAGAACCGTCCCTGCAGTGCGGCCGGCAGTGATAAGCAGACCGGGGACTGATTTGAGCGAAAGTTCTCGGTGCACTAGAACCGAAATGAGTAGAGTGTAAGCAACGGCGAGCGCTGCTGCTTCAGTGGGCGTGACGATCCCGGTGAACATGCCGCCGAGTATGATGACCGGCGCACCGGTGGAAGGCAGTGATCGAATGATGGTGCGCGTCCCTTCACGTAGTCCAACCCTGACTTCGTTGCCGTAGCCGTGACGGCGCGCCGCCACGTAATTGACGACAAAAAAGCCGATGGTGAGGAGTACGGCTGGTCCGAGCCCGCCAGCTAGCGCACCACCGACGGATACCCCGGCAGAAGCGGCTGCAATAATCATCAAAATGCTAGGCGGAACGATTGAGGAAAGCGTGGCCGTGATCATGGTGAGCGCGGCACTGTAATCGCGCGGATATCCGCGATTGGTCATCGCTTTGATTTCCAGCGGTCCGAGGCTGGTCACGTCGGCAATGGCAGAGCCGGAAATGCCCCCGAAAACAAAGCTGGCCAGTATGTTGACGTGCCCGAGACCGCCGCGTAGCCGCCCGACCACAACCTCAGCCGCAGAAAAAATGCGCTCAGAGAGGCCCCCCCGCTCCATGATTTGGCCGGCGAGAATGAACAGTGGCACAGCCAGCAGCAGGAAGCTGTTGACCGACGTGTACATGAACTGCGCTGCGATCGACAGCGGCAGATCGTAAATCCACAGAGTCACCGCCGCCGCGGCTCCAAGCGCAACTGCCAGCGGAAGGCCCAGCAGGGACAATCCCGCAAAGATCAGCAACAGGCACCAGCTCATGACAGTTCCGTCTCCTCGGTGCGTATGAGCCGCTGGGCCTGCGGGTCAACATACACAGTCACAAGATGCGCGATGATGGCCAGGATACTGGCCACTACGATCGGCACCGATGCGAGATACATTCCAATACCGAGAACCGGCGATGTCTCGCCGAATACGAACTGCTGCTGAACGAGCAGCCATCCGAACCAGCCAACCGTGCAGAAAAATGCAATGCCAACGGCGGCATAGAGCTGACCGAAGATGACCTGGATGGCAGCCGGAGCCGCATTGGGGAGCAGCATAATTCGCGGGTGCTCTACTCGTCGGAAACCGACGGCCATTCCGAGGAAGGCCGTCCAGATGAACAGCAGCCGCGCGAGCTCCTCCGTCCAAGGCAGGGAATGCCCAAGCAGCCGAGATATCACTTGAAGGGTGACGGCAGCCGTAATACTGCCGACACAGATGAGCAGCACACCGTCCACCACCACCCACACGACGCGATCCGCACGAAGAATGCCGGATCGCCACGAGCCGGAGTTGACCTCCGGGCCACCCCATAAGGTCATGCCCGTCCGAGGAACTTAAGGCTTGTGTTCAGGAATTCTTTGCCTGTCAGCTCTTCGAACTGAGGATAGAGGCTCAGGCTAATCTGCTGCAGCTTCTCCTTTTCGCCAGCGGCCAGCTCATTGACGGTCATGCCATGGCCACGCAGTTGCTCGATGACCTTGGCCTCTTCGGAAATATCATACTGGCTCTTGAAGGCGGCCGTCTCAGCGGCGGCTTCCTCGAGTGCGGGCTTCACGTCATCAGGCAAGCCGGCCCAGAAAGCCTTGTTGACCGCGAGGATATAAGCGTCGCCGATATGACCAGTGAGGTTCAGATGTTTCTGGACCTCGTAGAACTTGGCCGACAAGGGAATCTCAACCGGGTTCTCCTGCCCATCGATGGCCTTCAGCTGAAGCGCGGTGTAGACTTCAGTGAACGCCATAGGTGTCGCGTTGGCACCAACAGCTTGGAAGAACTTGACGAAAAGCTGGTTGTTGGGGACCCGGAGTTTTAGTCCCTTGAAGTTCTCAACGTGCGTGATGGGCTGTTCGCGCGTCGTGGTGTGGCGGAAAGTACGGAGCATCATCGCCAGGCCACGGATGTTCAATCGGTCGAGTGATTGGAGCAGCGTCTGCCCTGGTTCGCCCGCCATGTATTTTTCAAGCTCGTCATAGTTCGCGAACAGGTACGGCAGGCTCATCGCATTCATGCGCGGCTCGAAAGAGGCAAACACATTGCTGCTAAGAATGAGCATCTGCAATGCGCCGGAGCCGAGCTGGTTGACTGCGGCATTCTGATCGCCACCAAACAACACACCGTCCGGGAAGACCTGAACATTGACCCGGTTTGATGTTTTCTGTGCAGCAAGTTCCGCGAATTTCTTGCCTGCCACCGCCACCGATGACGTTATAGGGTCACCCACCGCGAGGCGGATGGAGATCGTGCTCTGAGCGCGGGCCACGTAAGGTGATGCAATCAACGCGGCCGTTGACGCCATCATTCCGCGGCGGCTCAAAACAATGTTTAATCCTGATTTGCGCGAGTTAGACATTGCCTCTCCTTTCAAGAGCAGACGTTTCCTACTTGTAGCCGTTCTTCCGAACTTCATCCCACGTCTTCAACGCGTGGTTGGTGAGCAGCTTGCCGAGCCGTGCACCATCCCGGGCCTTCAGCGCCACGATAAACTCTTCGTGCTCGACGATGGATTGGCGCCAGCGTTCCGGCTTGATGAGCGGCGAATAGAGCGCACGCATGACGCGGCGTCGCATTGTTGAGTGCACTCGGGCGAGTTCCGCATTACCGCTTGCCGCGACGATCGCGAGATGAATGCGCTCATTGACCTTGAAGTAGTCCAGCATGTTTCCGCGCCTGAAAAGGTCGACCATAGCGATATGGCTGGCTTCGATCTGGTCGACCTCCTTGGCAGTAGCGCGTTCGCACCTAAATTTGGCTGCGACCGCTTCAAGACCGCCGATCAGCTCCAAAATATCACGGATCTGATCGAGGCTCATTTTCGTGACGTAAGCTCCCTTGCGGGGGCTCAAGGTGATCAGACCCTCTCCCTGCAAGACAAGCAGCGCCTCCCGAAGCGGGGTTCGCGAAATACCGAACCGTTCACACAGCATCCGCTCATTTATCCGCTCGCCCGCGACGAGCAGACCCTCCGCAATCATGTCGCGCAGCCGGTCGATCACTTCGACATGCAAAGCAGGCCTTACAATTGCGGCATCGTCTTCAACATCCGGGAGCATGCTTGCCACAATTTTGTATATTGTATTTTTTGTCAAGCCCATGGAAGCGTCGTGAGGATGGCGCGTACTCCTCTGTCTGCGGGTTGGAAGTGGCCACTAGCGAATAAGTACGCGCGTTCATGGCCTTCCAGCCTATGTTCGGCGGCGCCTTGGATTATTTAGCGAGGAACAACGGGATTTCGCGTATTCCAGCTTCGAACGCGAGCGCTGTAAATCGAAGGATCGCACTTTCGCCTTGTGCCGTTTTTCGACCGTTACTAACGCAATGGTAGGAAATCCCGGGCATTGCGTAGTACGTCAAGCATGCGCTCGTCGCGTAGTTTGGCGCAGCCGGTGCATGTTCAGACCGGTTCCGGACTTACCTGCGCGGCGGAATGCGCGGCGATGAGCAAGGAAAGTCATTTGCCTGAACAAAGTGCAGTTGACTCCAACGCGCAGGAACGGCCCCGGGTTGGCCGATTCGTTGAAGACAAAAGTCGTCCACAATGGACTCGCCTTGGCGTCGATGGCTACCAGGAATCACTTGGCCACAAATTCAAGTGCATTCCGAATATTGCCCTCGAGATCGAAGTTGTGGTCGCCGGGTCCCCTCATCTTCCACAGCCGGCCCGAGTCTAATTGCAGGCCTTGAGGGATATTTCGGGGCTCGCTGCTCAGAGGCCGCCGTTTGCCCCGCCGAACACGGACTCCATTTCTCGGCGTGTCTTCACCGCGATGTCATCCGGATCAATCTGAACATCGTCCCATCTGAGGCACTCGCCTTCAGCAATGTCACGCTTCAGCTTCACATTGTGAGCGAGACCTAAAGGTAAATAGCCCTCTTTTAGCGAAATGGACGCAGGAGTCTGTTTTCCCCAAACGCAGTACCCCCCCTCGCCATCGAGAATCTCACCTGCCTTCAGGTTACGCTTTGCTGTTGCGACTACGTCGGAGTTAAAACAAATCGGTGCACCGGTGGGCTCCCGTCTCAATACAGCAGAGGCGATTGAAACGCCTAACTCTAGACCGATCATGTGGGTCGGTCGATAGAGAGCAGCGTAGCGACCCGACTTATCGGGCAGTAAGTTGTATTCCTTAAAGCAGCGGCGAGTGTAGTCGTTATCTTCGGCTGCTTCGAATACGACATAGGTGCCCATCACAAGATTATGAGGTACGTCGGTGCCATCGCGATAAAGCATCGATGTGACCTCCGTCACACCTGCCTTTTCCAGCACGCCACCTTCACTCTTAGGTTTGCAGACGTCAGCAAGTTCATAGCGGCTCGCCGGCGGGAAGGAGAGGCCCTCCGTCTGCGACTCAAGCCCCGTAGCATTACAGATCGCCGTCATTTCAATGCCGGACTTTGTGCCGTCGAAAAAGCTGTTGAACATCTTGAGATTGATGCTCTTCGGGTCATCGATCTTGAGCTGCTGTCTTAGCACCTCCCAGACCGTATCAGGCGTCAGCTTGTGATATGTCGGGTGATAGCGGGTCCCCTTGCCAGCCGCGACCACCTTGAAGCCGCACGCCCGTGCCCAATCCACATGATCACATGCGAGCGCCGGCTGATCACCCCATGCTAGGCTGTACACCACCCCAGCTTGTCGCGCCCGCTTTGCCAGCAGTGGGCCAGCGACGACATCCGCCTCCACGTTGACCATGACGATGTGCTTGCCGTTCTCAATGGCGAGCTGGCAGAGGCGAATGCCGGTTTTTGGATCTCCAGTAGCCTCCACCACGACATCGATGGCGGGATGGCGGATCATAGCCTCGGCGTCTTCCGTTAGGAACGTTTTGCCTGTCTTCAGCGCTTCGTCGAGCGAGTTCGCGGAATACTGTTCCTCCGGCCAGGACGCCATCCTAAGCTGGGATTTTGCCCTTGTAACGTTGAGATCGGCGACGGCGGCCACATGCATTCCGACCGTCGTGCGTGCCTGCGCCAGAAACATCGTGCCGAACTTGCCGGCGCCGACCTGGCCGACCCTTATGGGTTTTCCTGCTGCGGCGCGCTCTTTCAGCATGAAAGACAAGTTCATGGCAAATTCCTTTCTCAACGGTCCATAACCTAGAAGACAGCACAGGACCTGAAACAGAGCAAGAGCTTGTCGACGTTCCGCACGGTCCGCCTATGTCCCAGCTAGCGCAGAACCAAATCGTTCTGATTGTATACCCTAACTCGGCTGTCATTCTGTTCATTCGCGCACGACAATTTGACCATCGACTTCCGCCGCGACCATCTGGATGTCGTGCGGCTTGTATTCAGAAATGCTGGCAAAAGTAACTGGCCGCGCAATCATAATTGTCCGGGAATGCACCGCCTTGACCGGCTTCATCAGCCATCAAATATCTGATGAGGCAGAAGCCCCCGCGGATCGGCCATTGCCCGAAAAATCCACATCCACCAAAAGTATCAAAAACAATCATTTTGCTACAGCCTCATTACACTGTCTCGAAACTCCCCATATAATTGAGTCTCGACTCACCTATGCCTAGCAGATATGGCTTAGTCGAGTGTAGATTACTCATTAGGAGTTCCAATTCTTTAGGTGTATCCGACAAATGCGCCTCAGAGCGTTCGATCAGCTATCTGCCCACTTCTTTAACTGATAAAGAAGCGGAAACCAAAGTTGACACGCGCACTGATCACCTTCTTTTGGCATAACTTCTGTGAGGTTAGTGCAAACAAATCTTCTACCTCAGACACTACAGGGGTTGTGCTACCGAAAGTGGTTGGTGTGACAATAGAAGGAGATAGCTGGGAGCGATCGACCTTGGACGCTGCTTAGGGGACGATTGGAAGGTTAGATTGCGTCATCACCTCGCCACCATACTATGAATTGAGAATCTACCTACTCACCAATGGATCTGAACTGGTTCTTAGGAGGATCAGCCACTGTCGATTATTCGTCTACTCGCCGACTTTCGCGTTTCGGTCGGAAAATTTGCAACTGAACTTCAAAGACTTTGTACGAACGTTGGAACAAGCTGCAAGCCGGGCACAACATTCGCAGAGGGGAGTCGCAGTGTTCTATCCTGATGGCCGGACTGGAGCCCCAGCGTTGGCGTTTTTGCCATAAACTTGGGCCTTATCCCATTCGAGACCGTCAGCTATGCTGGCGTCATTGACAAAGGATACTTGCAGAGCCGGAGGCATCAACCTCCATTACCAGAACATTTCTCAGCCGGACTATCCCTCATTGATGGTTGAGGGCGGTATCGGAAAACGAGCCTTGGGCTCACGGCGACTGGCTTATGCCTGAGCTAGAATGATCCTTGCCAGCTTGAAGTGCGCCGGCATTGGAAGGCAGCACAGCGAAGGCAATGTCAATCAACCCAACGGCGATCCCTCCTGCCTAGTGTGAGGGGGTACTGCTCCGTCGCCACCCCACGTGCTCAGAAAAAACTAGCGCGGCTGTCTGTCTTTGGCACACGATGACAATCCCACTCTCTCATGCACTCTCACGAACAATCAATTCGAATCCGACATCAATGGACTTACGATGATTTTCTCTTCCCTGAATTCGTTCCAAAATTAGAGTGCCAGCCGTATAACCGATTTCATAACGGCGCACTCGGATGGTGGTCAGCGCTGGCACCACTTCGGCAGCTAACTCCTGGTCGTTAAAGCCAGCGATTGCGATGGCATCCGGTACGGGAATGCCCCGCCGCATACACTCAAAGAGGGCGCCCGCTGCCCATAAGTCTGACGCGCAGAAGAGGCCATCGAGTTTCGGATCCACTTCAATCAAATGCGATAATGCCTCCCGCCCTTGGGAAATTCCGAATTGGGCCAGCACGACAAGACGCGGATCAGGGGTTATACCCGCGACCTCCAGCGCGGCTCGGTAGCCGTCGAGACGCTGAGCATGCCGATCGTTTTGAGAGGGATCAGCACCAATAAAACCTATCCGCCGGCGTCCTCTTGTTATCAAATGCTCCATCATTGCAATTGCAGCCTGCCGATTTGAATAGCCTACGCAGCAATCGATTGGATCATCTGGCAACGTGCCCATCTCGACTACGGGGATCTGCGCTTTCTGCAAGAGTCGTCGCGTGGCCGTCGAATGATTTGCGCCCTGAATGACGAGACCCGCTGGCCGGTGGCCCAACAACGTGCGTACAATGCCTTCCTCGCGCTCACTCGATTCCGTGGTGTTCCCGAGAAGGACACAGTATTTGGATGGGCTGAGCGAGTCTGATAAGCCCTGCACAGCGTCGGCGAAAACACCATGCTGGATATAGGGCACAATCGCGGCGACTACCTGGGTGCGCGTCGCCGCGAGCCCCCCTGCTACCAGATTGGGAACGTAGCCTACTTCCTCCATTGCCGCCTCAATCCGCTTTCGCGTTTCGGCAGCAACGAGATGAGGCTGTCGCAGCATGCGCGAGACGGTGATCATTGCCACACCAGCACGTCGCGCGACGTCCGCCATACTTGCCTGTTTGGCTGAAGCTCTGGTGCGCCGCTTTACTGGCAGGCTATCATTCGTCACGTTCGATCGTTCCCTTGACTGCAATGATAAACGCTAATATGATGGTAGCGTTTATCATGGGGTGTAATCTGATAATTTCCCACAGTCAACCTAGGGAGGAACGCTAATGATTCGGGCTAGCTTCGCCGCAGTTGCCGCACTTGTTGCCCTCACTATTTCAGCACAGGCGGAACCATTGCGCTTGCAGGCCGCAATAATTGCTCCCCCTGATAACCTCTGGTCCAAAGTCGGCGATCGATACGCCCAGGCCGTAAAGGAGCGCACAAACGGGCAGGTCATTATCGACATGTCCTACTCGGGTACGCTCGGCACTGCCGCCGAGACTATCGAGGCTTTGAAGTTTGGCACAACGAACATTGTCATTCAGGAAGTTGGGCAGCTCGACGGTTACGATAATCTCGCTGGTCTTGCAAGTTTTCCCTACCTCATCCGGGACTACGACCATTTCAAGGTGGTCATGAAAAAGGATGGGGTCGGACAAGCCTTTCATGACGAGATCGAGAGGAGGACTGGCTTTAAACTGATAGGTGCGGGGTTCCGCGGCGCACGTCATATGGCGTCGCGTCGACCGATCGAGACGCCGGAGGATCTAGCTGGACTAAAGCTGCGCGTGCCTAATCAACAGATCTTCCGTGCTACATGGGAGATGCTTGGCGCAAGCCCGACGCCGATGCCTAGCCTTGAAGTCTATTCAGCGCTGCAGCAAGGAGTGATTGACGCCTGCGAAAATCCGCTTGAGGCACATCTACGATCCAAATACTATGAAGCTGTGCCTTACGTTATAATGACGGGGCACGTAAACTCATACTACACTTTCATTTTTGATTCGGAATTCTTCAATAATCTTCCAAAGGAGACCCAAGCCATACTCATTGAGGAAGGCGAGAAGGCAATGGAGTGGGGCTCTGAGGAGATTCAGAAACTTCTCGCTAAGTATGAAGAGGAACTTGAAAAGCACGGCGCCAAAATCATTCGGCCCGATGTCTCCGCATTCCGGAAAAAGTTAGAGCCACTTAAAGAGCAGTACCCAGCCGATTTTCGGGAATGGATTGTTCGGTTCCAGCAGGCCGGCGAAGGCTAATTTGTCGGCAACGCTGGCGTTCGCTTCGACCTCAAGCAATTCATTGCTGCCGAGAAGCCTCAAAACTGACCTCTGAGTGGCTCCAATGTTTCGATTAATCCATTTCGTTGAGCGCGTTCTCGACAAGGTTCTAATCGTTCTGTTTCTGTTCATGGTGGCTGCAATCGTGTGGCAGGTCTTCGCACGCTACGTACTGCATGCGCCGACGATTTGGTCGGAAGAACTTGCGCGATTTTTGCTTGTTTGGATAACGATGCTCGGCAGCGCCTATGTTCTCGAACATGGCGAACACGTTGCAGTTACGGTTTTGGTTGACATGCTGCCGGAACCATTTGCGCGCAGCCTCAGCGTGGTTCGCGATTTCTGCGTCATCGCCATGGCTGGCTCCTTGACTTATTTTGGGTATGGCTTTGCGGTTTCCGGTTTACGTCGCGTCTCGACGGGGCTCGGC
>Ga0310822_100581_pt1 | contig 16983 bp, 18 predicted proteins | sample P4_ome_2_FD_201313 | JGI IMG/M metagenome (GOLD analysis project Ga0310822, IMG submission 201313) | Sorghum-adapted microbial communities from Joint BioEnergy Institute, Emeryville, California, United States - P4_Day56_Rep2 | ecosystem: Engineered > Bioreactor > SSF (Solid state fermentation) >... | reverse complement strand
AGCTTCCATTTCGTTCCTTCCCCTTCCCCAGTTGTTCCAGCTCTTCAAACATCCGCCGCATCGATTCCGGGTCCGTCTTTCCCTGCTCCTTATAGGAAAGTAGGATTTTCTTCATCTCATTGGCAACGGCTTCATTCTCTTCTTCTTCCCCGAAGTCTTGCGGATCGAACCATACGTATTGCCCTTCCGGACCGTTGCGAAGGTAAGCATGCCGCCAATGGGCGGGATAATCAAAGGCCTGATCCCCAAACATGATTCCCAATACATCGTCGTTGTCTATTGGCAACAGGTGGTGAAAATATTCTTTTGTTCCGCCGCCGGCCACATCCATATGCAGGTAGGCATAATGGAGATAATGCTCCCCGCTTAAGCGGTCCTTCTGAATGCTGTAAGATTCCAGATCATCCGATCTGAGTTCGCGGACCCTTTCAAGGCGATCCTCCAGGAGCTCGGAGGGCACCCGCTTCATTCGTTTTAACGAAATATCCATAAGGACCTCCTAGGCGTGTCTGTTTCAAACTATCCCATTCCTTTAGTATACCTCAACCCCCGGTTTCCGCGCTAATGCTAGCCGTTGATCGTTGCGGGCGGCGGAGAATTCCTCATGGGAAGAACCGGTTGAAATTCTTTCCGACCATTCGCAGGTTGTAAATGGAAAACAGGAGCGTGTGATGGGATGCATCAGAAGACGGCCTGTATCCGCGACAATTTCTTATCCTCCGGAACGACGGAGATATGGGATGAACGTGGGCAAGCCATCGGCCGGTTGGATCTGCACAGCATGTTTAACCCGGGGGCATCGGCAAGCGGCCGCCTCCTCCTGATTTTCCGGAGGATGACGCCCGCCCGGTTGACTTTTGCCGATCTTCCGTTACGATAGAAAAGATGAACGACACAAGGAATGGACACGGAAAAATGGGCTTACATAAGGAGATTGCGGAAAACGTCCGCCGGCAAAACGAACAAGTCAAAAGTTTTCTGAAACGGGATGAATAAGAAAGCAGGCAATCGATGAAGCGTTGGCAAAATGCCGAAGGGGCGAACCGTTCCCCGTCAGAAGGATCAATGAAGCGACCGAACAGATTAACCGCCTGGCGAGGCGTGGATTGACTCCTATTCGGACACTCGTTACCGAAACGATGGTTCAGGAGTATGCCGCCCGTCTATACAAGAAGCCGTAAAGCGTCCGACCCAGCAAGAGGGGACCTTTCAAATCAAACAGCAGTCCGTCGCGGAAAATCCGCTCATCGGACTGCTGTTTGATTTACGCCGGATGGTACAGCTCAGATCCGCCGTTCAGACTCATACTCGGACCGTAAACTCTCCAATTCCTGAATAGAGCGGCGGGCCCATTCCTCCATTTTGCGGAGCTGACGCATTTCCTTCTGGAGAGCATCCCTTAATGAGGTCCGGTAATCCGGCACTTCCCCACGGTACGGCAGGATGGTGGAAAAGTGCATTAGGGCGATTTCCTGGGCATGCAGCGCTTTTCGCTGATGGAAAAACACCCCTTCCGTTTCCATCGGATGATGAAGATCCCCTTGTGCGGGCTGCTTCAGGACGGCCAGCACCTTGACGGCGGCTTTGGTTTGCCGGATTTCCGCAATTTCTCCGATATATTCGCCTGATTTGTAGGACGCGCGGACGAGATCGCCAACCTTGAACGGTTCATTCACGTTTCATTCCTCCCCTATCCTCTATATGATAGAGCAACGGCCGGTGCCCGGGCAAGCAACAAAAGAATTTATCCGAAGCCGCAGGTCATGCCGACGATAAACAGCGAGACGATGGAAAAGGACAGAAACATTTTCGTTTTCAGCATCCGATCATTCCAGCGCAGCATATGGACCCCTCCATCACCCTATTTCCGGTTCAGCAGATCGGGGCAATAGTTCTCATTCATGGTCTTCACTCCATAGGCGAAGCGGCTTCAGCCAATGGTACAGCTCAGGCACTGATCCGAACCGGTACCTCTTGCGAATAGGCTTTCCACCGGATAGCAAAATCAGGCAGGGTACGCTTTCTACCCTCCATTCCCGGCACCACTGCGGGGCCGTATTGGCATTTACTGCGTAAACCGGCAGTTCCGGACCTGCAGCCAGTGCGATGTCCAGCATGCGCCTTGCCAGCCTGCAGGTACCGCATAAAGGCGTATGGATGAAAAAAACCGCAAGTTCCAGCGCGGCGCTTACGGCGGGGATCTCCTGGGCCTCGATTTCTCTCAATGCGGGCACCTCTTTTCTGCAAAACAATACATTGCCGCCGAGCGGCCCCTCTTGTATGATGGGAAGGAGTTCCGCAATTCTACAAGGAGGTTATCCCATGAGCGAACAGATTCCCGATGCTTCCGGCCGGCAGGAGCCCCGAAAAATCAGTCTGGCCGAAGCTGTCCGCCGCAAGCTGGCCGAGAAACAGGAGATCCGGCAGAACGAGCGGCAACTGCCAAGGCAGCGTTCCGGCAATCAAACGCTAAAAAGCCAGATGACCAAGAAAGTAAACAACCAGAGACGGCGGACCGGCGGCAGTTGATAGATTGGCAAGAAAGCGGACAAGCCCGCTTCCTTTTGCCGCAAATTGGAGGAACGCGATAAGCCGCTCGCTGACCCTTATCGCGCATCGCCGGCAGTTCAGGCGTACATTTCCTCGCGCTGTCTGGCCACATCCGGGCTTTCCAGATATTCGTCGTACGTCATCATTTTATCGATCCATCCGTTCGGAGTAATCTCCATGATGCGGTTTGCGATCGTCTGGATAAACTGATGGTCCTGCGAGGTGAAGAGAATCGTCCCCTCAAAATCGATCAGCCCGTTATTGAGCGCCGTAATGGATTCCAGATCCAGGTGGTTGGTCGGTTCGTCCAGCAGCAGCACATTGGGAGCCCCGAGCATCATCTTCGCCAGCATGCAGCGGACTTTCTCGCCTCCCGACAACACACTCGCCTTCTTCAGGGCCTCTTCCCCGGAAAACAGCATGCGTCCCAGGAAGCCCCGTACGAAGCTCTCGTCCTGGTCCTTGGAATACTGCCGCATCCAGTCCACCAGGCTCAGCTCCACCCCGTCGAAATAGGCGGAATTGTCCTTCGGAAAATACCCTTGGGAGGTAGTCACCCCCCAGGAAAACTCGCCCTCATCCGGGGAAAGCTCTCCCATCAAGATCTGAAACAGGGTTGTCTTGGCCAGTCCGTTCGGTCCGACGAACGCGATCTTGTCGCCTTTGTTGACGGTGAACGTCAAGCGGTTCAGAACCTTTTCCCCGTCGACCGTTTTGGACAGATTCTGCACCGTCAGCAGCTGCTTGCCCGCTTCGCGTTCGGGCTTGAACTGGATGAACGGATATTTGCGGTTGGAGGGCCGGATATCCTCGAGCGTAAGCTTCTCCAGCAGCTTTTTGCGGGAAGTCGCCTGTTTGGACTTGGAGGCGTTGGCACTGAAGCGCTGGATAAAGGTTTCCAGCTCCTTACGCTTCTCCTCGATTTTTTTGTTGGCTTCCCTGGCCATCTTCAAAGCCAGCTGGCTTGATTCGTACCAGAAGTCGTAGTTCCCGACATAAATCTGGATTTTGCCGAAATCAATATCCGCGATATGGGTGCAGACCTGGTTGAGGAAATGCCGGTCATGGGAGACGACGATAACGGTGCCCTCAAACCGGGACAAAAAGCTTTCCAGCCAGCGGATCGACTCCAGATTCAGGTGGTTGGTCGGTTCGTCCAGCAGCAAAATTTGCGGATTGCCGAACAGCGCCTGCGCCAGGAGCACGCGGACCTTCTCACTGCCCTCCAGCTCTTTCATCTTCTTGCCGTGAAGCTCTTTGGAGATACCGAGACCGTTCAGAAGCTCCGCAGCCTCCGATTCCGCCTCCCAGCCATTGAGCTCCTGGAATTCCCCTTCCAGCTCGGCCGCCCGCATTCCGTCTTCCTCGGAGAAATCCGGCTTGGCGTAAAGGGCATCCTTTTCCTCCATAATTTCAAACAGGCGGGCATGGCCCATGACGACCGTCTTCAGCACTTCAACCTCGTCGAATTCAAAATGGTTCTGTTTCAGTACGGCCAGGCGTTCGCCCGGAGTGACGAAGACCTCGCCCTTGTTCGGTTCGATCTCACCGGAAAGAATTTTCAGGAATGTCGACTTTCCCGCTCCGTTCGCCCCGATCAACCCATAGCAATTGCCTGGCGTAAACTTGATGGTTACGTCTTCAAAAAGCGCTCGTTTTCCGAAACGAAGCGTGACGTTGGATGTACTGATCATTTGGATACCTGCCTCTATGTCTATTGATATGATGCGCGATAATTCCGGTGAAGAGCAACCTGGGTTCGTCCCTGCTCCGCTTTCATTGATTATATCATATCCGGCGGCTGTTCTCGATTTCTTCCACTTTCTCCGACAGTTCGGCCCAGCGGTCCATGGCCTCCTCCAGCTCCGCCTGTGCCGTCTGTTCTTCCTCGTAGAGCTTCTGGACCTTCCCGGAATCACTTCCGGCCTCCAGGATTTGCTTCTGCAGCCCGGCGCATCTCGCTTCCAGAGCGGCGATTTTGGCCTCGATCTCTTCCCATTCCTTTTGTTCCTTGAACGAAAGCTTCTTCTGGCGGTTTGCGCGGCGGTCCTGCGCCGGCCCATCGAGGGAAGGCGGAGAAACCCGGTTTCTTTCCCCGGCCTTTTCCTGTTCCTTTTCCTGACGCCGGGCATCCATATATTCCGAGTAGCTGCCGTAATAGGTACGGATCTGCCCCTCACCCTCAAAGACCAGCAGACGGTCCGCTGTACGGTCGAGGAAGTACCGGTCGTGGGATACCGTGATCACCGCGCCCGGAAACTGCTCGAGGTAATCCTCCAGAATCGACAGAGTCTCAATATCCAGGTCGTTCGTCGGCTCGTCCAGAAGCAGTACGTTCGGTTCTCCCATCAAGGTGCGAAGCAGATACAGCCGCCGGCGTTCGCCGCCGGACAGCTTGGCAATCGGCGTCCACTGCTGCTGGGGCGGAAACAGGAAGCGTTCCAGCATCTGCGCGGCGGTCAGCGTCTCCCCGTCGGCCGTACGGATGACCTCCGCCGCATCGCGGATATAGTCGATCACCCGCTGGCTCTCATCCATCCACTCGCCTTCCTGGGTGTAATAAGCAAGTTTTACCGTCGGGCCGATGTCCAGCGTGCCTTCATCCGGCTCCAGCCGTCCGGCCAGGATATTGAGGAGCGTCGATTTGCCGCTGCCGTTCGGACCGATCATGCCGACGCGGTCATTCGGCTGCAGCAGGAAGCTGAAGTCGCGGATCAGCCGGCGCCCGCCGGCCGACTTGCCAATGTGCCCGACCTCAAGCACCTTACGGCCCAGGCGGCTTGCGGCAAGCGCCATTTCCAGCTTCGGCGCGGGCCCGTCCGCCTTCCGGCTACGCAGCTCCTCGACGCGTTCCGCTCGGGCTTTCTGCTTCGTCGAACGCGCCTTTGCCCCGCGGCGCAGCCAGGCCAGCTCGCGGCGCAGGAGGTTTTGCCGCTTGCTCTCCGAGGCGGCCTCGCGCTCGATGCGGGCGGCCTTCTGCTCGAGAAAGGCGCTGTAGCTGCCCTCGTAGCTGTAGAGCCGGCCGCGGTCAAGCTCGATAATGCGGCTTGTGACCCGTTCAAGGAAGTAGCGGTCGTGGGTCACGAGCAGCAGCGCGCCGCGATACCTGGACAAATACTGCTCCAGCCACTCGACCGTATCATTGTCGATATGGTTGGTAGGCTCGTCCAGGATTAGCAGCTGCGCCGGCTCGAGCAGTGCCCGCGCCATGGCGACGCGCTTGCGCTGGCCGCCGGAGAGCTCGCCTACGGGCCGCGCGAAGTCGCGGATGCCGAGGCGGGTGAGCACGGTCTTCGCCGCGGTGGCCGCTTCCCATGCGTTTGCCGCGTCCATGCGCTGCTGCACCTCGATTAGACGCGCCTGACTGCCGGGATCCGCGGGATCGCGCTCAAGCCCGGCGAGTGCCGTCACGTATTCGCGCAGCAGCTGCATGAGCGGGGCGTCACCGGCGAAGACTTGCTCGAGTACGGTGCCGCCGTGCACAAACTGCGGATTTTGCGGCAGATACACCGCGCGAAAATCATTTGCGTGGACCACGCTGCCCTCGTCAGGCTTCTCGAGTCCGGCCAGAATGCGCAGCAGCGTCGATTTGCCGGTTCCGTTGACACCGATCAAACCGATACGCTGTCCGGCTGAGATGGAAAGGTTCAGATCGTCGAACAGCGTTTTGTCGCCGTAACCCTTGACGATATGTTCCAGAGAAACCAAGTGCATTGCAATTCACCTTCAATCCAGCAAATATGCGGCAAGCAGCGCAGCCGTGTTCTCCACCGCCTCGATGTGGGTTCGCTCCATGCTGTGGGAAGCGTGGACGCCCGGACCGAGCAACGCCGCCCGAATGTCGCGGCCGGCCCGCAAGGCGGCGGAAGCGTCCGAGCCGTATTGGGGGTAAATATCTACGGCATAAGGAATGCCCTCGTGCTTCGCCAGTTCGATCAGACGCGATACCATCCCGTAATCGTAAGGCCCGGTGGAATCCTTGGCGCAGATCGAAACATCGGTTTCCCTGCAATGAAGATCGTCTCCCATTGCCCCCATGTCGACGGCGATCAGCTCATCGATTTCTTCCGGGATATAGGAAGAACCGTGTCCGACTTCCTCGTAAGTGGAGATGAAGACCCGAAGGGAATTTTTCGGCGTGAGCTTCTCCCGGCGAAGCAGCTCCAGCAGCCCGAAGACCGCCGTCACCCCGGCTTTGTCATCCAAATGCCGCGATTTGATGTATCCGTTATCCAGAATGCGCACCCTCGGATCAAAGGAAATGAAATCCCCCGGAGCGATTCCCAGGCTAAGCACGTCCTCGCGGGAAGAGACCCGCTCGTCGATACGGATTTCCATTGCCGCTTCCTCCCGCTTGAGCTCGCGGGCATCCGGATACACATGAACGGAAGGTTTCACGGTAAGGATTGTTCCCTCATACACTTTGCCATCCCGGGTATGGATCCGGCAATACTCATTCTCCACGGAACCGAGCATAAATCCGCCGATCAGCGTAAAACGCAGCGTTCCGCCGGGATGGATGGAACGGACCATGGCCCCGAGCGTGTCCACATGCGCCGACAAACCCGTCACCGTCCGATCTGCCTGGCCGGGAATCGCGATGACTCCGCAGCCTTTGTTGGTAAACGTCATCGGATATCCGAGACGGGCCGCCTCCGCCACCACTTTCTTCATCACCTCGCGGCAAAAGCCGCTGGGACTCGGCGTTTCCAGAAGCTCCTTGAGAAAAGAAAGCACATAATCGCGCCGAATGGTTCTTTTCATCGTATTCGCACCTCCGCCCGGGAACTCCGGAAAGTTTGGTCTTCCGGTCTTTTTTTGTAAAATAGGGGAGTACTTTGATCCGATCCAGCTGAAATGTTTTCAGACGGGAACGCTATATGTCCGGGCAGTTGCCGCCAAAACCTGTACCATCGACAATTGGCCGCCCGTTCTGAAGTTGCGGGCAGGGTTCTGAAAGGCATCGAGACCGCCAAGCCCATCTCCGGGGCTTCCGATTCATCATCCACCTCGCCAAGCATGCCGGCCACGTATCGGCAGCGGACGGGCTGATTCCGGCCTGGCCGCTCGGCTGGCCCTTGCACCTGCAACGATTTGTTTCCGATGGCGCCCAAGAAGCGGTTCCGGATAGCCGGTCCGGTTCTCTGACAAGGATCGTCGCGGCCCAAGCCCGGATCAGTCTTCAAAGTCGACAGCCGCGGATGCAGCCTGAACCGATTGGATGTACTGAATGACTTTTTGATGCTCCGGATGAATCTGGTAGGCATCCAGATCGGCCATGGAATCAAACCGGGTGATCAAAGCCACGTCATAGGACCGTGCGGAATGAAGCACATCAACTCCGACCTCGATCGATTTCAGTTCCGGAATCTTGCCGTCCAGACCGGCCAACGTCTGCCGCAGCTCCTGCACTTTATCTTTATGCTCTTCCGGAAGTTTGAAAAAAACGACATGAGTAATCATCATGCATTCTCCTTTGCTTATGGGGTATGGAAACAAATAACCTGCTCGGCAATAAACCTCCGCGAAGCCGACGTCTCCCCCTTCCTTGATTCGTTTTTCCCGGAATCGGGCAATCAGGAACCTGTTGTCTGCCGCTAGACCATTCCTCCACATTCCAGACCTTGGTTACCCAGTCCTGATAGAAATCCGGTTCGTGGCAGACAAGCAGAACCGCCCCCTTATAGGCTCGCAAGGCCCGCTTCAATTCCTCCTTCGCCACAACGTCCAGATGATTGGTCGGTTCATCGAACAAAATCCAGTTGCTCTCCTGCAGCATCAGCCTGCACAGGCGAACCTTGGCCTGCTCTCCTCCGCTCAGCATGTTCATCGGGCGTGTGATGTGCTCATTCTTCAGGCCGCAGCGGGCCAGAGCCGCCCGCACTTCAGGCTGGGTCATCTGCGGGAATGCGTTCCAGACTTCATCCAGCGGCGTTGCCGGCGAGGTTTTCGTTTCCTGCTCAAAATAGGCGGGATACAGGTAATCTCCGAGGTGGACGGAACCCCCGAACGGCTTGACCCGGCCCAAAATCGTCTTGAGCAGGGTCGATTTTCCGACTCCATTACAGCCGAAGCACGTCGCGGATCGTTTTCCCCGGGGTTAGCTTGCTGTGCTGATCCAAATAGCCGAAGCGGATCCTGGGCATCCACTCCACCCTGCCCGAATCCTTCAAAACCCGGCCGGTCAAAATGTTCATCAAAGTCGACTTCCCTGCCCCGTTGGCCCCAACCAGCCCGACATGCTCCCCGGACAGCAGACGGAACGAAACATTCCGGAACAGAATGCGGTCACCGAAGCCGTGTGATAATTCTTCTACAGTCAAAAGGCTCATGATTCCCGATCGGACACCCCGTTGTTGATTTTCATTTTAAGCTATTATTATAGCATGAATACAGCGGGACTCAAAAGTTTCCTGCCGCAGGGACGGGGAATTCCGGCATAATCAAAAGAGCGGCTGGCGGATTCGACAATCCGTCATTCCACTCTGCATAAAAACCTTGTATTGACAATCGCCAGCGTGTCATCCTTTCGAAAGGGATACGGTTTGTAGGGGACCATGAACTCGCCGTTCAAGAAACTTCCATTGCGGGATCCCAAATCTTTCACATAGTACCCTTCGGCTTCCAGCCATATTTCGGCATGTGCCCGGGAGACACCTGCTTCCTCGCATACATATCCGCCTCCGTCCGCCCTTCCGATCAGAAACCGCCCGGTACCGAGAGGTACGGTTTCTTTCTTCCCGGATGTAGTGTGGATTTCCAGAACCGTTCGTTTCCTTATTTGAACCTGGCTGCCATCCAGGGAAGTTAGCGGAACTGTCGCCTGGGCCGTGGAAAGAAGGGTGGTCTTGTTCGCCAGCGTTTGATAGTATCGTTCCGCGTCCTCGCACGACACCTCTGGCGGCGGCAGAAGCCCGGATTCAGGGCGGGGGGCTGTCCGGACTTCAGGGAGGCGGGGATTCCGCTCCGCTCCCTCACTCCGTCTCCGTCCGCTTCCGAAAACCGCCGCGGAAACCTTCGATAGGCGATTACCGGTAAGAAGCGAAGGGCGCCATACCCTTGATAGCAGGAATGCCGCATCCGCCATCAGCAGGGTCATTCCGCTGTTAATATAGAGCCACGCCTCGCTTGGTTCTTCGGCAAACCGGCTCCACAGCCACGCGGCCCCCGCGGTCAGCGGGAGCGCCAGAATCAGGTTCTGCTTTCTGCTTAAGGGTCGGAACCCGGAGGGGCCGTTCTGCGGAAACAAAGCCTGCCCTTCCTCTTCTTGCAAAGGCATCCCTTCCTCGCACAGGTCGCTTGCCATAACCGATCCCGGTTGCTCCGCAAGGGGATCAAGTCCGGAGCGGGAATCCTTCTCCCGATCGAATTGCGGGCCTTCCGTCCCTCTATCACCCTGTCCGGCACGGATAACCGCTTCCTCAGGCGAACGAAGGGGCAACTCCTCTCCGAAATCGGTCTGCTGCGACCCGGCCATACCAGCCGTCAGAATCATCTCGTTCAAGCGAATTCTCCACTGTTCCATGCCCCAATTTTCCTGTTCTGCTTGAACTGCAAGCTTGTGAAGCACGGATGTCTCCCCCAGCTTTCCCATAAAATACGTGACCAGCATGGCGAACTGTTCCCCCAGGGGCGGGATCGCCCCACACTTAAGGGGAACATAGACTAAGTATAGGTCGGTCTCCTCCTTACCGCAAAAAATGAAATCCTGATGAAGCAAATAACCTTTTTCCGCAAGCATATAGGCCGGGCTTTCCTCAACAATCGCGGCTATCTCAAGCAGCAGCCTGAGGACGTTCTTGACCGCGGTCCGGGATCCGGCCAGTACGGCACTGAGCATGCGTTTTCCGGAAAAGTCGTAGACAAACCGGCTGGTCCAATTCCATTCTTCCCGTTTCATGGGCAGCAGACCGGGAACGGAATGGGTTGTCAGTATTTTCAAAGCCAGCCTGGAAAGATCCTGATCACTGATCCCTTCTTCCCTGGACAGCACCAAATAGTGGCCCTGTCCCCTCGTGAATTCGTAGGACAATCCGTAAAGCTTCTGATCCATAGCCGCGCTCCTTCCATTAATAATCCACGAAAAACCAGACGGTGATACCAGCCGGCAGCACGGCGTACATAAAAGGAAACTTCAGTTTTCCCTGGCGCTTGATTCCGCCCAGCCCTTCCTGCCCGCCGGCCCATACGTACAGCCCCAGCCGGATCAGAATTCCGCCTACTCTGGACAGAAAGGGTCTGGAAACGATGAGTACAATCACAGCGGCGACTGCGGCGTACAGAAGGGAATAAATCAGACAATACAGCGTAAAACCTGTCCCCGCGATGGCGCCAATCGCTGCAAAAAGCTTGACATCCCCTGCCCCTACGGCTCCAACCCCGTATAAGATCAGCATTGTCAGGAATCCGGCAAGCAGCCCGGTGACGGAAAAGGCGAGACCAGCCCAGCCTCCGGAACAGATGTGCCAAAGAGTTCCCGCTATGGTTCCGCAGGCGGTCAAACGATTGGGAATTTTCATCGACCTCACGTCCGAAATAAATGCGGAAGCGAGTAGAAACAGCAACAATCCTCCTGCCAATGGGTCCCTCCTTCCTGGTCCCGATCAGATCGTCCGTCAGTTTCCCACCCAAATTCTTTCATAGGCTTTCTTGGTAAAGTGTAGCTCCTTATGGACAAAAGGAATCGGAAGCCTCATGGCATACGTTGCTTCCAACCCGAAGAAAGCCTTTTGCCCGTTCTGCAAATCCGGAAGACAGACTTTAGTCACCTGCAGGGAATCCTTCCGCAGAACACCGGAATCCGCGAAGGCCCGCACCAGGGGCGTAAAGGCCGCGTTCAGAAGCGGATCAGCGGCTTTCTTCTTCAGCGTGTCGATTCCGTCCCGACCCGCGTCTTCCGCCGCTTCGGGGAGCCTGGCAGCCCATTCGATGACCGGCAGCAACGAATCCGGTATGTACGCCGTGTAATCGTCGACAAAATCACGGACCTGCTGCGCCTTCTCCCTTGCTGTCCGAATTTTGCCCAGAAGCTGCTGCGCCTTTTGTCCGGTCCCGCCTTGGTTCCAACGGCTATCGGCTTCCCGGAGAAGAAGCTCTGCGGGATAGGCATGCACGGCAACGACTTTTACGGTCTCTGACACAGATGACTGCAGGGCTGACTGCACAGACCATACTTGTACGATTGCAATCAAAGCCATCACAAAAGCGAGAAAAAACGGCAGGACGAGAGCGGCTTCCAGCGCCAGTCCGCCTTCGTCGCCGCCTGCTATGCGCTTGAATATCCTGCATTCCTCCTATTCATAGGCTAATGCCGCGGTGTGTACCGTTGAGCATCGGTTTTCCGAAACTTCGCAGTCGAGTGCCCCAATCCCATGCAGCATCCGCATGGCCTGAGGAAGAAACCAAAGACGAACGGAAGTCGTAACCGTTCCCTGGAGGTATGTCGTTAGCCGGGTAAGGTCCCGACCGGTATTGAGCTCGATCAGTGCCTGCATCCGGGCCATCGTCTTGGCATCGTCGCTGTGAATAAGCAGAAACAAGCGTAAATAGTCTTTGTAGCCGAGTTTGACGCGGTCGCCGAGCTTATTGATCAAAGGGACGCTCTCGCCTGCGAGCAGCTGTTTCATGTCCTCGTACGCTTTCCCCGCCGCTTCGGCCAATATGGTAAGCAGCGCAAGACCCGGGGAAGCGGCCTGCATGACTTTGCTGCGCGGTTCCGTCATCGCCTCCAGCGTGCGTACAGCCAGCCGAATGCCGAACATTTCCGCATAGGCCGAAGCATAATTGGCCTCGCAGGAATATTTTCCATAAAGCACGTATTCGACTTCCTGCGCCTTCAGTGCGTGATCGTCCAGCCCGGCTTCCGCCGGCGCCTGTCCTTCCGAACCGGCGCCAATCGTCCGGAAATTGAACTTGGTCAATGCATATTCGTCAACATACAATTCATCCCTTGCCGTCTGCAGAGCGGCGAGCAAACGATCGATCAGATCGAAGCTGATCTTTCCCGCATGTGCGGCATCGCCGAGCTGAGGATCCTGTTCGACCGGCGCCGCCAAATCGTTGTAATTCATGTATTTGGCATATAGGCCCGGAACGTCCCCGTTTCCCTGCAGACGTTCGTAGGCGGAGGATCCGGCACCCGACCGGCACCCGAACAGCTGGCTTCCGGCCTCATTCAGAACCGACTGCAGATTTTTCTTCTGCTCGCTTTTTTGCTTTTGCACCCTGGTATTGTCTGCCATTCTTTTCTCTTCGGAAGAAGAGAACTCGTCGAAAAATTTCAGCAAAAGCTGCTTATACCGGTCGTTGTCCTCAAGAAGCCGCGCAAAAGGGGCCTCGCGGAACATGGACGTGCTTTCCAACTGCCGGCGGAATCCGTGAAAAGCTGCTGCCGCGGAAGCCATTGATGTCTGATAACGGTCAAAATAGTCGTCCGGCAGATCCAGCCCGGATAACAATCTTTCCACCGGCAATGAATTTCCGCCCGTTCCTTCTTCTGAACGGCCGGAACCCAGCTCTTCGCGAAGATCCCGGTTTCGCTGTTTCGCTTCATCCAAATGCTCCTTGATTCGTGTTTCATACTCTTGCACCTGCCCGTCGTCGCTTTGGACTTCCGACTTGATTTCCAGGGAAAGCGCCGTATAGCGGGCAATTCGTTCAAGCAGGTCCTGCAGAAGCTTTCTGTCTGTCGCCGCTTCGTTGATCCTCGTTTGTACATCCTCCAGCGTCTGTTCAATCCGCGCCCGCTGCTCCCATATCTGGCGGATCGCGCCCGCCGCTTCCGCACCGGCCATGGCCAACCCGGCCATGGATTGATTCAGATCCCTGATGGATCTTGACAAGTCGGAAGCATTTTGCCGCAACACCTCCAGCTGCCGGTCGACTTCGGAGATTTCCTGTTTGACCTCATCCAGCGTCCGCAGGCCGATTTGTTCGGCCAATTCATTAAGCTCCTGCAGCTTGTCCAGATAGCGCTTATGCCATTCTTCGGTTTGCCGTTTCCATTCGGTGACCTCGTCCCATGCCTTCTCCATCTCGCTGTTGCGCAGCTCCAGCAATTCTTCCGCCTTCTCCGAAAGCTTGACCACCTCCGAAGCGTGCCTCAGGTCGTTATCGATGCCCGTCTTCCGGAAGGCATCTGTAACACCAAGCGCATATTCGACCGGAGCTCTGTATTTCATCTCTTCCAGAACCTGCCGCTTGAACACAACCTGGTCCGCCAATGTGTACATACTGCGCAATCCGGTTTTTTCCGGATCGACACGCGGGTCGATGAAACGGTATCCTCCCGTGCCGGTCTCTGTCTGCAAATTGGCTTCAACGATTCCCTGGAACAGCTCTTTCTGTTCTTCCTCCTCAAGTTTCAATCCGAAAAGCCCGTAGGGCCGGAGCTCGTTGTCAAAGGCGGAGAGGGTGGAACGGACTCCGGCTTTGATGGCGCTCTCCGATTCCTTCTCGGTAAGCTTGATTCTGGCGTAATCGATAAATATCGCATGAAACAAAAAGATCGGCACAATCAACAGAATCAGATAAACCGAGACGGTTCCCTCTTCGGATCCGGGTTTATTACTTCGTATCATGGATCACCTCCCCCTAATCGTGGATCACAATGACAATGCCCTGTTTCTGCAGCTGACGCTGAAGGGTCTCGGAAGGTTTGGGCTGTTTGCCGCGGCAATTGGCGAAAAAGTGCCAGACCACTCCTTTCACTTTCCCCTGCTGCAGCAGCCAGACATCTCTTGGCATCTGTTCCTTCAACAGATTGGACTTGGTATAGGTACAATAGGCCTGGTGGGCAACCCCGCTTTTATCCAGCGCATCCACACGCCGGGTACCCTGGGCAAGCTCCATCTCCGCTTCCCGTCCATTGACCAGCTTCCGCAAATACGGGGCCGCATCAATGTCATGCCCCTGAAACTGGGACGGCGATGACAATCGATCCGGCTCCCGGAACAATCGCTCCGCGTTTTCCGGGGATATTCTGCCTTTCAGCTGTTCCGCCGTATCCTTGCTGAAATCGATCAGCCGGATATACTCCACCGGATCCACAATTCGCGACCGGGCAACGGCCTGTACCAGATTCACCGGCAGAAGCGGCTTTACCGTTGCCGGTGGAGAGAAGGGGTTCAGCAGCTGAACACTGACCGAACGGTCCAGCAGTCGGTTCGTATACATTAACCGGGATTCTTTCGCCCCGGCCAGCATGGGGGCGGCGCGCAATAATTTTTGCCGGGTCAGATTCAGATCGGTCCGTCCCGCATCGTCCGGGAGTGCGATGCTGTCATCTTTCTCTCCTCCCAGCCCGAAAATGCCGGTCGCTTGATCCTGAAAAAGATGCCAGTACAATCCGTCGTGTTCCAATACCGAGTAGGCCCCCGTTACCGGATCTTTATGGCTGTTGTTCCAGGAAAACGCCATTCTTTCCGCAGCCACCGAGGCTGTATGCAGCAGTGCCCCCTTTTGATAAACGTAAATACTGAAAAAGATCACTGCGACCGTAGCCAGTAAAACCGCAGGAAAAACCAGTGCGGCTTCGATGATGAAGCTGCCGGTTTCCTCCGCCTTCCAGCCCGCTGCGCGGACATGGAACCGCCTTCCCGAACGCATGGGCGTCCTGGTTACCATCCGGGTTTCAGGGGCTGATCTGTCCTGCATCGGAATTAATGGTCCCTGTCTGGTTGGTAATTTCCTGATCGGCCCCCTGAAACAAGGCATAAATCCACTTCATGATCCACTTTCGGAAAGCGATTGCGATAATCACGATCACGGCTACGATCAACAAAATTTCCAGAGTGCCGATTCCATCTTCTTCCTTCCAAAAAGTTCTCCACAGCTTCGTCATTTCAAGTCCCCTTCCTATTCGTTCATCATCAGAATGGCCGGTGCGCCGACAATTACCATTACAACCATGAAAATCATTACCATGGGGAAAACTAGCTTGGATGCCGCCTCTTCCCCCAACGTCCGGGTCATGGCCTTCCTCCGTTCCCACATGTCCCGGGACAATTGCCTGAGCGACATGATAAAGTCGTCGCCTCCGCGCCGGTAGTTCATCAGGACAACCGTTGTAAACACCGTCACCTCCTGCATCCCGCATCGCTTGCTGAAATCTTCCATGGCCTTCTGAAAGGGCACCTGGTGGGAAATCTGCGACGTTAACAGGCGCAGTTCTTTCGTCAGAGGGTGATCCGTATCGGTACCCATGCTTTCCACACTGTGAATCAGGGCCCGCTGGATCGTTTCCCCCGCTCCCACCAACAAAGCCAGCCGGTTCAAAAATTCGGGAAGCAGCAGGAGCATCTGCCGTTTTTTTCGTTTCAGCCTGCGGTCCAGCTCCTTTTTCATCAGTAAAGGGAGCAGAATGGCAAAAGCCACTCCATACACCACATACAGCGGGTCCATAAGCAGTGCCCCCATCAGGGTAAACAGCAGGATGGCCAGCCAGGCCGCAGACAAAGTTTCCGCCGCAAACATGCGGGCTGCCGGCAAGGCTTTTTGACTTCCGTAAAGGGAGATCATCCGATAATGAATGCCGGCCATGAGCCGGGGGTACCGTTCGAATAGCGAAAAGCGGTCAATCAAATAAAGTGCGCCGGGGGCCAAAGCAGCAAGCCGAAAGTCTTTTTTGTGCTCTGCAATCAGCCTGGCATAATGAGGTCGGCCATTCAGGTAAACAGCCGCCGTCAGGCTTCCTTCCAATCCCGCCGTTCCCCAAAGTATCCAGTCCAATGGTCTCACACCTTCATCCTCATGATTTTGTGGGTCAGCCAGTAGCAAAAGGCCAGAACGAGCAGGGCGCAGGACATTAGAATGCAGCCCGGCCCCGCATACAGGGGAGCCATGTAATCCGGCGAACTGAAGGCAAGCAAAGCGATGACAACAATCGGCGCGAACGCGAGTATTTTCGATTCAAACCGTTTCTGAGCGATGAGGACGGAAATTTCCTGCTGGATCTCCAATTTGTCCGTGATGATGTCCGTTGTTCGGCGAATGACGCTTACCAAATTGCCGCCGGTTCTTTTGCACGTGGACAGCACTTCGCTGAACTGGAGAATATCGTCGATTCCCGTCCGCACGCTGAATTCGGCAAAAGCTCTCTCGATGGACTTGCCGTTTTCGACCTGGTGGTTGATAATCTCCAATTCGCGGATCAGATACGTTTGCGGATCGGGATAGAGCAGCTTCAGGTCGTTAGCAGCCTCCCTGAAGGCATTCTCAAGCGATTTGCCTGCGCCCAGCGCCGAAGATATGGAATATAGCCCCTGCTTGAATTGGAGAGCAAGTTCCTCCTGACGCTTTTCCTTCAGCACTGTGCTGCGAACTTTTGGATAAAACAGCCCTCCCGCGGCCAGGACTAGCGAGAGAGGGACATTTTTGTAGAATACGATGCCGGTTCCAAATAAGACAATGCCGGCCGCCAGCGACCACAGCACT
>Ga0310822_100576_pt1 | contig 17054 bp, 13 predicted proteins | sample P4_ome_2_FD_201313 | JGI IMG/M metagenome (GOLD analysis project Ga0310822, IMG submission 201313) | Sorghum-adapted microbial communities from Joint BioEnergy Institute, Emeryville, California, United States - P4_Day56_Rep2 | ecosystem: Engineered > Bioreactor > SSF (Solid state fermentation) >... | reverse complement strand
GGAAGTGTTTTTTCTAACGTTGCTATATCTTATTCAAATTATTCTTTCTAATCCCTATCCCTTTCGCCTATCTTTCAATTTCCAACTAACCCGGCAAGATGCAAGCTATAAGCATGGCTACAGTTAGGATGAAAAAGACCGTCTTTCCTAGCTTCATCCAATGTTCCCTACGATTCGCCATTCCTATTTGCTCCCCGAATTCTTTCTGTTAAGATGGAAGCTGTATATTCGGTTTTTGTACTTGTATTTGTTGTAGCTCGCCCTTTATACGCTTAATTTCCTCCTGCAGCGCTTCTCGCTGCAGACCATCCAAACAGCGCAGACTTCTCTTCCTATTATTTTGTTACATTTTAGGCTCAATAACAATTTCAACACGTCGATTCTTTTGCCGGTTTTCTTCAGTATCATTAGGCGCAATGGGTCGGCTTTCGCCATACCCTTTTGTTCTTATACGAAGGTTCTCTTCCTCATAGTTTTCCTTTAAATAATTGCTAACTTCTTTTGCCCTTCGTTCAGAAAGTGATCTATTATATGCCTCCTCACCTATGTTATCAGTATGCCCATTTATTTCTATTTTTGCTCCTTCGTACTTTTTAAGAACTTCACCTATCTCATTTAATACAACTTTTGCTGATGGCTTTAATTCACTCTTATCAAAATCAAAGAGAACGGTATCAGGAATTCGAATTTTAATTTGTTTATTATCAGATGTTACAGAGAGATCAGGTGCTTTTAATTTTGGTACATCAAACTTAGGGACTTCTATCTTAGGAACCTCTAGTTTAGGAGCTTCTAGTTTAGGGACTTCTAATTTGGGAGCTTCCAGTTTAGGAACCTCTAATTTGGGAGCCTCCAGTTTAGGGACATTTATTTCTGGTACAGATGCTTGTTGCTCCTTTTCCGCACATGCAGAAAGCAACAAAAAAGAAAGTAAAAATAAAAACATTACATTTTTATGGTTTAACACTTTTTACTCCTCCCTTTGCTAATAAAAGTTTCCTTAATAACAACAAATGAAAGGAAGTTATTTCCTTCTAAAATCATACCGTTTTCACGCCGGATGCACGCCATTATCCTCGAATTAATCTTCTAAGAGCAACATAAAGTCCAAACATCCATAAGAACAAGGCTCCATACCCAAATTGGTCGCTCCTTTTTCTCCTCCATAACGTTTCCCCTTATGCCGTTTCTTTCATCATCACTTCCAATTTTATCATAAATTCCAATTTATAGAACACCCATTCCTTCACTCTGGTATATGGTCATTCGCTCAGCCCTACCTCGCCAGCCACGATATAATCAAACGCCTCTTCTTCCAAATACCGCTTCTGGATAATCTCCTGCTCCTTCTTCGACAACCGGCTTACTGCACGCTCTACTCGTTTCGTCAGCTCAATCATTTCTCTTTCCTTATCAACGCACTCGGCTGCAGCATCGGTCGTTTTGTTCGTCACGCCGTAATATCTTGCTTCATAGGCGGAAGCGTTCTTCATCTCCCGGTGAACAAAACCGATTTGCATAAATACGCGCTGTCTCCAGTGCTTCCCCTACACGCTTCTGCATAGCCTTCCGGTCAATTTTCGGCAAAAACGACATTTGCATGACGACTCCCCCTCTTCGAAAAGAGTTTTTATTTATTTATCAGGAGAGTAGGCAATACTCAAAACAGTACCTTCACCTTTTTTTCTCCTCTCCCATAGTATACTGGTGACAGCCCCATCTATTAGGGATCACTTCCTTTGCTTGCCGGCTTGTACCGACCTTTTTATTTCTTCTCACCCTTTGGGTGTCTGCTCATAAAAGCTTCTCTTCCGTCTCATCTTCCATTTCGATTTCAATCGCTCGTGTCTGTTTGTTAATCCGGATACCAGTGACTGCCTTGTCCAAATTCTCTGTACGGTTCATCCGCGAAAGTAAGCTCTGTAGGCAGCACACCATATTCCGCACGGTTGGCTTGTCTGGAATAAGAACACGGTATTTCATCTGGCTTCTCCTCCTAAAGATCCCAGTATGAATTTGAGTAATGAGAATAAAAACGCAGTATTCTTGTACTCTACTTCCCTGGAGAAATGTTTGAGTATGATGAACTGGAAGAAGACGTTCTCGGTTGACTTTTGGACAACAATATCAAATTGGCGAAATAATCGAGAATGAAGTCAAGCGTTATAAAAAAAGAATGGCGATGATAAAGAGAAGAATGAATACGAAAGAAAGCTAAACATAATCGAGAAATCCATCGCGCTGGACGAATAAATGTAGTTGTAAGGAAAGAGATTAGTTTAAAGGAATAGTGGCGTTTTCTTGAAATACCGACACGAGGGAATCAACCTTTTGTCGGTATTTGTCGTTTTGTATTAGTAGATTTAAGGACTGAATAGCACTAAAATGGAAAGGTAAATCTTCTGAGAAGATGAAAATCCCTTTTCCTTCGTATCACAAAAGTCAGCCGCCCTTCCCACGATACGAGATGAAAAAAAGGAGAGCTTGATTATTATCATTATTGTATAAGGAGTATAGGCAATGAATGAAAATGGGCTGACCACATTTTTGTAGAGAAATTTCAAGAACACATTCGCAAAAGCGGACAGGACAAGTACACGAAGAAGTTGATGACCACAGCCTATCCCTTGCTTCTCCTTCATGCGCATCTCCAATCCAGGGAAGGGCTCCGGGCCATTGCGGCCGACACACTGAACGAGGATTTTCATGAGATTCTCGGGTTTACCTCTATCCATGCATCCCAAACACAATCAAGTCGATTTGACGGTTCTGGCTACGCTATTTACCAAACTGGCCCAACGGCTTCACCTTCGCCCGGTGTTTGTTGACGAGCTGGCTAGCCAGTAATGAATACTATCGTTTACCAAATGGACAGAGACGCTCTTTGATTCAGGACTTCGTTTTTTATAGGACCTGTAAAAATTTATACTTGACTTTTTGAGCCATATTTACTCTCTGTTTTTATGTAATGCTAGTGATGGCCTGTAAATGATTTTCCAAATTATAGTTTACTGATTTTATTTTCTTGGATAAAATCTATGTATATTCTATTTAAATTCCAAAGGAGGAATAATTTGTGAAAGGAGAGAAGATCGTTATTACAGGATATGGAGTCAAAGTCCCGGGTGGATACAATGTAGACCACTTTGCCGATACTCTTTTAACAGGAAGTAGTGCTCTAGACCTTTACGCAGGAGAAGGAACGGAAGGAAAAAATATCGCATTCGGAGTTGTGCATGATAGATTAGAAGAAATACAGGATAAAAAATACAGAAGATACCCCAGGATCAGTCTTCTGGCTATGTCAGCCGCAAAAGAAGCGATCCAAATGGCAGGAAACATCCATTTAGATCAATATAAAACAGGAATTTTCCTCGGAACGGCTTTAGGGGGAACCCTGGGATACGATGAAATTGTCGTTCTTGCCCAGCAGAGTAATTTGAAAGTTATGCCTGTCAATGGATGTGGGATTGTTCATTATCATAGCTTAGCTTCTTCAATAGCAGAGTTTTTCGGGATAAATGGGGTTACGAGAACAGTGGCTACAGGGTGCGCAGCGAGCATCGATGCCATCCAGGATGCTATGATGTATTTGCGTGCTGGCGAGTTAGACGTCTGCATCGTGGGAGGGGCCGATGCGCCTATTTCTAAAACAGTGATATATGCCTTTGGAAAAATAAGATGTTTATCCCAAGACAAGGAATTGCATATGATGGGCGTTCCATTTTCAAAGAAGAGTGGAGGATTTGTCATCGCTGAAGGAGCAAGCGTATTAGTGCTTGAGAGAGAATCGAGCGCTCTAAAAAGGGACGCTGAGATTTTCGGTGTCATTAATGAGGTCAGCACATCAAACGATGGACAAGGAATATTTTTTTCAGACAGTGAAGGGAAACATTTGCTTCGTGATTTAGAAAGGGTGACTAAACACAGAAGGCCTACATATGTCAACAGCCAGGCACTCGGAATGAAAGAAAACGATAGGATTGAGGCTATCAACCATATGCAGTTGTTTGGTAAGGAGGTTCCCATTACTTCTATAAAAAGTATAACCGGTCATACGTTTGGAGCAAGTGCAGGAGCGCAAATGATTTCTTCTCTTATTGGAATGGAACGCAATTTCATTCCTGGCACGGTGAATGCGATTCGAGAGGATTATCCGGAACTGCCTATTGTATATGATACCATTCAAGCGGAAGTTGATAGTTTTGTTGTTACCTCTCATGGATACGGTGGAAATAATGCCACTATTTTTGTTTCGAAATACCAATTTTAAAAAATTCATATCTACTGGGGAAGACGAATGATTAAAACACATAAGTATAAGGAAAAATTATTGTATTTGATTATCGAAAAAATTCCAAGCATGATCGAAGCACATCTTCAAGATATGCTGCAGAAAATAGAAAACTTCCATATTGTTATTGGAGACATTGAAGCCTATAGAACGTCTTTATATTCAGTGTATACTACTGTTGCGGGAATATTATTTAAAGAGGATGAGGAGTATGCAGAAGCATTGCAACAACTGGAGAAAACGGGGTATGAAGTAGGGCTGTATTTTGGAGAAGTAAAAGAAATGAATAGAGAAATATTCCTCCAACTCACATATAGTATTCGAATCTACTCTTTTGATTATGTGTGTTCTTTAATTAATGCTCATCTCTCCGAGCCAGAAGAACGCTCTTTTCTCACCTCTAGGTTTTTTGAAATTCTAAATGCGAGATTCAACAGTTGTGTTAACGGCTTCCTTTTTGCAAAAGATAAGCAAATACATCATTTGCATAATCAAAAACTATCCATTATGGGGCAAATGGCAGCGGGAATGGCACATGAAATCAGGAATCCGCTTTGTAGTATTAAAGGTTTTCAACAGTTGATGAAACGAATGGTTCTTAATGATACGACAAATACAAATGATTTTTTGAATTATATTGATATTTGCATTAATGAAATTACAAAAGTTGAGGACCTAGTGTCCGATTTCCTTTTGTTAGCGCGTAAAGGAGACAGTAAAAAAAGTAACTGGGAAACAGTCAATATTAATCAAATTTTTCGAAAAGTGTACGATTTAGCTACATGCTTTGCATTGGAAAAGAGTGTTACTCTTCATTTATCTCTGCCATCAACTACTCTTTTCACCTATGGAATCTCTTCATATATTGAACAAATTATGCTTAACATTATCAAAAACAGTATCTCTGCACTAAATCCTGGCGGAATCTTGCTCATCAATTTGTATCCTTCGATAGATAGCAAAGAAGCTGTTTTAACTTTTGTTGATAATGGAATAGGGATTCCGGAAAGTCACATGAATAAAATTTTTGAGCCCTTTTTTACAACGAAAGAAGACGGAATAGGATTAGGTTTGTCCATATGTAAAAGGTTAGTTGAGGAAATGCAGGGAAATATTCTGATACAGTCAAAAGAAAAAGAAGGAACAACTGTCGAGATTCGTTTGCCTTCAGTTTCTCCTGCAGATCATTAATATCTTCAACTAACAATTCTCCCTTCTTTTATTCATCTTCTTCACCATTCTCTTCACCTACTTAATAAAGCAATCTTAATTTACATAATTTTCATTCGTATGTATTTTTTCACCAACTATACCGAAAAGCATCCTGCTCCGGATTGGAATAGGGTGCTGTGGGAGGTTTGTATAGAAAAAGCGGGGATTGTATATTCCCGGAAAAGACGACGATGATTGCAATATTTCCCGAAAGACAAAATCCCCGAATTCGGGGATTTTGTTATTGATGACCTTTCCACTCAGGATATTTATTCTTGCTGCTCACGATGCCATTGCTGTCCATGATGCCATTGTTGTCCGGGGTGCCACTGGTGTCCGGGGTGCCACTGGTGTCCGGGGTGCCACTGATGTCCGGGATGCCACTGATGTCCGGGATGCCACTGATGTCCAGGGTGCCATTGCTGTCCAGGGTGCCATTGCTGTCCAGGGTGCCATTGCTGTCCAGGGTGCCATTGCTGTCCAGGGTGCCATTGCTGTCCATGATGCCATTGCTGTCCATGATGCCATTGCTGCTGTCTATCTTCACTCATATTCTTCCCTCCAAGGTATTAGTCTATTTCCTGCATTTAGAATATGTGGTCTGAATGGAAAAGTGAAAAGAATAAGAGCCCAAAATATCCCGCATTTGTACCTGTTAAAAAACCTCTCGGATTTCCGAGAGGTTCGTGACTGTTCCCCTATACACTTGTTACCTACCAAGCTATGCAGAATAATAAGGGAATAGGACTGGTTTTATTGGGAAAATTTTAGAATTGTATCTAATTGGATCTGCGACTGTCCATAGTATCATTTTCCGTCCGTCTAATATTTTGTATTTCTAAATTAATCATACGCATTTGTTTGTAAATTTCCATCGTCTCAGAATGGGTAGTAGAAGGACGTTTTATTTTTTCGATCAACTCATCTTTTTGTTTTTGCAAAAAAACAATTCTTCCTAACAATGCCATCTCTTCATACCACCCTTCTCAATTTAATTTCTCATGTTTTTAAATGTATTTTATAGCAAAACAGCGTTTTTCAAAGTTGATTTGTAAGATTATATGACATTAATTTTCACTATTCATGTAAAATCTACAACACCTAAAAACGGGATTTGGTTGAATTCCGGTTCTTTTATCTATCCCCCCCTCCAGGGCAAAATAAAAAGCCGCCTACGGGCGAATTGTGCTGTTTTATATCTTTTTCTGTCATTAAATATAACTATATTGTAGAAAATGTCGAACGATTCTCGTTCAGCTACCCCTTCTATATGGTAAAATTATAAAAAATCCCTTGTAGTTACCTCGGATTTTACTCTCCTAGAATATCCCCCTACTTGGTGCCTTACAGGCACTATTTTTTTGCTTACTTTTCTTCTCTCTCTGGCTGATATCCGGATTTAGTGTTCCGAATTTTTATGGTATATGCTCTTCCATATATCGCTGGCATTCGTATACCATGGACTATGTTACCTGCTTTCTCCGAACATCTCTCGAACTTCTGGATCATATTCATGATATGACGTCAGACCGCATACACCGAACTCGAATTGTGGCGTACGCTGCTTCAAAAAAAGACATCAGAAAAAGCCTAGAGCTAAAAAAATTGACAAGCCTGCCTTAAGCATGATACGTTAATTTCAAGGCAGTTAAGATTTCAGAATAGTCTTTATTTATCAAAAAATATAGGTTTACGAGAGGAGATGATGAAGGTATGACGAGTCAAGCAATCAAGAGTACTCTCACAGATACTCTTGATAAAGTTTTGAGTAACGCCGTAAGCAGGGCCGGGGGCATACCCGGAGTGGTTGCAATGATAACTGACCGTGAAGGGAACATCTACGAGGGTGCAGCCGGGGTACGTGAGATCGGCAAGGAAACGCCGATGACCACCGACACAGTGTTTGCTCTTTTCTCGACTACTAAGGCCATCACCGGCACAGTATTGATGCAGCTGATCCAGGAAGGCAAAGTCAGACTTGACGATCCGGTCAGGAAGTATGTGCCTGAGATTTCTGAAATTAAGGTTCTCGAAGGGTTTGACGCAGATGGGCAACCCAAACTAAGAGAACCCAGAACCGACATTACCATCAACATGCTAATGCTCCACACTGCTGGCTTTGGTTACGAGTTCTTCAGTCATGAGGATCGAAAATATCGTGATGCAAAGGAAGTACCTTCCATACTCACCAGCACCTTTGACTCAGTTAAGAGTGTGCTGCTATTCGAGCCAGGTGAACGCTGGAACTATGGCGTCAACATTGACTGGGTTGGCAAGGTTGTCGAAGCTGTATGTGGTAAGCGACTAGGCGAAGTGATGGCCGAGCGGATTTTTGCCCCCCTGGACATGAACGACATCGGATTCACACTAACTCCGTCGATGATGGAACGCCGCGCAACCATCCACCGTCGAACCCAGGACGGTAATATCACGCCGCTACCTGATCTCATGCTGCCACAATCTCCCGAAATGGACATGGGAGGACACGGTTTATATGCCAGCATTGGCGAATACATGAAGTTTATTCGGATGATCCTGAATGAGGGTGCAGGCGTACTCAACCCGGAAACGGTCGCGCAAATGTCTCAGAATGGGCTTGGGGCACTGAAGAGCGGCGGCTGGAGCTCGTCCGATCCATCGTTGGCTAATGACGGTGAGTTCTACCCTGGTGTGCAAAAGTCGTGGGCTTATACATTCCAGGTAAATGAGGATCCTATCCCCACAGGTCGGCCAGCAGGCCAATTGATGTGGGCGGGGTTGGCCAACCTGTTCTACTGGATCGACCGCCAGAACGGCATTGGTGGATTTTTTGCTTCCCAAGTCTTCCCATTCCAGGATGTGGCTTCGTATTTGGGCTTCATCGAGTTCGAGTCAGCAGTCTACAGTACATTGAAACAGTTAGGTCAAATTGACACTTAATCCAAGGATACGAGTTTGAATAAATGGGGGCTACGGTTGCTGACCGTGAGTTTTCTTATACTATCGGCTCTACGTCATAATGAGTTTTCTATTCGTGTGCACACTTTCTGAGTAGCCGTTCGTCGCAAAAAAGTGAATGTGTTCGACAAACACCTTTCCGCATAGGAAATTTTTTTGTAACTTTGTCTCTTTCACTTCGTATAAGAAAGTGTACACGCTCTCTTTATCCTCCCCCTGTTGTAACCTACAGGGGTTTTTTTTGTTTATTTATCAGAAGAATAGGCAATACTCAAAACAGTACCTTCACCTTTTTTCTCCTCTCCTTTACCCTTCTGCATTGCAGAGGGGATTTTTATTTTCGTTCAAACTGCTCCCAATGTTCTTCGAATCTTTTACTTCACGTATAGACTTCTTCACTATCAGCTTATCTCCTACCTGAAAGTCACGGTCACTCTTCCGAATTGTAAACCTCTTCCGTCCATCCAGCACCGCTTGAAAGTACGGTGAGTCTGTTTTTAGTTCGTGCGTTTTCCCTTCTCTCCTCATCCTCCCCCGGTTCATAAGCCGTTGCACAACTATACTGTTAAACCAAAATAGAATTAATATTAAACCAAAAAAGAATGACGAAAGCGCAAATAGGAGCGTTTATACTGCTATTTCTTGCTTTCTTTGTTGGCATACTATTTGCTTATGTTAAAAAGTGCTGACAGGTGCTCTCTTCACCTATCACCTTCTAATCATGGAAGCAAGACTCCACCATATATCCTCTTGCTTCCTTTTTTTTATTTTCCCTGCGCACCATTATGCCAGCCGCTTCATCACTTCGTATGAGCCGTTTGTCATCACTCGGTTATGGTACTGGCTCCGGAGTCTTGAGAAGTGGTTGTGAACTCATCCTCTAAATGGATATCCGTTGAAGTGAACGGGCAGATAGTACAGAAATTGAGCACAAAATAACCAGTCGTTGCTATATCCGACTGGTTGTTTGATTTAATACTTCTGTATAGTTAAGTTCAAAGTCCATCGTTTTTTACAGCTACTGTTTCTCTAAACTCGGCTTCTTTCCATCCTTTACAAACATCTACCCACTCTTTAGCAAATGAATATTGAAATAATTCATCACATGTCAATTCGATGGCAGAGTTTGTGCTTCCGCAGGCGGGGAAAAGGGTCTCAAAACGTTTCATCGAGATATCCAGATAGACGTCCATTTCGTTTTTCAATCCGAACGGGCAAACGCCACCTATGACATGTCCGGTTTGCTCCAGCACTTCGTCAGGCGTGAGCATACGTGCCTTGAAGCCAAATGTGTGACGAAATTTCTTGTTATCGATTTTGGCATCACCAGCAGCTACGATCAAGATGGCTTTGTCCCCTTCTCCCCTAAAGGATAGCGTCTTCGCAATTCGAGCAGGGATAACGCCAATTGTTTCAGCGGCCTGCTCAACCGTAGCACTCAATGTTTCAAACTCCATCACATCATTTTCACGATTCCACTGTTTAAAGTGGGCTTTTACACTTTCAAATGACATCTTATTCACCCTTCCCTTACCAATTATTACATAAAATGATAACACGCTTTAAGGTTCTGGTGCAAAAAACCTAAACTTACGGTAAGTAATCTATTAAAACAACTAAATTACATTTTATCATACATAACCCCTCTCATTTAAGATTTCAAGGACAAATCTCCAGGATTCGAGTCAATATCTTGGACACAAAAGCTCTTGCGCTAGGATATTTTATTGAAGTACATACGTTCGTATTTAAAAAGAGAAAAAGACTCCACTGCCGAATGAATATGATTGGAGCGGCTACCCTAGTTTACAAAATGGGCATTGTCGGACGTTTTTAGCATTTACTAACAGATTTTTTTCCTGTTAGTGCCCTTTCAAACATATCGATAATCTCCAAAAATCTCTCCGCTTCACGGAATACGTGATCAGCCAGTAATGGGTGAATAATACTTTTAATACGGCATGCCTCAATTAAATCACGAGCCGTCTTTTTAAAATCACGAAGTGATTTTACAGATACTCTGTTTTGGTCAAGAAACTGACTAAGAAGAGGGGACGTTTGTGATTGTGGACGCATAGAATCCAAATCAATTGCTTGAAATAATAATTGATCAAAATCATTACTGAATTCCTGAGCCTGCTCTACGAGTTTTCGTTCTGACGGGTCCAGAAGATGACCAATAAATTTCGCATGATCGGCCATAATACGCAAGAAAAATACGTTTTCATCGATAATGGCATCGGGTATTGGCTCCAATTGACCTTGATTTAACTCTGACAACCTATTTCTAAAGTAATTTGCTTCTCTACTTATATGATCAATAAGTAAAGGAAATAAATTAGCTCCAGGCAACTTGCAATGTAAAATAAGACCAAGAAGTTTTCTTTTATAAACCCAAATATGAGAGACGGCATTATAAACCTCTGCATTAAATTGTGTAATCTGTCGGGGATCTGTTTTCAAAGTAAAAGCATGTGATTGGCTCTCAATTTGTTCGAAGATACGAAAAAATTGTTGTGCTTCATTTATAAGCTGAGTATCTTCACATCGAAGGCCCAATGTAATAAACAACGAGTGTTCTTTCATAATACGGGACCAGAAACGAACCTCATCTAACGAGCGAGCAACAAATCCATTGGACATGAACAAGCCTCCTAAAATAAACTTTCAGAATAAGATATGCATAAATGTTCCAATGGGTAACAGCCTACATTTATTTGTTAAATAGACATAAACCAAGTTATCGAACTTAAAAAAGGCGTTCTCATGAAGAGAGCACCTATTCCTTTCTTTTGCTCATCATAGATAATCCAAGCTAGATTTTTTATGACCTCATACTTTAATTTCCGCGCTCTTGTGTACGGTACACCCTCTTCACCTTACGTTCGTGTCACTTCGTGTGTCTCTCTTTTTTTATGCAACCAAAAAAGGACCGCTCCCCCGGAACGATCCCTTCGCTTATCTTCTGACATTATCATCATACCACCCCTATCTCAAAATGGCGCGCCAAGCTTCAGCCAAAATCATGCCATTTTCACGCCATTTTTTCAGTTCGTAGCCTCCTTTAAAAAGGGCAATTTCCTAATAATAATCGTCCAAACCAAAAAGAAAAGACAACCATACGATACGATAAGACTTTACTTCAAGGAGGCATCTTGATGAATAAAAAGCCAACAAATAAAAAAAGTTTCCAGATAAAAAATAAACCTAACAGCAAAACGTACACAAAAAGACAGATACAGGTACAGACACATACACACGAATTTTTAGGTAGTACCAAGTTGGCAGAAGCAGGGGCTGACAGACATAACCATCGTTTTGCAGGAGTTACAAGTCAAGCAATCCGCAGAGGTAATAGCCATGTACATGTGATAACTGTTAATACCGATTTTTTTAATCACCTTCATCAAGTTAGAATAATAACGGGTCCTGCTATTCCTGTTGGGAACGGAAAGCATGTACACTTTGCCAAAGGAAGAACTACACTGAACGATGGCCACGTCCATAATTTCGAATTCTCCACCTTAATTCAAAGTCCCCTTATATAAGGAAACTTATAACAAAGCGGCTCTTTGGTGCACTAGAAAGCCGCTTTTTACATAGCTGAGATTACTCTTTAGCCCCCCAGAGAAGTTGGACACTAAGGGTGTATTTTGATTACACTTCGCTTTGAACAAGCTGTAAAACACTACAAACAATCACTTTAGCCTAATAAAGGTTAGCAAAATGTTTGCAATTGAACCTTTCAAGCAATAATAGAGAAGATAAAAAGCAGAAAACCCTTGGTATTACTGGATTTTCTGCTTTTTCTCTTCTGTCTATGTTTCAAGTATTTTTACATAACCCTCTTAAACATCTTCTCGATATCATATGTCGAAAAATGAATGATAATCGGCCGGCCATGCGGGCACGTGAACGGACTGGTCGTACGGCGCAGTCGTTCGATGAGTGCTTCCATCTCAGCATGATTCAAATAACGGTTCGCTTTGATAGCCGCTTTGCATGACATCGTAATGGCCGCTGCTTCACGCAATTTCACCACGTCAATGCCTTTTTTCGATGTGAGCACCATCTCTACCATCTCGCGCAGAATCGCTTCTTCTTCGCCGCGCGGCAGCCAGCGTGGATGGGAACGAATAATATAGCTGTTTGCACCAAACGGCTCCATATGCACGCCTACCTGTTCGAACCAGTCACGGCCTTCCTCTACGGCAGCCGCTTCCGCCGCCGTCAACTCCAGCGTAATCGGAATCAGCAAATCCTGGCTTTCAATAGCCTCCTCGCGCAGCTTGTTAAGAAAATACTCATAGAAGATGCGTTCCTGGGCAGCATGCTGATCAATCATAAACATGCCGTCCTGGTTTTGTGCCAGGATGTATGTGCCGTGCAGCTGCCCGAGAGGATACATTTCCGGCACACGCAGATTGACGGCATCCCTTTCGACGCTTTCCGGTTCATCCTGTGCCTGTCCCTCCGATAAAGGTTGTTTTTCGGTTGTAGGAACGGCATTCATCTGCGATGCAGAATCCTGTGTGGATAAGGAAGCAGCAGGGGCATCTTCTGCATCTGCGATATTCAGCTTTCGTTCCGCAACATAGTCTGAACCCGGCTCTGTCCGGTATAGACTCTCTGTGGCGGCTGTATCTTCCGCTCGCTCCGAGCCAAATCCAGAGAACGGAGAGTGCGGCCTTGTTTTTATTTGGTTCGCCCGGTTCTTCTCCGTCCCTCCCGAACCTACCTCCGCTTCCCACCTGGCTTCAGATTTCCATTCTTCCTGACGAGAGTCCGCATCTTCTTCTCCTATCGTTCCTTGTTCAAAATCAGATGCAGACACACCGGCTTCCCTTCTCTTCTCTTCTCTGCCCGGTACAAAGAGCGTCCAATCCATGGATGCCTGGTACTCATTACTTTTAGGGCGCGGTCCGCTCTGTGCCGATCGCTTTCGTCCCGGCTCCGGAATTAAACGCTGAGCACTCCAGACCTGTTTGACCTCCTGCTCCACGAAAGCATACAATTCCTGATCTTTGCTGAAACGGACTTCCAGCTTCGCCGGATGGACATTGACATCGACGAGCGTTGGGTCCATATCAATCGAAAGTACCGCAATCGGATAGCGATTAATCGGCAGCAGCGTATGATAGCCGCGTAAAATCGCATTCGTCAATCCCATATTGCGGATATAGCGGCCGTTAATCAGCGTAGAAATATATGAGCGGCTGGCGCGGGTAATCTCCGGCCTGGCAAGGTAGCCCGTCATGGTAAAATCGAGGGACTCTGCTTCAATCTTGACCATATTACGGGCGACATTCATGCCGTATACGGCCGCAATCACATGCAGCAATTGGCCGTCGCCTGACGTGCGCAGTAGCTGTTTCTGATTGTGCGTCAGCAAAAACGCAATTGTCGGATGCGAAAGTGCCAGCCTGTTCATAACATCCGACGCATGGCCGACTTCCGTATGAATGGTTTTCATGTATTTTAGGCGGGCCGGCGTATTATAAAACAAGTCGGACACGATCACTTCCGTACCGCGCGGAAAGGCGATCGGCTCACACACATCTTCCCTACCGCCCACGATGCGGATACGCGTGCCAACCTTCTCTCCTTTGGGAGTGCTTTTTACTTCTGTACGGGAGACAGCTGCGATGCTGGGCAGCGCCTCGCCGCGAAAGCCCAACGTACGAATGTGGGCGAGATCGCGTTCCCGTTTCAGCTTGCTGGTAGCGTGTCGCTCGAATGCCAGACGGCAATCTTCTTCGACCATACCGCACCCGTTATCCACAACACGGATCGAAGCCAGCCCCCCTTCTTCGAGATGCACTTCAATTCGGGTACTTCCGGCGTCAATTGCATTTTCCACCAGCTCCTTGACGACGGAGGCCGGCCGCTCGACTACTTCACCGGCCGCAATTAAGTTGGCTAATTGGGCATCCATCACCTGGATATTTGCCACGGACATCTCCTCCTTGCCTGTCCGTTAGATATGCTTTTTTAGTTCAAATAAAAAGTTCATCGCCTGCATGGGCGTCATATTCAACAAATCCGCTTCACGCAGCTTTTTGAGCGCTTTTTCTTCCGCTTTGCTCGGCACAGTACGCTCTGCCTTCTTCCCGGCGGCCGGTTGCCCCGGATTCCAGAAGAGCTCGAGCTGTTCGGCTTCTTCCGCTGCGGGTGCACCGATTGTTATCGGCTCGCATACCGGCTCCGCTCCGGAATTCTGTTTGTTCGTCTGCAGCTGCTCACCGCCTGGCGCCACTTCCCGCGCTACCGCGCCTTCGTATTCGTCCAGCAGTTGGTTGGCACGCTCAATAATGCGGGGGGGCAGCCCTGCAATCTGGGCGCAGTAAATGCCGTAGCTTTTATCAGCCGGACCGTTGACCAGCTTACGCAGGAAAATCACGTTATCTTCCGTTTCATTGACCGCCATATGAAAATTCTCCAGCCGATCAAGTGTCGCCTCCAGGTGTGACAGCTCATGATAATGGGTCGATACAAGCGTCTTACAGCCGATATCGTTATGCAAATATTCAATAACCGCTTGGGCGATGGACATTCCTTCCGATGTCGAAGTGCCCCGGCCCAGTTCATCGATAATAACAAGACTGCGTTCTCCGGCGTTTGTAAGTGTAACCTCGATTTCTTTCATTTCGACCATGAATGTACTCTGGCCACCCACCAAGTCATCCGCCGCTCCAATCCGGGTGAAGATTCGATCCACTGGCGTCACCTGCGCGAACTCAGCGGGTACGAAGCTGCCCATCTGCGCCATAATCACGATAAGCGCAACCTGACGCATATAGGTGCTTTTCCCCGCCATATTCGGACCGGTGATCAGCAGAATTTGTCGGTCAAGGCCCAATTCCGTATCATTCGGCACGAACGGTTCTCCATGCAATACCGCTTCGACGACCGGATGGCGGCCATCCCGAATGACCAGCGGACCTTCCGTCAGAATCTCGGGTCTTACATAGCGGTTATCCTGGGCCACCGTTGCAAGCGACTGCAGCACATCCACCGTCGCCACCTGCAGTGCCAACGTCTGCAGACGTTTCACTTCCCGGGCAATCCGCTCCCGGATTTCAACAAACAACTGGTATTCAAGCTCGGAACGCTTCTCTTCCGCTTCAAGGATAAGCGCTTCTTTTTCTTTTAATTCCGGCGTGATAAACCGCTCGGCGTTCGCTAGCGTTTGCTTACGCTCGTAGCGTCCTTCCGGCAGCGCGCTCAGGTTCGCTTTGGTTACTTCAATGTAGTAGCCGAACACTTTGTTATAACCGACCTTAAGCGAACGAATGCCTGTTGCCTGGCGTTCCTGCTGCTCAAGACTGGCAATCCATTGCTTGCCCTCGCGGCTGGCGGTGCGCAGCTTGTCCAAATATTCATGGTATCCTTCTTTAATCAATCCGCCCTCTTTCATAGCAACTGGCGGCTCGTCCACAATGCCGTTGTCGATGATCTCAACAATATCGCGGCATGGGTCCAGCCGGTCCGCTACGTCGCGCAGTGCATCCGAGCCAACTGCCAGCTCACGCAGTATGCGTTTAAGCCCCGGCACGGCTTTCAGAGAGGATTTCAACTGCACAAGATCACGCGGACTGGCCGTACCATACGCGATGCGACCGGCCAGTCGTTCCAGATCGTATACGTCTTTCAGGCAGGTGCGCAGCTCATCGCGCGCCAGCCAGCCGTCCAGCAGCGCCTGAACGGCCGCCTGCCGGCGCTCTATCTCGGCTTTGCTGAGAAGCGGTTTATCGATCCAGCGGCGCAGTAAGCGACCACCCATTGCTGTGACCGTCTGATCCAGCAGCCAGAGCAGTGAACCTTTCTTTGATTTATCCCGAATGGTCTCTACCAGTTCAAGGTTGCGGCGCGTAAACTGATCAAGCACCATGAACGACGATGCTTCATAGATCGTTACCCGGTGCAGATGATCAAGCGAACGCTTTTGCGTTTCTCTGAGATACGACAAAAGCCCGGATGCCGCCACCAGCATCGCATGCGTACTTTCCCGTCCGCTCTTCACATCGCCAAATAGCGTCCTAAAGCCTTTATGCGGATCCTGATCCGCTTCCTGCCGTTCGACGGAGCGCTTCGTAACAGCGATAGAATAAAGTTTTAACCGCTCGGATACCCCTTCTTCTACTGTCACATCGTCTGCAAGCAGCACGACTTCCGAAGGGCGATACTGCATCACTTCATCAAGCAGATGCGACTCGGAACCCACTTCTGTTACATAGAATTCTCCTGTGGAAATATCGCACGCGGCAAGTGCGAACGCATCTTCTTGTTTATATACCGATAGCAAGTAATTGTTTTCTTTGTCCTGCAGAAACTTGCCTTCCATCACCGTACCTGGTGTGATAACGCGGGTCACTTCCCGGCGCACAACGCCTTTGGCCTGTTTCGGGTCTTCTACCTGTTCACAGATAGCGACTTTATAGCCTTTCTCGATTAGCTGGGCAATATACGTATCGACAGAATGATACGGGACGCCGCACATTGGAATGCGTTCTTCACCGCCCCCTTCGCGTCCGGTCAACGTAATCTCCAATTCCCGCGACGCGGTCAGCGCGTCCTCAAAGAAGAGTTCATAAAAATCACCCAGCCGAAA
>Ga0310822_100572_pt1 | contig 17284 bp, 18 predicted proteins | sample P4_ome_2_FD_201313 | JGI IMG/M metagenome (GOLD analysis project Ga0310822, IMG submission 201313) | Sorghum-adapted microbial communities from Joint BioEnergy Institute, Emeryville, California, United States - P4_Day56_Rep2 | ecosystem: Engineered > Bioreactor > SSF (Solid state fermentation) >... | reverse complement strand
AACTGCGCGGTGAGCTGTCGAACGGTATGATCCTGGCCGCGTCCGAAGGAGATACGCTCACGCTCGCGACCGTACCTGATCACATGCCAAACGGCGCGATTGTAAAGTAAGCGCCGGATTTGTATTAAGAAAGGAGTTTATCATGCTTTTTGATACACATGCCCATCTAAACGACGAGAAATTCGACGAAGATAGGGAAGCGACAATCGCCCGGGCACAGGAAAACGGCATTTCTTATATTTGCAACATCGGATACAATCGGGAGACGATCGAAACGTCGCTTGAGTTGACCCGGAAATACGATTTCATCTACACGGCCATTGGCTGGCATCCGCAGGATGCCAGGACAATGACCGATGAAGATCTGGAATGGATCGAGAGGCTGGCCATGGAAGAAGAAAAAGTGGTCGCCATCGGGGAAATTGGGCTGGATTACTACTGGGATACATCGCCGAAGGATGTGCAGCAGGAGGTATTCCGCAAGCAGATTCGGCTGGCGAAAAAGCTTGCACTTCCCATCATTATTCACGACCGGGAAGCGCATCAGGATATCATTGATATTCTCCGCGAGGAAAAAGCCCAAGAAGTCGGGGGTATTATGCATTGCTTCTCCGGCAGCCCGGAAATGGCCCGGCAATGCATCGACATGAACTTCTATATCTCACTGGGCGGTCCGGTAACATTCAAAAATGCCAGGAAGCCGAAGGAAGTGGCTGAGATGGTTCCACTTGATCGGCTTTTAATTGAAACGGATTGTCCGTACCTGACCCCGGAACCGTACCGTGGAAAGCGAAACGAGAGCGGATATGTTCGTTATGTTGCCGAAAAAATTGCCGAAATAAAAAATATTTCTTTCGAAGAATTAGCCCAAATTACGACGGAAAACGCTAAAAAAATATTCCAAATAAAGGAATAAAACGACTATTGTAGAGATTTTCTGCCTCAGTCGTACCAACGGTTGAAGGGTATTGCCGAGACTATATTCCTATTGCAAATGTGCGAAACTTGTAGAAGTGCTTGTAAAAAACTGGTTTGACAAGTTTTGAAGGAATCGTCTACAATGACTTTCAACCGTTGAAGGAGGCAGATAGACTTTGAAACAAAATCATATTCAGTCGGGTTTTTGGAAGGGTCGTAGCTGGATTCTTCTAACCGCTGTTGCGATCCTTGTTCTCTTAAGTCTTGCGCTTTTGGTTAATTCATTGCAAACAAAGAAGATTACTTTCATAAATGACGGCAGAGCAATGGCCGTAACCACAAAAGCGGAAACGCTGGGAGAATTCTTGGCCGAGAAAGGGATAAAGCTGGGGAAATTCGACGAATTGAATTTCGGATTAGAGACAGCATTGGCAGATGGTATGAAGGTGAACTACATACCGGGGAGAAAGGTAAACATAAACATAGCCGGTCAGAAAAAGCAGATTATGACGGCAAAACGTCAGGTGAAAGATATCCTGGCAGAGCAAAATATTGTGCTTGGACCGATGGACAAAGTTGATCCAGCGCTCAATCAGACCGTAAAAGAAAATCAAACGGTGACGGTCACAAGAATCGCTAAGAAAACAGTGAACAAAGAGAAAACGGTAGCCTTCAATACAAAAGAGCGCAAAGACAGCACGATGCTGCAAGGGCAGCAGAAGGTTATCCAGCAGGGCCAGAAAGGAAAAGTTCTGGAACGGTATGAGGTTGTCTATATCAATGGCAAGCCTGCATCAAAGAAGCTCGTCGACACCAAGAAGCTACGGGATTGGAAAGATCACATCGTAGCGGTTGGAACGGCGCGAATGACGGCTGTATCGCGGAGCGCAGACTCTACCGGGCGCGCATCGAGAGTCGCGAAAGTGGAAGGGGATATAAATGCCCGCAAGACGCTTCGTGTAAAAATGACGGCTTACTCGCCTCACGCGGCATCGACCGGGAAGAATCCGGGAGATGAAGGGTATGCGGTTACAGCGTCAGGAGCTACTGCGAAAGAGGGAAGAACCATTGCAGTAGACCCGAGTGTCGTACCCCTCGGCTGGTGGGTTTATATTGAAGGGTACGGTTTTCGTAAGGCCGAAGATACCGGCGGCGCCATTAAGGGCAACCGGATGGATTTATTCTTTGCATCGGAGCGGGAAGCACAGAACTTTGGCGTTCAGACTAAAACGGTGCATGTTATCGGCCCAAATAAACCAAATTAATGGTATGATACAAGCAGGGAAACTATTTCCCTGTCTTTTTTCTTTGAAATGAGGAAGCAAGCGTGATGATTAAAGAAGTCATTGTTGTAGAAGGAAAGTCAGATACAGTCGCGATTAAGCGGGCGGTAGATGCGGATACGATTGAAACCGGCGGCTCGGCCATTCCGAAATGGGTGATTGACCGCATCCGGCGGGCGCAGGAAAAACGTGGCGTCATTGTATTTACTGATCCCGATTTCCAGGGGGAGCGCATCCGGAAGATTATTAGCCGGGCTGTTCCCGGCTGCAAGCATGCGTTTATAAAGAAAGAGGATAGCCAGGGGAAACGCAATCTGGGCGTAGAATACGCATCGCCGGAAGCGATCCGCAAAGCGCTCGCGGAGGTTCGCACCGAGTCGGAATCGCCGGATGAGCAAATTACGATGGATGATATGATTGACGCCGGCCTCGTCGGCGGCGCGCAGGCCAAAGAACGGCGGACACTGCTGGGCGAGAAGCTTGGCATCGGCTATGCTAACGCCAAGCAGTTGCATAAGCGAATGATGATACTTCAGATTACGCGGGAGGAATTCGCCGAGGCGCTTGCCTGGGTTCTGGCGCAGGAGGAAGAAAGATGACGATGCGCGATATTGCAACACCGACAAGGACAAAGGAAATTCTTAAGAAATACGGATTTTCGTTTAAGAAAAGCCTGGGACAAAACTTCTTGATTGATTTAAATATCTTGGGCAAAATCGTGGATGCCGCCGAACTGACGAAAGAGAAAGGCGTTATTGAAATCGGACCCGGCATCGGGGCGCTGACCGAACAGCTATCGCGAAGAGCAGGCAAGGTGGTCGCCATTGAAATCGACCAGCGTCTGCTTCCGATTCTGGCAGATACGCTGTCTTCTTATCCGCACACGGAAGTCGTTCATGGTGATGTGCTGGAGATGGATTTGCATACACTGATCCGGGATAGGTTCAACGATCAGGAAAAGATCAGCGTTGTGGCAAACCTTCCCTACTACGTGACCAGCGCGATTCTGATGAAGCTGTTGGAGGAACGCCTGCCGCTTGAAAACATTGTGGTCATGATTCAGAAGGAAGTGGCCGAGCGTATCGCTTCCGGTCCGGGAGGCAAAGAATATGGAGCGTTAAGCGTACTTGCGCAATTTTATGCGGAAGCGGAAGTCGTTACAATCGTGCCGCACAGCGTATTTATTCCGCAGCCGAACGTCGATTCCGCGGTGCTTCGTCTTCGTATTCGAAACAAGCCGGCTGTCGACGTAGACAGTGAAGAAATATTTTATCGGGTAGTGAAAGCCAGCTTCGCACAGCGCCGCAAGACGTTGTCCAATAATCTGTTGAATAATTTGTTCGGCAAAGAGCGAAAAGAAGAGATGCTGCAAATTTTCGCGAAAGCGGGCATTGACCCGGCAAGACGCGGGGAGACCCTATCGCTTGAGGAATTTGCCCGGCTAAGCAATCGCATATCCCAGATTTTTGGATGAAAAATGGGGATAAGAAGTTGGAGAGAAGAGTGGTCGTCCCTTTGATAATTTAATTGCAAGATTTTTTCTTCTTCCTTCTTATTTCCGCCAGGCTGAACCCCTTTTTCCCGGCAAGCATATCATGTCAGGGGAAGGGGGGATTTTTGTGTTTACAAACCCGAAATTCAAGTTGGGTGATATCGTAACCCGGAAGTCACACGGCTATGATATGCTGTTTCAAATTATTGAGATTGATGAAGAACACAAAACAGCGGCACTTATTGGGCTGGACTACCGGTTGATAGCTGATGCGCCGCTCAGTGATTTGGTTAAAGTTAACGAGGATGAGATGAAGAAGATGCGAAGCGTCTGCGAGCAAAAACATATAGAAGCTATGCGGCTCATTCAGCAGGAACGACGATCAGCCCGGGAAAAAAATGCATGGTATCAGATTAACCATACGGAAGAGGTAGGAGGTTCTTTCGATTGGCCGGGCAAAGTGCTGCATATGGACGGGGATCGGAATTATCTGAAGAAATGTCTTGCTGTTTATCAGGAGTTGAAAGTGCCGACTATCGGTTATCATTTTCCTGAGAAAGAATTTCCGGAACAGCTCATACCTCTTCTGGAAAAACACAATCCGGATATTCTTGTGTTGACCGGGCATGATGCCTTGCAAAGCAAACGGGGGCCGGCAGACGATTTGAATAGTTACCGTCACTCCAAATATTTTGTCCAGGCGGTGGAGAAAGCGCGCGCGTTTCAACAGAGTAAAGACAGCTTGATTATTTTCGCGGGAGCCTGCCAGTCTCATTTTGAAGCGATTTTGGGTGCAGGCGCCAATTTTGCCAGTTCACCTAAACGGATTAACATTCACACGCTGGACCCGGTATACATAGCCCAGAAAGTGGCGTATACCTCGATCCAGCAGTCCGTTAATATATTGGATATGATGAAGAACACGATTACCGGCATCGACGGTTTGGGAGGGCTGGAAACAAAAGGATGCTTTCGCTTCGGGATTCCGAAACCGTAAATTTTACTCAGGCATATAACCAGGAAGTGACCGGGAAGGATAGATAGGGCCAGCCTTTATGACATAATGCCGAAAGGGCTGGCTTATAATAATCAGAAGCATAGAATACAACTTTTTCTTAATTTTTGATTTTTCAGATTTATTAGCGTTTTCCCGGCAAAAATGTGTTGACATTTTTCGTTAATTATTGCTATAATAATCGATTTGTTTGACATACTATAAAAATGGTGATATATTTACATATAGTGAGGTGGTCTGAATGGCGAGAAATACGTTACACGATATAAAACGTAATTTGGATGGGCATATCGGCGAGCGGATTTTACTCCGGGCGAACGGTGGCCGGCGCAAGACCATAGAGAGGACGGGAGTTCTGGAAGAAACTTACCCGTCTGTATTTATTGTAAAGCTCGATGAGGACAAGCATTCCTTCGAGCGAGTGTCGTACAGCTATGCAGATGTACTTACAGAGACAGTAGAACTCACAATTTGCCGCGATGATGAATATATTCGCATTGCCTTTGAATAGCAGTAGGATACCATATCCTGCTGTTTTTTATTTGACTTTTTTACATATACTATGCGTACGGGAATGATAAAGGGGGCTGTATATATGGCACGCAGACGAGGCGTTATGTCGGACAAGTTCAAATATGAACTGGCGAAAGACCTTGGATTTTACGAAACTGTGCAGCGTGAAGGCTGGGGAGGCATCACTACCCGCGATGCAGGGAACATGGTGAAGCGCGCTATCCAGCTAGCTGAAGAAGCACTTGCAAAACAGAATCCCGCAAAGTAACCTTTTCCCGGTAAGGGCCAGGCAATCCGCCTGGCCTTTGTGTTTTTTCAGTTTCTATGCTGAAGGGCAGGGAGGACGTCTGAGTCTTATATCCCTTTTCCTTCATTTTCTTATGAATTAATGCTAAAATAAGCAAAGCATAAAATGGAAGGGAAGAAGGAATTGGTGAACGACGCTTGCCTTATGGTCAAGGCTCCGGCAAAAATTAACTTGACGTTAGATGTTTTGGCGAAACGGCCAGATGGCTATCATGAAATTGAAATGGTAATGACAACAATTGATCTGGCGGATAGACTAACCATATATCGGCGGTCAGAAGATAAGATCACGCTGGATTGTACGGTGAGCTATCTTCCGCTTGATCAGAGAAACCACGTATACCAGGCGGCCCGTCTTGTTAAAGAGCGTTACGGCGTTACAGAAGGTGTACACATCCACATCGATAAACAGATTCCTATTGCGGCCGGTCTGGCGGGAGGAAGCAGTGATGCGGCGGCGACAATTAAAGGGTTAAACCGGTTGTGGAATCTGGGTATGAGTGTGGAGGAGATGGCTGAATTAGGTTCGCAGGTTGGCTCAGACGTCTCTTTTTGCGTGTATGGTGGAACGGCGCTGGCGCGCGGACGCGGCGAGAAAATTGAACGTATTCCCACTCCTCCGCCGTGCTGGGTAATTCTGGCGAAGCCCCCTATCGGCGTATCGACGAGCGAGGTGTATGGTGCGTTGCGTATTGATGATCTGAACGAAGGGCGAAAATCGGCTGAAATGGTAGAAGCTATTCGTCAGGGTGATTTTGCCGGTGTATGCCGTGCGCTAGGAAATCATCTGGAGTCAGTGACACTGGATATGCACCCGCAGGTACGTCAGATTAAGGAAAGAATGCTGCGATTTGGCGCTGATGGTGTTTTAATGTCAGGCAGTGGACCGACTGTTTTCGCGCTGACAGAACGTGAATCGAGAATGAACAGAATTTATAATGGCTTACGCGGTTTCTGCAAGGAAGTATACGCCGTACGTATCCTTGGGGAAAATAATCGGTAGCACTTGCGTAAATCCGTACATAAGTGGTATATTCACTTCATAATATTCGGTTTTTTAATTATGGAGGAACATAGATGAAAAAGTTACGGAGAAGTGCCCGTCTTGTAGATATGACGCAGCATCTGCTTGCGCGTCCTCACAAGCTCATGCCGCTCACTTTTTTTGCTGATCAATATGGCGCGGCGAAGTCCTCGATTAGTGAAGACTTATCCATTATTAAGGAATTGTTTGAATCTGAAGGGGTTGGCCTGCTTAAGACGGTAGCAGGCGCGGCTGGCGGTGTGAAATATATTCCGTTGACGAATCATGAAGAGGCACGGACGGGCCTTAAGCGTCTGTGCCAGACGCTGGAAAGCTCTAGCCGATTGCTTCCAGGGGGCTATCTTTATATGGCCGATTTGCTTGGAGACCCGGAAGCGCTATCTGAAATTGGAAAAATATTCGCCACGGTATTTGCCGAGGCGGAAGCGGATTATGTAATGACGGTAGAGACGAAAGGCATTCCGCTTGCCTATGCAACGGCGCACTATTTGAATGTTCCGGTCGTGATTGTGCGCCGCTACAGCAAAGTAACGGACGGCTCTGTCGTAAGCATTAACTATGTATCCGGCTCAAGTAAACGTATCCAGACTATGTCGCTGGCGCGCCGCAGTTTACCTGAGAATTCCAAGGTATTGATTATCGATGACTTTATGAAAGCCGGCGGTACTGTGCGAGGCATGATCGATTTACTGGAGGAATTTAAAGCGGAGGTAGTCGGCGTTGGCGTATTTATGGAGACGGCTAATATAGAAGAGCGTCTTGTGGACGAATATGTTTCTCTGCTCCGTGTAACAGAAGTGGATATGCGTGATAAAGAAATCCGCCTTGAACTAGGCAATTATTTCAAAGAAAATGAATAACATGGAGGGATTTTGTATGGAACAGATTTCTACCAATCAGGCTCCGGCTGCCATCGGCCCTTATTCGCAAGCCATCAAAGTCGGCAACTTTCTCTATACATCCGGTCAAATTCCATTGACGCCTGAAGGGGAGCTTGTGACAGGCGATATTGTGGCACAGACGAATCAAGTATTCGCCAACCTGAAAGCCGTTCTGGCCGCGGCGGGTGCAACGCTGAATAACGTGGTAAAAGTAACGGTATTTGTAAAAGACATCAACGATTTTGCTGTGATTAATGAAATCTATGGAGAACATTTCGGCGAACATCGTCCGGCCCGTTCCCTGGTGGAAGTGGCGCGGCTGCCGAAAGATGTCTCTTTGGAAATCGAATTAGTTGCTGTGCTGTAATATTAATAATATGTCAATAGGGTAAAATGCCAAAATTGAGAAAAAGCAAAAAATTTTTTTCGAAGAGAGGAAGGATTTTTTCCGCCTTTGTTGAATTACAGTTATCAAGCTTCTGATAATTGGAAAAAGGTGGTGAGCAGACATGGAAGTAACGGACGTAAGACTCCGCCGTGTAAACACTGATGGCCGCATGAAAGCGATTTGCTCGATTACGATTGATAACGAATTCGTAGTGCATGACATTCGTGTCATCGACGGCAACAACGGTATGTTTGTTGCAATGCCGAGCAAGCGTACTCCAGAAGGAGAATTCCGCGACATCGCACATCCTATCTCTTCGTCTACTCGCGAGAAGATTCAAGCCGCTGTTCTGGCTGAATACGAACGTGTAGGAGAAACAGAAACAACCGAAGAAGAACTGGTGGAAGAGGGAGCTTAATTCTCAGTTGCATCAATCAAAGGGGCCTTTAGTAGAGGGGGGCCTCTTTTCTTTTGGAAGTTTGAGAGAATGGGGACAAGAAGTAACGAAGAAAAAAGATATAGTTTTCTAGATATACTCTTTTCGTTGATTTGCAAAAAAAGGATGCGGTCTTTTTGCATCTCTTTCGCGACGTATCTTGAAATAGCAAGACAATTAAGATATAGTCATTGTGGAACTTATCGAAGTGGGAGGATACCATGTCAGATAAATTTGCGGTTGTATTGGCTGCAGGCCAGGGAACACGAATGAAATCGAAGTTATACAAAGTACTGCATCCCGTTTGCGGTAAACCGATGGTTCAACATGTCGTCGACAGCCTGAAAGAATTGCAGATGGATGGCATCGTTGTTGTTGTCGGCCATGGAGCGGACAAGGTGAAAGAGCAACTGGGCAGCGGTGTCGAGTATGCAATGCAGGAAGAACAATTGGGAACTGCACACGCGGTCATGCAGGTAGCTCCGATTTTGAAAGGGAAAAAAGGAACGACACTCGTTCTGTCAGGCGATGAGCCACTAATTAGTTCTGAAACGTTGAAAGCGCTGATGGCGCATCATGAGGCCAATCAGGCGGCAGCAACCATTCTGACCCGCATCATGGACAACCCGACCGGATACGGCCGGATTATCCGAGGCGAAGATGGCGGAGTAGAGCGCATTGTCGAACAGAAAGACGCAACCGAAGAAGAACAGCGTGTCCAAGAGATCAACACAGGTACATACTGTTTCGATAATGAAAAGCTGTTCGCTGCATTGGAGAAAGTGGATAATAATAATGCGCAGGGTGAGTATTATCTCCCGGATGTAATTGAGATTTTTAAAAGCCAGGGAGAACGAATCGAGGCATCCATAACAGAAGAAATTACCATTGGTGTTAATGATCGAGTAGCGCTGGCCAAAGCTGAAGCGATGATGAGAGAGCGCATTCTTACCAAACATATGAAAGAAGGCGTTACCATTATCGATCCGTCCAATACGTACATCGAAGCCGATGTGGTCATTGGCCGGGATTCGATTATTTACCCGGGTACGTTGATTGGTGCAGGAACCACGATTGGCGAAGACTGCATTATCGGTCCGCACACTCAACTGAAAAATTGCCGGGTGGGCGACCGAGTGGAGATTAAACAGTCGGTACTGATGGATAGCCGAATCGACAGCGATGCCACCGTGGGACCGTTTGCGTACATTCGCCCGAATTCTCATATCGGAGAAGGTGTGAAAGTGGGCGATTTTGTCGAGATTAAGAATACTTCACTGGGCAAAGGAAGCAAAGTATCGCACCTGACGTATCTTGGCGACGCGGAAGTGGGCGCGGATGTGAATGTCGGCTGCGGTACGGTGACAGTAAACTATGATGGTGTGAATAAGCACAAAACGGTAATTAAAGATCATTCTTTCATAGGCTGCAACGCGAATCTTGTAGCTCCGGTAACCGTAGGGGAAGGCGCTTATGTAGCCGCAGGATCTACGATAACGGACGATGTGCCGGATGGAGCGCTGGCAATCGCCCGCGAGCGTCAGACAAATAAAGAAGATTACGCGAAAAAAATTATAAAGAAATAATAAGTATTCAAAGGTATGGAGGTTTAACATCAGTCATGGCGAATTATCGCGACCCGAAATTGAAAGTCTTTACTTGTAATGCAAACCCGGCTTTAGCGAAAGAAATTGTAGATCACATCGGTCTTCCGATGGGAAATGCACAAGTTGTACATTTCAGCGATGGGGAAGTTCAGATTAAATTAAACGAAAGCGTACGTGGTGCCGATGTGTTCGTTATTCAATCCACCAGCGCACCTGTAAACGAACATCTGATGGAACTGCTGGTTATGGTGGATGCGCTGAAGCGCGCTTCCGCGAAGAGCATTAATGTAGTGATTCCTTATTACGGCTACGCTCGCCAGGACCGTAAAGCACGGGCCCGTGATCCGATTACGGCGAAGCTGGTTGCCAATTTGATTGAAACAGCCGGGGCGCATCGCGTCATTACCATGGACCTCCATGCTACGCAAATTCAAGGATTTTTCGATATTCCGGTGGATCACCTGCTCGGTGTACCGATTCTCGGCAAGCATTTCGCTGAGAAAGAGCTCGAAGATGTTGTCGTCGTTTCTCCGGATCATGGCGGGGTAACGCGTGCAAGAAAGCTGGCTGAACGTTTAGAAGCGCCGATTGCGATCATTGATAAACGTCGTCCGGAGCCAAATGTAGCGGAAGTCATGAACATTGTCGGTAACATTGAAGGGCGTACCGCTATCATTATCGACGACATTATCGATACGGCAGGTACGATTACGCTGGCGGCGAACGCGCTGATGGAAGCGGGCGCTAAAGCGGTGTATGCTTGCTGTACACATCCGGTACTGTCCGGCCCGGCCATCGAGCGTATCGAGAATTCGAGCATCAAAGAACTGATTGTAACAAATACCATTCCGCTCGGACCTGAGAAGCAAAGCAGCAAAATTAAGGCGTTGTCTGTAGCGCCGATTATCGGGGAAGCGATTATTCGCGTACATGAAGAATTGTCTGTAAGTAAGCTGTTTGACTAAATTTCGCTTGGTTTGTGATTGACTCTCCGCTAGATTGGGTAAAGTAAATAATGATTTTCTTACGAACCTTATAGCAGGAGGGGAATTTTATTATGGCAATGGAATTACAAGCGCAAAAACGACAGGTGGGGCCGCGTTCGGCGCTAACGGAGCTGCGAAACAAAGGAAAAATTCCCGCCGTTGTATACGGAACCGATGTAGAAAGTGAACCGATTGCGATTGAAGAAAGTCAATTTCACCAGCTTGTGAATCAGCAAGGTTTGAACCGTGTAGTTAAACTGAACGTAGACGGGAAATCTCTGAATGTCATGATTAAGGATGTGCAGAGCGACCCGATTAGGAATAAGGTGCTGCACCTGGACTTCAGCAAGATCAATATGAATGAAAAAACCGATACCAGCGTGTCCATCGTACTGGAAGGGGAAGCGGAAGGCGTGAAGGATGGTGGTGTGCTTCAGCATACGATGCGTGAGCTGAACATTAGATGTCTGCCGGGCGAAATCCCGGACAATGTTACGTACAACATTGAGAAACTGACGGTTGGTGATACGGTAACGGTTGCCGACTTAACGGTGCCAAATGGCGTCGAAATATTGGATGCACCTGAATCAGTTGTCTTGACTATTGTACCGCCGCAAGCTGAGCCGGTAGAAGAAGAAACGACTGTGGGGGAAGCTGAGGAAACGGATGCAGAAGCGGGCGATGAAGAGAACGGTTCCGGTGATGCAGTGCCGAATAAAGGTCAGGAATAATGTGTTGAACGAGTCTATCGTTCAAAAAGCGTAACCGCACGGTTGCGCTTTTTCAGTGTATACAATAAGGAGAGACAACTATGAAAGTAATTGTGGGGTTGGGTAATCCGGGCAAGCAATATGAAATGACACGGCATAATGTCGGATTTTGGGCCATCGACCGCCTTGCGGATGAATGGAATATTGCGTTGACCCAGGGGAAATTTAAGGGGCTTATCGGTGAAGGAAGGGCTGGCACGGAGAAAGTACTGCTTGTGAAGCCGATGACGTATATGAATCTGTCCGGTGAATGCGTCGGGCCTTTGCTTCATTTCTATAAGCTAGATCCGGAAGAAGATTTGTTGGTAATCTATGACGATCTTGATTTACCGTGCGGGAAAATTCGTCTGCGGATGAAAGGAAGTTCCGGCGGTCATAACGGCATGAAATCTTTAATTGCCAATCTGGGCACGGAAGAATTCAAGCGGATTAAAGTCGGTATTGGGCGCCCTGCGCCGGGTCGAAAAGTAGTCGATCATGTGCTTTCGACGTTCCCGCCTGAGGAATTAGCCGGTGTACAGGAAGCTGTCAAGCGTTCAGTAGAAGCCGCCAAAGCGTGGATGGAAATTTCTTTTTTGCGTGTTATGAATCAATTTAACTAGCTTTCGTATGTCACGTCCGCCTTCTGGGAAGAATAAGGTATGAGAATAACATATTACCGGGAGGCATAAATATGGCGATACGATATATCTGTCCGCATTGCGGAACGCTGCATGCGGCGATTGACCATCCCGAAGCGACGGAAGAGAAGCTGGGGTTTCATTTCTTGACCCAGGAAGAGAGGAAACATATAATTAGCTATGAAGCAAACGGGGACATGGTGGCAAACATAACATGTGAATATTGTAGTGAAGCCATTCACCGTTATCCTGAGCTTACGTATCCTTTACAATAAGGTAGCATACAGGCCTTGGCTTTTTGCTAAGGCTTATTTTTGCATTTGTGGACGCAATCGCAAGAGAGGAGGAAGAGTGATTGCAGGGTTTGGTAGAGAGGTTTAAACGCGACGGCGAGTTTGAAGCGATCGTTGACAGTTATAGACGGGGCCTGCGCGAGCAACTGGCATCCGGATTAAGCAATTCCGCCCGGCAGCTATTCTATGCTGCGTTGTATCAGACGATGGAGCGTCCTCTTGTTATTGTGACGCATAACATGTTCCAGGCCCAGAAGGTATATGACGACATGAATCAACTGTTGCCGGCGGATGAAGTTTGGCTGTATCCCGCCAATGAGATGGTCATTTCGGAAATATCCATTTCCAGCCCTGAGACGCTTAGTCAGCGCATCGAGGTATTGAACGCGCTTTCTGAAGGTAAAAAAGGAGTGCTTATTGTGCCTTATGCCGGTGTCCGCCGTTCTGTCGTGCCGGTAGAAGAGTGGAAGAGGGTACAATATCCGATTTCTGTGGGCGGCGAAATTCAATTGGAAGACTTCCTCGAAAAAATGATAGCCCTTGGCTACGAGCGTGTTGAAATGGTAGAAACACGCGGTGAAATTAGTGTACGCGGTGGTATCATTGATATTTTTCCTGTTTACATGACGCATCCCGTACGGATTGAATTGTTCGACACCGAGGTTGATTCTATCCGGACATTCGATATTTCCAATCAGCGGTCTATCGAGAATTTGCAAGGGATTATAATTGGTCCTACAAGGGAAGTATTCGGAAGCAAAGAAGTCTTTGTCCAGGCCGCGGAGAGGCTGGAACAACATATGAACGCGACCCTTCCGAAAGTCAAAATGACACAGGTCAAGGAATTGATTGTTGAGAAAGTCGGTTGGGAGATTGAACAGCTGCGTCAGGGCCATTCGTTTACCGGAATCTATAAATATATTTCTTTCTTATATGATACACGGCAGACGTTAATAGATTATATGGGGCAAACACCGCTTGTTGTTATCGATGAACCGTCCCGTATCGTGGAAGCGGCGGCGCAGTTGGAGAAAGATGAGGCAGAATGGCAAACGGCATTGATGCAGGAAGGGGAGTTTCTTCCGGATATCGCATTGTCCCATCCATTGGAGGATATTATTGCACCGAAAAAATGGCCGGTGCTGCACAGTTCTTTATTCCTGCGCCAGGTACCGAAAACCAATCCGCAGAACATCGTGAACTTTAACTGTAAAACGATGCAGAATTTTCACGGACAGATGAACGTGCTTAAAACAGAGATGGAGCGTTGGAGAAAATCGAACGCAACGGTGGTGTTCTGTGCGGCGGACGAAGAGCGGGCGCGGCGTCTGGAACGGGTTTTCCATGATTACAATATCGAAGCCGATATCATTCTCTCGCCTGATAAGGCGCTGGGGAGCAAGCGTCCGGTTATTACGATTGGCCATCTGCAAAGCGGCTTCGAGATGCCGCTGCAGCATCTTGTCGTTATAACTGAAAGCGAAGTATTTACACAGAAACAGCGGAAAGCGACCAAGACAAGGAAAAACCTCAGCAACGCAGAGCGCATTAAGAGCTACACCGATTTGCAAGTGGGCGATTATGTCGTGCACGTAAACCATGGTATCGGTAAATATCTGGGTATAGAAACGCTCGAGATTAACGGTATCCATAAAGATTATTTGCATGTCAAATACGCGGGAAATGACAAATTATATGTGCCGATCGAGCAGATCGATCAGGTACAGAAATACGTTGGAAGCGAGGAGAAAGAGCCGAAAGTATATAAGCTGGGTGGAACGGACTGGAAGAAGGTCAAGAATAAGGTACGGGCTTCCGTCCAGGATATTGCACAGGATTTGATTCGCCTGTATGCGGAACGCCAGCAGACCAGAGGGTATGCGTTCAGCAAAGACAGTGAAGAAATGCGGGAGTTCGAGGCGATGTTCCCGTACGAAGAGACAGACGATCAACTGCGAGCTATCAGAGAAATCAAGGAAGACATGGAGAAATCCCGACCGATGGATCGCCTATTATGCGGCGATGTTGGTTACGGGAAAACCGAAGTGGCCATTCGAGCCGCATTCAAGGCGGTAATGGATAGCAAACAGGTAGCGGTTCTTGTGCCGACGACGATTCTGGCGCAGCAGCACTACGAGACATTCCGTGAACGGTTTGCGGATTACCCGGTCAATATCTCGGTCATCAGCCGATTCCGGAGTCGAAAAGAGCAAACCCAGACGATCAAAGGAATTAAAGACGGTACAATCGATATTATCATTGGAACGCATCGCTTGCTTTCTAAAGATGTTGTTTTTAAAGATTTGGGGTTGCTTATTGTCGATGAAGAGCAGCGTTTCGGTGTAACGCATAAAGAAAAGCTAAAGCGATTGAAGACAAACGTGGACGTTCTAACATTGACAGCGACGCCGATTCCGCGTACACTGCACATGTCGATGCTTGGCGTGCGCGATCTTTCCGTTATCGAGACACCGCCGGAGAACCGTTTCCCTGTCCAGACCTATGTTATGGAGTACAGTGCCGGACTGGTGCGGGAAGCGATCGAGCGCGAATTAGCGAGAGAAGGTCAGGTATACTTTCTGTACAATCAGGTACAGGGAATTGATCAGATGGCTGATCAGATCCGTATGCTTGTACCGGATGCCCGCGTGGTGGTGGCGCATGGTCAGATGAATGAAACCGAGCTTGAATCCGTCATGCTCAGCTTCCTGGAAGGAGAAGCGGATGTGCTGGTCAGCACGACGATTATCGAGACAGGTGTAGACATTCCGAACGTGAATACTTTAATTGTTACGAATGCCGATCGGATGGGTCTATCCCAGTTGTATCAGCTGCGCGGTCGGGTCGGAAGGTCGAATCGGATTGCGTATGCTTACTTTACGTATCAGCGGGATAAAGTGCTGACTGAAGTCGCAGAGAAGCGCCTGCAGGCGATTAAAGAGTTCACCGAACTCGGCTCCGGATTCAAAATTGCAATGCGCGATCTATCGATCCGCGGCGCAGGAAACCTGCTTGGTGCAGAGCAGCACGGTTTTATTGCATCGGTCGGCTTTGACCTCTACAGCCAGATGCTGAAAGATGCGATCGAAGAGCTGAAGGGCGAGCCGCAGAAGGAAGAAGAAGTGCATCCGGAAATCAATTTGACTATCGATGCGTTTATTCCATCTGATTATATTCAGGATGGAAAACAAAAGATTGAGATGTACAAGAAGTTTGCTGCTGTGTCCTCTTTTGAAGAGATTGAAGATTTAACGGAAGAGTTGTTAGACCGCTTCGGTGAGATTCCGCAGAGCGTAAGCAACTTGTTGCTTGTTTCCCGTCTGCGTGTGTATGCAAGTAAACACAGGATCGTAGAAATTGTGCAGAAACCGGATATGATTCAGTTGGTCTTCCACGAAGACCAGAGCGCTAAAGTCGATTGGGGCGATTTGTATGAAATCAAAGGGCCTCTTCTGCGGCGCATTACACCTTCACGGCAGGGACAGCAGGTAGTTGTCGGGATTAAGATAAAAGGATTGAAACCTGAGGAGAGCATTGAGCTTGTCGAGAGTTTCCTCACTCAATTCGATGAACTGAAAAAGAACAAAGAAGGCGAGGAAGCAACTGATGTGGCAAATTAAGAAATACGGGCGGTTTGCGCTGCTCTGTGTTCTTATCTTTGTCGTCCTGCTTGCGGGATGCGGAAAGAACGAGCCGATAGTAGCTAAATATGACGACGGCAAGGAAATTACGGAGCCGGAATTCAAGAATTATACGGAAGTTATAAAAGCGATCGAGCCGAGCATGGCCCAGGCGGTTGACTCGGGAGACAAGGAAGCATTGACATCGGTGCTTCATTACATGGTGATGACCAAGCATGTGACCGCGCAGGTAGAAGAAACAGATGAGATGAAGAAAGAAGCGGAGAAAAACTTCAAGCAATTTGAGGATTTTACCAAGCAGCAGCTGGGTCAGGACGAGAAGCTCACCCAGTTTTATGCGGATCGTAAAGTAACGGAAGGCGAGATGAAGGATTTCTTCCTTGATCAGGTGAAAATGATTTCGTATTTCTCCAAAGATGTTAAGGAAGAAGACAAGAAGAAAGAATATGAACAGGCCAAGAAGGAAGGTTATCTGACACAGATCGATGTGCGCCATATCCTGATTGGCACAGAGAAGCGTTCGAAACAGGAAGCGAAAAAGAAAGCCGACGAGTTGGTAAAACAACTGCGGAACGGTGCGGATTTCGCTAAGCTGGCAAAAGAAAATACGGACGATCCAGGCACCAAAGAAACAGGCGGATTGTATCAGCTTCCTTCTTCGGATGGCCTGACTATCGGAGGGATGGTAGAGCCGTTTAAGAAGGCGGCGTTGACGCTTCCTCTAAACAAAATCAGCGACCCGGTTGAAACCGAGTTTGGCTACCACATTATGCGTGTCGAGAAGCGTAAAGAACAATCGTATGATGAAGTAAAAAAAGACATCACGAATATGCTGGCACAGCAGAAGGAACAAGAGTTTTTCACAAGCAAAGTAAAAGGCATTATTAAGGAAGAAAAGATTCCGGCCGACATGATTAAAGAGCAGCCGCAGCAACCTGCACCGGGTACTCAGGCTCCGACAAATCCTGCACCTGGTCATTCTGGCGGCGGACAGCAGCCAAGCGGCCAATAACAATAAAAAGGAGTTCCCCGCTTTCAAAGTGTGGGACTCTTTTTTATGGTATAGGAAAGTATGTGTCGCTTTACAGTG
>Ga0310822_100569_pt1 | contig 17321 bp, 13 predicted proteins | sample P4_ome_2_FD_201313 | JGI IMG/M metagenome (GOLD analysis project Ga0310822, IMG submission 201313) | Sorghum-adapted microbial communities from Joint BioEnergy Institute, Emeryville, California, United States - P4_Day56_Rep2 | ecosystem: Engineered > Bioreactor > SSF (Solid state fermentation) >... | reverse complement strand
GGCTCACGCCACCGGCCCGGTACGCCTGTTGCACCAGCGATGAGCAGTCGCACTGCCGGGCCGGAACCCCCGAATGCGGCGCGGTGCAGTCTCCGCCGAACGTGTACGGGGTGCCGCGTTGCGCCAGTGCCCACCCGATCGCGGCAACGACCGGTGCGGGGGTGTCGGCCGGTAGGGTGTAGCCGGGCGGTAGCGGGACACCGGCGCTGTTGTCGCCGTCGCCGCCGTCGCACACGCCTCCGCCGGTGAACGCCGCGACGATGGCTGCGGCGCGGGTCTCGTGTTTGGCGTACGCGTCCGGGTACGCGCTACGTTGCACCCGTTGCGCCGCTTCGGTCAGCGGCAGCGTCTGCCACCCGGGCACCTTGCGCAGTGCGGTGTAGAACGCGCCGGCCGCGTAGTCGGGGTTCATGATCTGCGCCGGGGTGCCCCATCCCATGCTTGGACGTTGCTGGAACAGCCCTAACGAGTCGTGGTCGTTGTCCGGGCCGAGGTCACCGAGATTGACCAAGTTGGACTCTTGGAGGGCGGTCGCGACCGCGATCACCCACCCCCGGGCGGGGATCTTCATGCGCTGCCCTACCGTGACGATGACGGCCGCGTTGCGGGTCTGTTCTGCCGACAGTCCGGCGGGGGCCGCGCCGGGGTTGGTCATGGTGGCCAGGCATCCGAGCGCGGTGCCGCTGTCTCCGCCGAAGATGGCCGCGACCACCCCGCCGGCCGCTGCGCCGATCAGTACGACGAGCGCGACGAGCCCGGCCGCTGTCCAGGTGACTACCCGTCCCACGCCTCACCATCCACCATGGACACAGGAAGGTCGGACAGTGCGACGTGTCCAGGCCGCCCGTACACGCTCCACACCGGCCCGGCAGGGCCGCCGGCGCCGGTCGCGTGGTCGGCGGCGGCGGTCGCCACGGTCACCCCGTCGGGCACCCCGGACCGGTACAGCAGGGCGTGAAGGTTGGCCTCCCGCACGGTGCCGGGTAGCCAGAACAGCACCGGGTAGGCGCGGCGGGGGCCGAGGTTGGCGTACCCGGCCAGCTTGCCCGCGACCCGCGACAGCGGTTCGGTACCGAGATCCATCTCCAGCCAGAACGGCACCGCCCGCCCGGCCGTGTGCCATACCCCGTGCCCGTCGGGCCGGGCGAGTCCGGCGCACGCGTCGCGGGCACGGGTCTCGTTCCACCAGCGGGCGAGCCGGGTGCCGTTGTCGCGGGTGCGGGCGTGTGCGGTGAGCGCGACGAAGAACCCGTTCACGGCCAACAGGTGGCCGAGGGTGGGGGAGGTGGCGAGGCGGGCGGTGGCGTCGCGGACGGCGGATGGGCGCGGCAGCGGCTCGCCCCGACTGGCCGCGATGATGGCCGCGCCGACCGGGCCGAGGGTCCATCGCCAGGATTGCGAGCCGGGGCGCTGGTAGTGCCGGAACCGGTCCAGCACTGCCCGGTCGAGCAGGGCGTTGAGCCGGTGTCGGGCGCGGCCGACGGTGCCGAAGGTGAGGTCGGCGACCTGCTCCGTGGTGAGCACCCGATGTTGGTCGAGGTGGTCGAGCAGGAGCCGATCGCGGGGGGTGATGCGGGACAGTTCGGCGGCCACGACGCCCGCCGTGAGGCGGACGGCGGGGCCGGCGGCTGTGCCGCGGGCAGTGATATCCCCTATCAGTCGGTTCCGGTCCACTGGTCCTCCTCGGCGTGGTTGACGTGCGCAGATGACGTGTTGCGGCCCGCGCGGTGACCCGCGTGTTCAGGGCTGTGGGAACGCTCGTGAGAAGGCTCGTTAGAGTCCTCGTGAGAATCGGCCGCACTGGCGGCAGGGTCATCCGGGGCGGGAAAGGTGTTGCGTCCCACCAGCGGTGCCTGACGCTCGACAGTGGACCGGCCGCGGCCCGGCGGGGCCACGATGGTTGCGGTGGCGGCATCGCCGAGCAGCCGGCGGCGCTCGGTGCGGCCAAGTCCGGTACGCCGGCGAGCCGCGGCACGTAGCAGCTCGGCCCGGCCTGGTTGCGGCTGGGGTGGGGCGATGGTGTCGGCGGTGACCGGCCGCACCGCCCGCCCGCCGGAGACCGGCCGGAGGACGACCTCGAAGCCGCCCAGCCGCATCAGGTCGCCGTCGTCGAGCCAGGGTTTGACGTGGTGGGCCTGGTCGACCGCGTCCTTCGGCGCAAGGGCGAAGTACACCTTGTTGCGGGCGTTGGCGTCGATCGCCTCGGCCATGTCGCGGGACAGCTGTCCGAGGTACTGGTGGGCCAGGACGAACGAGGTGTGTAGCCCACGGGCCTCGGCGAGGGCATCATCGATACCGATCGGCAAATGGAGAAAGTTGTGGCATTCGTCTAAATAGCAGGCGGCGTCGAGCCGTTGCTGTTCGGGGATGCGGGCGCGGGCGGCGGTGGCCTGCCACAACCCGGACAACAGCAGCGAACCGACCAGCCGGGTGCCGTCCTCGCCCAGCACACCCTTCGGCAACCTCGCGAGCAGGACACCGCCGTCGAGGATGTCGGCGAAGCTGAACGTCGCCGCGGCGACTCCGAACAGCCCGGCGGCGAGGGGGTGGGCCAGGACGAGCCGTAGCCGGGACAGCAGCGGCGCGACGAGGCCGGAGCGCTGTCCGGCGGGCAGGGCGTTGAAACCGTCCCAGAACTCGGCCAGGGTGCCGGCTTCCCAGGCGTCGAGCTGGTCGGTGACCGCTTCGACCCGCCTGGCCCGCCATTTGGCGTCGGACAGCAGCCGGGGCAGCTGGGCGATGGTGGAGCCGGGCAGGTAGGCGAGGGTGAGCAGGCCGTGGTAGGTGAACTCGGTCATCCGGTCGCCCCACCAGCGCGACCACACCTTCGACATGACGGAGGTGATGTGCGCGGCCACGTCGTGCGGGCTGCCGCCGTGCACGCCAGGGTCGAGCAGGTTGATCGCCGGGGGCGCCTGCGTTTCGTCCGGGTCCACGATGACCAGCCGGTCGCCGCAAGCAGCTGGGAGCACGTCGAGCAGGTCGCGGATCAGGTCACCCTTGGCCGGGTCGAACGCGGCCACGCCGCGGCCGGCATGTACGTCGTCGAGGATCATCCGCAGCAGCAGGCTTGTCTTGCCGGTGCCGGTCGGGCCGAGCACGTGCAGGTGGTGCCGGCAGTCGGCCAGCGAGATCCCGACGCGGACGCGGGGGCCGGCGTTCGCGACGCCGATCACCTTGCCGCCCAAGCCTTCCCGCCGATCCGCCGGCACCAGCCGCAGGCGCGCCTCCGGCGGACGGCCGACAGCCCTGTTCCTCTTCGACGCTTGAGCGGTCACCGCACGCTCCACATCGCCGGGCCGTCCTCCGGGCCCGGTTCGAGCTCCTGTTCGGACGGTTCGTCGCCTCGCCCGGCCTGAGTGGGTCGGCCGTGGCGCAAGCTTCTCGCCGCAGGTGTGAAGATGTCGCGGCCGGCGGGCAGCCGGCGGGACGCGGCTGATGGCAGCCCGTAGGCGGACGGCTCGACCGGCAACCCGGCCAGCGCGGCTGCCTCCGCGACGGCGGCGACCTGCATCCGTGCCTCAGGTATCCACCTGGACCGCGCCGCGGTGGCCGCACGGCGGAGCCGGTGGGGCCGCCAGTGCGGGGACAGCAGGCTGTAGCCGGAGGTGATGTCGGCCGCTGCCGCCCGCGCCGCCGCGATGGTGGGGCCGGTCGCGGTGGCGCGGACCGCGACGAGCAGGTGCGGTCCGGCGGCGTGCTTGGTCCGAGCGCGCCGAGCCTGCTCGGCCACGATCGGATCAGCGGTCGCCGACCGGTGGTGGCCGGCCGAAGGGCCGGGCGTGAGGAAGTCCAGCACGCCGGCCAGCACCGCCCGCAGCCCTTCCACGGCGAGGATCAGCCACTGTGCCCCGCCACGCTGCCGCCGGGCAGGCGCGGCGCAGCACCGCGACCCGGTGACGCGGGGCGCGGGCCACATGCACCTGCAGCAGCCCGCTTCCAGTGCGGCCGGCGGCGGCGAGCCCGTCGAACACGGCCCGGATCCGGTCCACCTCCGGCAAGGACGTGAGCCGAGTGGTGGGAACAGGGTCGGGGTCGTCGACGAGGGGTAGCCAGTCCGGTTGGGTCGAACGCAGCCCAACGCCGACGACGGGACGATACGGGGCGAGCACCGGCGGCGCGGCATGCTCGGCGCGGACCCCGGGCCAGGCCCGGTGCAGCGCCCGCAGCACGGCAGTCGGGTTGATCCCCGGTGGCACCCACAGGCCGCAGCGCATCCCTGCCGGCGTGGCGTGGACCTCCCACACCAGCCGACGCGGCTGCAGCGTGAACCGCCGCGCCGCGGGTAGCACGGTGGCCAGCAGCTGCCACAGCGCCAACGTGGCGGCCGGCGTGGCGGAGACCGGTGGGACGATCTCCAACCACACCGCCTGTCCAGCGGCGCGCCACCACAGGCGTCGACGCCATAGCAGCCACCCGACACGGGCGGCCACGACGGTGACGGCCAGCACGAGCAGCAGCACCCCGTGCGAGCGGGTGAACAGCCACACCGTGTGCGGAGCGTGGACGAGGTAGTCGGCGCACATCAGGTGGCCCAGCGGCGAATCGGGTACGCCGTCACGGCCGGGCACGCATCCACCCGGCGGGTTCGGCGACGGCATCGGAGTGCGCGGCGCGGGCAGCGCACCTGAAACCACAGTGGACTCAAACAAGGGAGGACTCCGAGTGAGGACCGTTGCAGAAGTTGGAGGCTGGTCAGTGGGGCCGGTTGGCGCCGGGACCGGTCTGGATGAGCTCGGCCTCGATGTCGGAGGCCAGGGCGTGGAAGGCGACTCGGCTGGTCCCGCAGGCGAGCAGGGCGTCACCGCGACTGGCCGAGAGCAGGAACGTCCGTTCGCCGTCGGTGAGGTCGAACGCCTCGGCCACCGCGTCGATGGCCTGCGGCGCCTGCCGCAACAGGATCTGCGTCGCCGCGTTGGAGACGACCGCGCGACCCACCTCAGTAGACAGAACGTCGGCGGCATCCTGGGTGACCACGGTCAGCCCGGCGCCGTACTTGCGGGCGGACTTGGACAGCCGGAACAGGAACTTGGCGCCCAGGCCGGCGCGCAGCATCAGCCACGCCTCGTCCACCAGCACGAGTTTGCGGATGTCCGGCGACGAGCTGGACACCGTGCGCCAGATGGCGTCCAGGGTGAGCAGGGTGCCGACCGGCTTCAGCTCGTCGGGCAGGTCCTTGATCGCGTACACCACGAGGTGGCCCTCGGCGGCGGTGGTGGTCGGCCCGTCGAACAGGCCCTTGAAACTGCCCACCGTGTACGGGTGCAGCTTCGCCGCCACGGCGCGGCCGTGCTCGCCCAGCTCGCGCAGCGCCGCGGTGACGTCGGCCAGCAGCGGCGGCGGGCGCCGCCACGTGCGGGGGTCGGAGGTGATGCCCTTGGCCCGGTACGCCGCAAGTACCGCGTCGTCCAATGCCGCCGCCTGTTCCGCGGGCAGCACCCCGGCTTCGGCGCCCCCACCGGAGGTGGCTACGGCGGTGAAGGTTTGCATGAACTGGGTCCGCCGGTACAGGGCGTCGCCGCCGTCGCCCGGGTTGAGGTCGAGCGGGTTGATCCGCACACCTTGGGCTCCGGGCCGGATGACGGTGCCGCCCACCGCGTCGGCGAGGGCGAGGTACTCGTCTTCGGGGTCGATGACGAACGCGTCGACGCCCAGGTACAGGTTGCGGAGCAGGTCCAGCTTGGCCAGGAAGCTCTTGCCGGCACCGGATCGGGCGAGGATGACGGCGTTGTAGTTGTCCTGCGCCCACCGGTCCCACACGATCACCCCGGTCGAGGCCAGGTTGAGGCCGAACAGCACCCCCATGCCGGTGTCGCCGCTTGCGATGGGCAGGTCCGGGCTGGTGAACGGGAACGAGGCGGCGAGAGCGTCGGTGTCGAAGACCCGCCGCATGCCCAACGCGTCGTAGCCGAGGGGCATGGTTGAGATCCAGCCCTGCAGCTGCCGCCACGACGCCGGTGCGGTGTCCAACAGCAGCGACGAGGCAAGGTTGCGGACCTCGGTCACCCGCTGCTTCAGCTCGTCCCCGTCGGCTGCGTGGACGGTCAGGTACAGGCCGAGCCGGAAGAGTCGGGCCTCGCCCCTGGCGATGCGGGTGGCCAGCTCGGCGGCGTCGTACGCGGCGGCGTCCAGGTCCGGGTCGTCGAGGCGGCCCTTGGCCGCGTCCTGCCTGCGGGACGATTCGAGCCGGCCGCGCTGCTTACGCAACCGGGCTGCGGCCACCGCGGGCGGCACCGGCTCGATGTGCAGGGCCACATCCACCCGCCCCGGGTACGAGAGGATCGGGTCCAGCCAGCCCGCCCCCACCTCCGCGGGGTAGCCGGTGACCACCAGCGTGGCGGTGTGCTCGGCGCCCACTCGCAGGGACCGGCCAGCCACCTCCACCGCGTCCGGTCGGCCTCCGGCCAGGAGGTTGCCGCTCGCGCCGTCGCGTAAGGGCTGGTCTCGGTGCCGCACCCTGCCGAATCGCCTTACCACCATTCGCCTCCCGCGGCGGAGGTGCCTCCCGCACCGGGGGTGGCGTGGATGACCGCGCCGTTGGGAGCCAGGCCCACTGGCGGGGGTGGACTGGTCGGGTCCAGACATCCGGCGAGGGTTGCGGCGGCGTCGCCGGAGTCTAGGACTGTGGCGGTGACCTCGCACGCGGCCAGGGCGCGCACCGTCTCGGCGGCGCGGTGCAGGGTGTGGCCGGCGCCGCGATGGTCGCGGATCGCGAGCGTGACCTGCCGGTGCAGCAGCTCCCGCTGCGTGGCCAGGTCGTCGAGGAAGGCGACGTGGGACAGGGCGGCTTGCTCGAGCGCCGGGTGCGGCAGGCTCGGCGCCAGCTCGTGGATCCGGTCGGCCACCATGGTGAGGTCGATCCGCCGGGCGCGGACCACGATCTGCACCGGCGCGTCAAGGCTGTTGAGCCAGCGGCCGAAGCCGGCCACCAGACTGTTCTGCTCGCCCGGGCTGCGCAGGCCGAGGTTCACTGTGGACGCGGTGACCAGCGCGGTGGTGCCGTCCGGGCCGAGGTCCACCAGACCGTCTGCGGTGATGCCCTTTGCGGGTAGGCGCAGCGGCGCCGGTAGCGGGAGCTGGTCGCCACGGCCGCTGCTGGTCTGCACCCAGGCCGGGGCGGGTGTGACCGGGCCGGCGGTGGGGGCGAGCCGGCGCGGTGCTCGCCGGTACCGGAGCGCGTGCCACAGCCACGCGTCCAGCGGGATGCCGTCGCGGCGGCCGACCGCGAGCACGAACGCGGCCCCGGCGACCGGGATCGCGCCGACGAGCAACCCCAGCGGCGGCACCGTCTCGGCGAGGGCCGTCCAGGCGGTGTAGATGAGCAGCCCGGCGACGGTCAGGATGACCAGCTGCCGGAAGGTGAAGCCGAACAGGATGGCGTCCTTGCGTTCGACGTCTGCGGGTACCCGGGCACGCATCGGCGCCTCGGTATCGCTGCGCGGCATTAGCGCTCACCCTTTCTGCTGGGTCGGTCCTGCCGGGAACGGCGGGACGGGGACGACGCGCTGGACGCGGACGAGGCTGGGGACGGTGGCACCGGTGGGGACGGCGCCCGGCCGCTCGCGCGGGACGATCTTGGAGGTGGTGGGGACGAGGCTGGGGACCGGAACGGCACGGCGGATCGGGACGAGCCAGGTGCCGGACGGGGCGTCCTTCCGCTGGTCGTCGGTGCGGGTCGGGCCGGGGATGCGAAAACAGGCGTGACTGGTGCTGGTGGCCGCTTCGGCGCGGTGTGCGGACGAGGTGCGGCGGAGAACGTCACGGCTGGGTCCGGGCCTGCGCTGCGTGTCGGTATGGCCGGGGTCGGGGCGTGGCTGAACTGGGCCGGAGCCGGCCGCACACCGGTCGTGGCCGTGGCCGGCGCCGGTTGCGGCTGGTGCGAGAACCGGGCCGGAGTTGCCGGCGTGGCGGGGGCCGGACGCGGGGTGGCCGGGGTCGGGGCGCTGCTGAACACCGGTGCGCTGGCGGTGCCGGCGGGCGCGGCAAGCGGCGTGTGGTGGGCCGGCGCGTGGCTGAACGCGGCCGGGCCGGGCGGGGCCGGTGCGGGACGCCAACGGCCAGGACGGGAACGGACGGGGCGGGCCGGCACAGCTCCGGGACGGGGACGAGGAACGGGACGGGGACCGCCCGTCGGCGGGGTCGGCCCGCTCGGGGACGGGCCCCGGGTCGGGGACGGCCCGGTTCCCGTTCCCGATCCGGGTCCGGGTCCGGGACGGGGACGGCGGGCGGCTCGGGAACGGCTCGCCCCGCCGCCGACCCCGGCGAGGACGCCGAGGGATTTGAGCAGGATGACGGCGTGGATGACCTGCCCGACCAGGCCACGCCCGTGCCGCCGTGCGAGGGGACCGAGGACGAGGTGCTTTATCCAGCCGGGCAGCTTGATCAGCAGCCACAGCATGGTCAGGCACACCAGGATCGCCAGCAACCCGCCGGTGGTGGCCGGCATGCCGAGCACCTGCGGCCCGGCTGGGGTGAGGAAGATCCGGATAGTGGCGAGGATGATGACGGCCTGGCCGAGCTGGATGCCCAGGCAGGCGGCGAAGGCCCGCCACCACGCGTACGCCAACCCCTCGGTGGGCGGCGTGGCGTGGCACGTCAGCGCCAGCGGCGCGACCCCGATCAGCACGACGAGCATTGCGATGCGCAGCACGAAGGTCATCACCACGACGACCGCCATGACCAGCGCGGCCAGGATCAGCAGCGAGAACAGGATCGGCGGCACGCTGGTGGTCGGCTGGGCGAGCATCTGCGAGATGGCGGTGACGGCGGCCTGCCCGTCCACGCCCTGCCCGGCGATGGCGGCTGTCAGCGCGTTGACCGCCTCGATCGCCTTGCCGGCGACCAGCAGGCTCACGTTCGCCGCCACCGCGGCCACCACCACACGGGGGGCGACCTCCTTGAACCCGTAGCTGGTCTGCAACGTCTGGTGAGAGGCGACGATGAACCCGCCGGCCATGACGAACAGCACGAATATGCCGTTCGCGGCCACCAGACTCGTCGTCCAGAACGCCTTCACCTGCGCGTTGCCGGTCAGGTCCGGTGTGGACAACACCGTCTGGCCGAGGGTGTCCATGACCGGCTTGAGGCCGCTCTTCGCGATCCACAGCAGGAAGTCGTTGATCGCCTTGCGGATCTGTCCGGGAATGTCGAACAGGCCCGGGTCACCACCACCGTCGTCGGTCGGCGGAGTCCAGCCGGGCGGGGTCGGCCCCTGCGTCGGGGCCGGGGTGCTCGGCGTCGTCGGGCTGGGGGTGCTGGTCGGCGGCGGCCCGATCGGGCTCGGCGTGGCGCCCTGTGTGCTCGGCGCCGGGTTCGGGCTCGGCCGCGCCCCGGGGTTCGGTACGCCCGTGGCCGGAGCCGGCGTGGGGTCTGCCCACGCCGGGCTCGACCCGGTCGCCACGGCGGCCCCGGTCAGGACCGCAGCACCAAGCACCAGCAGCGCGGCCAGCCGAACCGGGTGCCGGCCGACGCGGGAGGTGGTGGTTGGGTGCATGTCAGGCCACCCAGCTGCCGACGATGGTGACGATCAGCGGCGCGAGCAGCGCCAGGCAGTAGCCGATCGCCGCGGACTTCAGCGCGGCCTTGCCCTTCTCCGCCTCGCCCGGGTCGCCGTTGGCCCACATCAGCCGCAGCCCGCCGATGGTCAAGAACAGGGTGGCGACGGCCAGAAGAATGCCGAACAGCCAGGCCCGAATGTTGTTCACGACCTGGTCGAGCGAGGTGACCGTCGGGGTCGGGGGCGCGTTCGGATCGGGCGTGGGGGCGGCGTAGCCGACCGTGCTCGCTGCCGCCACGACGGAGCCGGCAAGCGCCGAGACCAGTGTCAACGCCGACAGCAGGCGCGTGGCGAGGCAGACCAGCCGGGGCAGGAAACCCAGACCCGGCCGGCGGTCCGTGGGCTTCACGGCAGCGCGGCGGCGCACGTGTGGCTTGCGGTTCATGAGATTGGCACCTTTCGAAGGCACAGGCCGGGCCATCTCGGGGCACGCCAGGCGCGGCCAGTGAGGTTTCAGGTGGTGCGAGACGGAGAGCGGATGCCGACCGGGTAGGCCGTCCTCCTTCGCGAAGTCCGGACAGTGACGGGGTGTCAGCGCGTCAGCGGAGCCGGTCGGCGGTCCGTGCGTAGATGTCCCGCACCAGGAGATGACTAAGAACAAGATCGAATTGGAAAGGCGGCATCACCGTCGCGGCCACAAAGGGTCAAGGCCGCCGAAACGGGTCCAGGTCCGGCGCGGTGGTCAGCGTGGCCTCGCTGATCACCTCGGCGTCCGGGTCGAACAGGACCCCCGACCGGATCGCCTCCACCAGCCGCGTCTCGGCGGCCTTGCGACGCTTGTAGACCGCCCACCGCGACACCCCGGCCCGGTCGGCGTAGTCGGCCACCGACACGTCCTCCAGGTACGTCGCGCCGATCAGCTCGGCATCCTCAGCGGAGAGCACCCCGGCCGCGACGGCACGAACCAGCACCAGATCCGGATGCCCGTACGGCGGCGGAGGCAGCACCGAACCGGGCGCGAAGTTCGCCTCCCCGGACGCGGCCGGCTCGCTCGCCCGCAGCGCGCTGCGCGCGGCCGTCTGGGCGGCGTCCAGCAGCCGTGACACGACTGCCTGCTGGGCGATAGTGACCCGTCCCAGGGCCGCGACGAACTCGGTGACCAACGCGGCCTGAACGTCTCCCGCGAAGCGGCGCGCCAGCCGGTTCGCGGCCCTGCGCAGCCCCGGCAACGCGACGCCGACCGCGCCCACCGTCCACCCGGCGTCACCGGTCCGGGCACGTGTGACCAGCAGCCGCCACACCGCGTCGCGAGCCTCGAAGCCGCAGGAGGGATGCATCAGGACCGCCGCCAGCTCCGGCAGCGGGATCAGCCGGCGCGGCAGGCCGTGGCCGACCTGCGCGCCGTCCACCGCGAGGGGCTGCGGGCCGGCGCACAGCAGCCGGAACCGCTGCTCGATCTCGTCCAGGAGGTTGTCACCACCCAAACCGGGGCGGGGCCGCCACGGGTACTGGGCAGGGTTGGACACGCGAGAAGACATGGGAATCTCCCAACGAAGGTGGGTGGGTGACGCCGGCGGCACCCTGGCCGCCCCGGCGGTACGGCACCCATCCCGCCACCCCGCTGGCACACAACTGCCACAGTCGCGATCACCGCCGTCAGCAACAGGGCGCGTCGCATGCCGCGCGGACATCGCCGGTGACCGCGGCGGCGTCGATGGCCGGCTTGGCCGTGCACCGTAGGTGTTCCTGGCCCTCACTGGCTCGTTCCCCTGCGCCGTCTCGGAGCCGAGCGCCGTCAAGAACACCGGCTGTACGCGGAGAACAGCGCACGGCCCAGTGCGAAGATCCATCGACACCTAGCGGTGTGACGGTGGGTGTCTTCGGGCGGCTGTTCTTCGGCGTGACGGACGCCGACGCCGCCGAAGAACGTCGAGTCGGAGCGGGATGGTCGTGGTGCCGGCCAGCCGGATCTTGTTGCCGTGGCACGAAATCTGTGCTCCGGCCCCCGGCCCGGGTGGTGCGCGGCGAGCCGAGCGAAATTACCAGGTCGGAGGCTGGCGCACGTGGGATGCTGTCGCGCTGTGACTCGCGTCCTGCTGACGATGGCCCGAACGGTCCTACGTGGCGTGTTGCCGCATCCCGACCTCGTGCGCCGCACCCGTGTCCGGCACCGCGCCCGTAACCTCGCCGCCAGCAACCCGTGGCCGCAGGACGAGGCGGCCGTGACCGGACTGGACTTCGCGCAGTTGGCGCTGCTGCGGTTGCTGTCCTTGCAGCACCAGACGCGGCGGGCAGTGCGGACCCGGCAGCGGGAGGCCGCGGCGCTGTTGGCACGGACCTCGATGGAGACGTGCATCCTCGGCCTGTGGTGCCTGCACAACACCGAGGCCGTCAGGAGGCTCCGCGCCGCCGAGATCAAGGCGGCGCCGACGATGCTGACGTTCCTGTCGAGCATCGGGCTCATCCCCGACGCCGTAATCAGGCAGGCGGTGCGCGCCCTTGGCGAGCCGGGGAAGCCCCCCGATATACGGTCCATGGCCGGGCAGATCGACGCCAAGACCGGCGGCACTCTGGCGATCCATCTGTACGACCTGGCGTACCGGCCAGCGTCGCAGTACTTCACCCACGCCACCAGCTCGTCGCTGCTGCGGCACGTTACCCGCGGGCGACGCCGGACCGTCCGGCCCGCCAACCCGTGGACTCGCCGGGCACCGGTCCGGCTCGCCGACGCCTGTGTCGGTCTGCTGGCTGGCGCCATCGCCCACCAGGTCGGGGCACCGACCGAGCTGTTCGCGCGGTACGCCGAGGGTCACGCCGGCCGGGTACTGCCGCCCTTGTTGGTCACCAGCGGCAAGGGAATGATGCGAACGGTCAGCGTGGCCGGCCTCGTACGCACGCTGAAGGAAGTCCGGGACATGAAGGTCTACCTATCCCGGACCAGACCCGATGAGGCGCCTGTGGAGCGCGAAGCGCGCCTGCGCGGGATGTACGACACGCTGCTCGCGCGGCTCGACCTCCACGTACCACCCGAAGCCGTTCAGCCCGTTGTCGATCACTTCATCGCGATGGCCCTCGCCGAGTGGGACGCCGAGTTTGTCCGCCGCGCCGCCCAGTCGCCCAGCGTCGTGGATCATACCGGGGCGTAGGCCGGTGTCAGGGCTCAGTCGCGTCACGGCTGTGGCGTCCATTCGCGACGAATCCGTGGCATCCGGCACTGTTCCTGCCGCCGAGCTGCCTGTTCCTGTCGTGGAGAACTTCTGATGTAGCGAGGATCGATCTTGTTGCAGGTCCAGGGCGCGGCCGCGAGGATTCCAATTCGATCTTGTTCTTAGTCATCTGTAGGTGTCAGCGTTCGTCAGCGGACGTGGCCTACGCGCCCCATGCCGCAGACCCACCCCACGGCCCCCGCGACCGGTCTTGTGCCGGTCCCGGTCGCCGTTCTTCTCCCCACGCCCGGCGCCGATGGTGCCGAGTCCGCCGTCCGCGACCTACCGCACTGGCACGGCGTCACCGCCCGCGACGCCGCCGGCCTGATCACCCGCCTGAGCACGGTAGGGGATCTCGTCGTCGAGCTGGGCGGCCACCCGACGATCATCCGCGCGGCCGAGCACCTTGGCCGCCGGCCCGCCGCGCTACCCGGTGGTCACCTCCTCGCCGCGCCTGGCCGTGCGGAGCCGACCCGCCGAGGCCGCTTGGCTGGCCTGGTCCTCACGGCGTTGCCACGTCCCGACGTGGTGCCCGGGGATCTGGGCGGGCTCAGCGCGGTCATGCAGACCTGGCGGGCCGGGCTGCGCCCTGGCGGGTACCTGCTCACCGCGCTCACCACAGCCGGTTGCGACCAGGGCGGCATCGAGGACCCGGCGACGTACCGGGCGGGAGTGATCGCAGCCGCCCGCACCGCCGGGCTCACCTGGCAGCAGGAGTTCCTCGTGCTCACCGCGCCGCCGCCCGAGGACGAACCCCGGGCCATGCCTGGCACGCCGCTCGACCTGCCCTCGGCACTGGTCGACGGTAAGCACCTGCGCGTGCACGTCAAGGTCCTCGCGTTCCGCAACAACACCGGAGGCGGCAATGGCTGACGGCGCGCATGAGCCGACCCCGGCCCCCGTACCCGCGCCGCAGGGCTCGGTGTTCCTCACCGGGCAGGTGTGCTCCCGCGACCAGCGGCTCGGCCGGTACACCAAGGAATCCATTGCCCACCCGGGCAAGATGCTGCCCTCGATCGCCCGCTACCTGATCCACACCTACACGCGGCCCGGCGACTGGGTGTGCGACCCGATGGCCGGCATCGCCACCACCATCGTGGAGGCCATGCACCTTGGCCGGCACGGCATCGGCGTTGAGTACGAGACCCGGTGGGCGGCGCTGGCCGCCGACAACCTACGCCTTGCCACGGCGCAGGGGGCGACCGGGACCGGCCAGATCGTGCGGGGCGACTCCCGGCACCTGCCTGCGCTCGTCCCGCCCGAGCTGCACGGCCGTATCGCGCTGGTCATCACCTCACCGCCGTACGGGCCGTCCACCCACGGCCACGCCCGCACTCCCGGCCCCCGCCGCGGCAAGGTCCGAAAGATCAACCACCAGTACGGCGGGACCGACAACCTCGCCTACCAGGACCCGGACCACCTTGCCGCCGGGTTCACCCAGATTCTCACCGGTGCCGCCGCGATCCTGCGCCCTGGCGGCATCGTCGCCGTCACCGCCCGCCCTTACCGCCGTCACGGCGAACTCGTCGACATCCCGGGCATGGTGGTCGCCGCCGGCATCGCCGCCGGCCTCCGCCCGCATGAGGAGTGTGGGGCGCTCATCGCCGGCATCCGCAGCGGCCGTCTCGTACCGCGGGCCTCGTTCTTCCAACAGAAGAACATCCGCGACGCCATCGCCGCCGGCGACCCGCAATGGCTGCTGCAGCACGAGGATGTCCTCGTCTTCGCGACGGTCGACCCAGCCGGTCGGATGGTCGGCACCCGGGCACCGGTACCGCCGCCGGCTGGAGGTGGCCGATGACCGGCAAACCATCTGCGGAGCGGTCGGCCCGTTTGGGCAGCCCGTGGTGGAGCGCCGGCCCGGTCACGTTGCATGTCGGCGACGCGTACGACGTGCTCGCCGCGATGCCCGACGAGTCGGTCGACTGCGTGGTCACCTCCCCGCCGTACTGGGGGCTGCGCTCCTACGACACCGGGCGGTGGTGCGGCGGCCGCACCGGCTGCGACCACGTCACCGCCGCCGGCCCGCCGGCAGCGCGGCGTTCCTGTCCCGCCTGTGGCGCGATGTGGGTGGACGGGCAGTACGGCCAGGAGGCCACCGTCGGCGAGTACATCGAGCACCTGGTGGCCGTGTTCGACCAGGTCCGCCGCGTCCTGCACCCGCACGGCACGCTGTGGGTCAACCTCGGCGACTCCTACGCCGGTACCGGCCCGCGGGTGGCCCGACCCCACGGGGCGAACAGCGTCATCCGGGGCAACTACCACCGGCGAGGATGGACGCCCGGCGCGGTACCCGGAGTGGCCCCGAAGAACCTGATCGGCATCCCATGGCGCGTCGCCCTGGCCCTGCAGAACCGTAACTGGATCCTGCGCAACGCGGCGGTGTGGGCGAAGACCAACGGCCAACCCTCCCCGGTCCGGGACCGGCTGACCACCACCTACGAGTTTGTCTTCCTGCTCACCCGCAGCGGCCGCTACCACTTCGACCTCGACGCCATCCGCATCCCGGTCAAACATCCGCACGACCCGCGGCGTCGGCGCACCGTAACCGCGCGGGGCAACGACCCGAGCCGCCCGTCGGGCAAGAACCCCGGCGACGTGTGGCCGTTTCCCACCCGGCCGCTGCGCGAGGCACACTTCGCCGCGTACCCGATCGAGATCCCGCTGCGGTGCATCGCCGCCGGCTGCCGACCCGGCGGGACCGTTCTCGATCCGTTCAGCGGTGCGGCCACCACCGGGCTGGCCGCACTTCGGCTCGGCCGCCGCTACATCGGCGTCGACCTCAGCGAGCAGTACGCGGCCATCGCCCGGCGGCGGCTGCACCCGCACCTTCCCCACAACGGCGGCCCGACGACCTGCCGGGAGGACACATGAGCCGGCGGGTCTGGACCGCCGAGCAGATCCGGGCGCTCGGCGTGACCACCGATGTGGTCACCGCCGGGTCCGTGCTCGGCATCGGACGCACCACCGCGTACCGGCTCGCCCGCGAGGGCCAGTTCCCCGTCCCCGTGCGCAGGGTCGGCGGCCGGTACCTCGTCGCGGTCGCGCACCTGCTCCAGGCCGTCGGCATCGACACCTGAGCCCCGCACGACAGGCAAAGTCCCCGAGGCGGCACGCCCTCAGGCGCGGCCGGGCAGGCTTGACCACCCGTCCCGCCCCGGCATGGATACCCGTCGACCACCCCGACCAGCGGACTAGCCACTGTGGCCGATCCACTGGTCACCCAACCACCGTGGGAAGGGACCACAATCTGATGAACGGAACCACGTACAAGCGGTGCGGCTGCCGGGACGCGGCGGGCAAGCGGTTGGGACAGCGGTGCCCGAAGCTGCGCCGGGGCGGCGGCTGGAACCCCAACCACGGCGTGTGGCAGTACCAGATCGACCTCCCCGCAGCCGCCGACGGACGCCGCCGCCCGCTGCGCCGCGGCACCTATGCCAGCCAAGCCGAAGCCGAAGCCGTCCTCGGCCAGATCCGTGACGCCCTCGCCGCCGCCAAGGACGGCGAACCCGCCGACCTGACCACGGTCGGCGACCTGATCGAAACCGCACTCAAGAACAAGCAGCCGCCGCCCACCCCGGCGCAGGTCCGCCGACTGCTGCACCTCGGCGACACGACCGAGATCCTCACCGTGCAGGCGTGGCTGACGACGTGGCTGGCCGGGCGCAAGAAGCTGCGCACCGGTACCCGCCGCTCCTACGCCGGGCACATCACCAACCACCTCATCCCACACCTAGGCGCCGTGCGGCTGGACAAGCTGCGGGTCAGCCACCTCGACGCCATGTTCGACGCCATCGAGGAACGCAACGAGCTGATCACGACCATGCGGGCCAGCCGCGAGGCCGCCAACCGGGACAAGGTCAAAGGGATGCGGCTGGTCAGCCCGGCCACCATGCACCGCATCCGGGCCACCCTGCGCGCCGCGCTCAACGCCGCCATCCGGCAGGGCTACATCGACATCAACCCGGCCGCGCATGTCGAACTGCCCCCCGCCGTGCGACCCAAGCCGCTGGTGTGGACCGACGAACGCGTCAAGGCGTGGAAGCACACCGGCGCGCTTCCGGGTCCGGTCATGGTGTGGACCCCGGAACAGACCGGCGCGTTCCTCGACCACGCCTACGCCGCTGAGGATCCGCTCTACGCCCTGTTCCACCTTGTCGCCTACCGCGGACTACGCCGAGGCGAAGCCTGCGGCCTGCACTGGGCCGACGTCGACCTGCCCGGCAAGCAGATCACGATCCGCTGGCAGATCACCCAGCACGGCTGGGCCACCGCGCTGGAACCACCCAAGACCGACGGCAGCGAAGCCGTGGTCGCGCTGGACGCCGCCACCGTCACCGCGCTCACCGCCCACCGCGCCCGGCAACACCGCCAACGCCTCGCCGTAGGACCGAAATGGGCCCAGACCGGGCTGGTGTTCACCACCCCCACCGGCGAGGCCCTGCACCCCGCCGACGTCACCGACCACTTCCACCACCTCACCCGGCAAGCCGGCCTGCCACCCGTACGGCTGCACGACCTCCGCCACGGCGCGGCCACCCTCGCCCTCGCCGCCGGGGTCGACATGAAAGTCGTCCAGGCGATGCTGCGGCACTCATCCATCGCCGTGACCGCCGACA
>Ga0310822_100568_pt1 | contig 17351 bp, 15 predicted proteins | sample P4_ome_2_FD_201313 | JGI IMG/M metagenome (GOLD analysis project Ga0310822, IMG submission 201313) | Sorghum-adapted microbial communities from Joint BioEnergy Institute, Emeryville, California, United States - P4_Day56_Rep2 | ecosystem: Engineered > Bioreactor > SSF (Solid state fermentation) >... | reverse complement strand
TACGGATTGGCTTGCCTCGTATTGGGAAAAAGGTGTTTAGCGCTGGGGACAAGAGGAAAAGAATATACTAAAGATAACATCTCTTTTCTCCTCATGAATCGCCACATTTCGCAGCAAATGGCGAAAACCGGGGGCAAACGCAAAGGCCCGCGTCCGCTATTCAACGAAGAAATCGAGCATTTTCGACAAAATCTGCGAAAACTTTTACTTTCACAAGAAGGAAATTAAGAGGTTTTGACGAATATTAATATTCCGTTGCCATTTATGCAACCCTGAAAGGCCGAGTAGGAAGTACAGGTGAGAAATATGCCAGGAAGAATTCCTGAAGAAGTGATTGAACGGGTACGTGCCGGAAATGACATTGTGGACGTTATCGGACAACATGTCCACCTTAAGAAAACGGGACGTAACTATTTCGGACTCTGCCCGTTTCATTCTGAGAAAAGCCCTTCCTTTGCTGTACATCCTGACAAACAGCTCTTTCGTTGCTATGGATGCGGCGAGTCCGGCAATGTATTTTCTTTTGTTATGAAAATCGAAGGCCTTGAGTTCCCGGAAGCGGTGCATAATCTGGCCCAGCGTGCGGGCATCGATATACCGAGAGAGGAGAGCACTCCCGAGAATGAGAAGGCGCGTAAACGCAAAGAAAGCATGCTGGCCGCGCACGACCTGGTGGCTAAATTATATCATCATCTTTTGCTGAATACGGACCATGGAGTCCAGGCGCGTAATTATCTCTTGAACAGACACATACAACTTGCTACAATTGAAGAGTTTGGTTTAGGATATAGCCCGGACAGATGGGACTTTATCACGCAGCATCTCGAAAAGAGTGGCTTTTCGCCATTCCTGATGGAAGAAGCGGGACTCTTAAGCCGGAAAGACCGAAACAGCCGACCGTTCGACCGGTTTCGCGGACGGGTAATGTTTCCAATTCATAACTCGCAAGGACAAGTTGTCGCTTTCGGAGCCCGTACGCTGGGGGACGAGCAGCCCAAATACTTAAACAGTCCGGAAACACCGCTGTTTAATAAAAGCCAACTGTTGTTCAATTTGCATCGTGCAAGGGCACAGATTCGCAAACAGCAGGAAGCTGTATTGTTCGAGGGGTATGTGGATGTCATCTCCGCCTGGCAGGCGGGGGTGCATAACGGAATCGCTTCGCTTGGCACGTCGCTAACCGAACAGCAGGCTCGCATCATCCGCCGCAATGCGGAAACGGTGATTCTCTGCTACGATTCAGATCAGGCAGGTATTGAGGCCGCTTTTAAAGGAGCGGATTTGCTGGTGGCGGCGGGGTGTACGGTGAAAGTCGCCCAGATGCCTAAGGGGATGGACCCGGATGATTACATTCGGCAGTATGGCGGAGAACGGTTCAGGCAGGAGATACTGCTGAATGCGGCTTCTTTGACGGCGTATCGCTTGCAGGTGATTCGCTCTCGCTATGCGCTGCATGATGAGACGGAGCGAATGAAGTTTATTCATGAGGCGATTGAAGAAATTTCTCTCCTACAGAGTGCAGTGGAACGCGACCATTATCTTCGCCAGATAGCGGAAGAGTTTCATTTATCGCTCGATGCGATGAAATTAGAGCAGAAGAAGATACGTAAACAGCAAAAAAAGGCAGGAAACAGGGATAATCTCAAAGACGGATGGAATAATAGTATAGATAGTAGCAGATCTGTGGCCGAAAAACCGATGCTGCCGGCGTATATCAAATCGGAGCAATATTTGCTCACACTAATGATGCACAGCGCCGAGATTGCCGAGCAGGTACAAAGGCAAGTCGGTCCCGATTTTGCGGTGGAAGACCATGCCGCGCTTGCCGCTCACATCTATCGGTATTACTCCGAGGGATACGATCCGGATCCTGCCCGATTCATCTCCTTCTTGCAGGACGAGGAACGGTTGGTTAAGAAAGCATCCGAGCTGGCAATGATGGACGTACAGCCCCACCTTCTCTCGCCACGTACGGTTGACGATTATATCGGGCAAGTGGCAAAAAACGCGAAGCGGATGCAAATTGAGCGGCTCGAGAAGGAGCAGCGCATGCACGAGCGGGCAGGCAACACTGCAGAAGCGGTTCGGATTAGTTTGGAGCTTATCCCCTTGAAAAGATCTTTAAAATAAGTGAAGTTGAAGAGCGCCGGAAGGAGGGAACACCATGACCAAAAAAACAGAAAGCAAACCTGATATGGAATTGACCCTTGACCAGGTAAAAGATCAATTGGTGGAACAAGGGAAGAAACGGGGTGTGCTTACTTACAAAGAGATCATGGAACGCCTCGCTACCTTTGATCAAGATTCGGATCAGATTGACGAATTCTTCGAATATCTGAACGATCAAAGCATTGAGGTAATTAACGAATCAGAAGACGATGAGCACGATGAGATGCTGCCGCCGCAGGAAGGAGACGAGACAGAAGACTACACTTTCGACGATTTGTCCGTTCCGCCGGGCGTGAAGATTAACGATCCTGTGCGCATGTACCTGAAAGAAATCGGCCGTGTGCCGCTTTTGTCCGCAGAAGAAGAAATCGATCTTGCCGAGCGGATTGAGCAGGGGGATGAAGAGGCTAAACGCCGTCTCGCCGAAGCAAACCTTCGTCTTGTCGTCAGCATCGCCAAACGCTACGTCGGCAGAGGCATGTTGTTCCTTGATTTGATTCAAGAAGGAAACATGGGTCTCATTAAGGCCGTTGAGAAGTTCGATTACCGGAAAGGTTTTAAGTTCAGCACGTATGCCACATGGTGGATTCGTCAGGCCATTACCCGCGCGATTGCCGACCAAGCGCGTACGATCCGGATCCCTGTGCATATGGTAGAAACGATTAACAAATTAATTCGTGTTTCCCGCCAATTGCTGCAGGAATTGGGCCGTGAACCTTCCCCGGAAGAAATCGCCGAGAAGATGGATCTCACACCGGAAAAGGTTCGAGAAATTATGAAAATTGCGCAGGAGCCGGTGTCCCTGGAAACGCCGATCGGGGAAGAGGACGATTCTCATCTGGGCGACTTTATCGAAGACCAGGATGCTCTTGCACCGTCTGACGCAGCCGCTTACGAACTGTTGAAAGAGCAGTTGGAAGACGTACTCGATACGCTGACCGAACGGGAAGAGAATGTGCTTCGCCTGCGTTTCGGACTGGACGACGGCAGAACTCGCACGCTTGAAGAGGTAGGTAAAGTCTTCGGCGTAACAAGGGAACGTATCCGTCAAATCGAAGCGAAAGCGCTGCGCAAGCTTCGTCACCCAAGCCGCAGCAAACGGCTGAAAGACTTCTTAGAATAATCATCTTATTACTGGTCTGGTTGTAGACAGCCTGCGTCGTATGCATCGCGTAGGCTTTTTCTTTTTTCTCCGCATGGATGTACACGGGAGGTAAAGTCAATGAATGAGCAGAGAAAAAAAATCATCACATCTGAAATTGAATACTGGCGGCGCAACAATCTGCTGCCGAGCCACTACTGCGATTTCTTGCTGAACCTATACACGGAAGGCGAAGCCGCCGGCAAGGAGACCCGGAATCAGGCCAGCGCGGGATTTGAAGCGCTTCCGGCATTCTCCCTTCCGAAACTTGAGATGAAATGGGTAACCATCGCACTCTTCATGGTTGTATTGCTGTATCTTGCTTTTCATTTTACCGATTTTACTTTGACAATGCAAATGACCATGATTGGATTTTTAACTCTTATGTTCTATGTACTGGGATTTATGAAGGAAAAAAGCGGCATATCCAGCCATTTGTTTCTCGGTCTTGCTTCAATGCTGCTGGCGCTTGGCGGTGTATATATATTGGGCTTGTATGGTTTTGATCATACCGAGATTGTGCTTTATATGGTGGCTGCCTGTATAATCTGGTATTTGACTGGCATTCTTGCTGACAAACGCTACCTTTCATTCTGTGCCCTCCTGGGACTTGAGGGTTTATACGGCTGGTTTACTTTTCAGAAGTCTTACACGCAGTTTGCGTGGTGGCAGATGGAAGCGTTCTGGCTTCCGATAGCCATTCTGCTTATTATGCTTGGTCTGGTCTGGAAGCGCCGTCAGGAAAAAACATCGGCCATCTTGTTCTTCAGCGGCATCCTGGCGCTATTCGGCGCGGAAGTTGAAAGCTTCTTTATCCCTGCCGCTGACGAAGATTTACTGCTTTACTTTCTGTATATAAAAATATTCATTGCCTCTTTTCTTCTGCTCTCGCTCAAAAATTTCTGGTGGCCCTGGTTCAGTAACCAGCAGCCTTTACGTTAAGACCGGTTTCGAAAAGAACCCGGTTTTTTCTTTATAGTAAGGATAGAAGGAAAATTTAGAATAAATGTAGAATAAAATAAAATACATAATTTCTGAAAAGTATAATGAATAAAATTGTAACCGCTTTATTTTTTCGGATTAGTGATACTGAGCTAGCGCTCAATCACTTAATTATATTTTATGAAAGGTTGGGAGAGCATGGAATTTGCATTCACTGAAGAGCAACAGATGATTAAAAACGTGATCCGCGATTTTGCGGAGGGAGAAGTGGCCCCAGGAGCCGATGAACGGGATAAAACCGGGGAATTCCCGTTAGAAGTATTTCAAAAAATGGCGAAGCTTGATCTGATGGGTCTGCCGTTTCCGGAAGAGTACGGCGGAGGCGGCGCCGACACGATTAGTTTTGCGATCGTGGTAGAAGAACTAAGCCGCGTATGCGCATCTACAGGAATTACGTATTCCGCCCACGTGTCACTTGGTGGAGCGCCGATTAACATGTTCGGCACGCATGAACAGAAGCAGAAATACCTGACTCCGCTTGCGCGCGGTGAATATTTCGGAGCGTTTGGCCTGACGGAGCCAAACGCAGGTTCGGATGCGGGCGGTACGCGTACCACAGCAGTCAAAGATGGTAGCGAGTGGGTGATTAACGGATCCAAATGTTATATTACGAACGCCAGCTATGCCAAAGCGCTCGCATTGACGGCAGTGACTGACAAAAGCAAAGGAACGAGCGGCATTACCGCATTTATTGTACCGACGGATGCTCAGGGGTTCTCCATCGTAGCCGATTATGAAAAAATGGGGCTTCATGCATCCAACACGACGCAGTTATTCATGGAGGATGTTCGCATACCGGAAGAGAATATTTTAGGTAAGGAAGGAAACGGTTTCAAACAATTCCTGGCTACGTTAGACGGCGGTCGTATCGGCATCGGCGCAATGGCAGTGGGAATTGCGCAGGGCGCATATGAAAAGGCGCTTGCCTATGCGAATGAACGCACGCAATTCGGACAGACCTTGTCCAAATTCCAGGCGATTCAGTTTAAATTGGCCGATATGGCGATGAATATCGAAGTGGCGCGTACAATGGTACACAAAGCGGCATGGCTAAAGGATCAAGGACGCAAATTCTCCAAAGAAGCGGCCATGGCCAAATTGTTCGCTTCCGAAATGTGCATGCGCGTGTGCGACCAGGCCGTACAAATTCACGGCGGCAACGGCTATATGAGGGAATATCAGGTTGAGCGTTTCTTCCGTGATGCTAAACTGCTCGAAATCGGAGAGGGAACATCCGAAGTACTGCGTATCGTTATCTCGAGAGAAATCGGATGCAAGTAAGGTAGAAGTTTGAAATTTGAGGTTAGAGGTTAGAAGCTAGAGAAAGCTTGCTGGGGCTAACCTCACGTATCTCGCCTCTAACCTCTTCATTTTCTAACACATTTATTATGAGGGAGGAATTAGAGTGAGTGAACCGGTATCAATCACAATTGGAAACCTGATGGATCAGACAACCGCCAGGTTTCCGGACAAAGAGGCGGTCGTGTATCCCGAATTGGGGCTTCGGTACACGTTTTCCGAGTTTCAAGCACTTTGCAACCGGGTGGCCAGGGGGCTGATTTCCCTTGGTATTAAACCGGGCGAAAACATTGCCATCTGGGCGACCAACGTGCCGGAGTGGGTGACCACCCAGTTCGCCTCCGCAAAGATGGGCGCCGTGCTGGTTACGGTCAATACCAGTTACCGGGTGCATGAGCTGGAGTATTTGCTGCGGCAGTCTGATTCGACCACACTTCTGTTAATTGATTCGTTCCGCGGTGTCAGCTATACCGATATGCTGTATGAGATTTGCCCGGAGCTTAATGAGTGTGAACCCGGACAGTTGGAGTCGAAGCGACTCCCTCGTTTGAAAAATGTGATTTTCATAGGGGATGAGCGTAAACCGGGTATGTTTACATGGGGGGACCTGCTCGAGTGCGCAGAGAATGTGTCGGATGAGGAACTGGCACGCGTACAGAGCAGCCTGAAGCCGGACGATGTGATTAATATGCAGTATACGTCCGGGACGACAGGATTTCCGAAAGGGGTTATGCTTTCCCATAAAAATATTGTAAATAACGCAATTAATGTCGCCGCCTGCCAGAACATCACAGAAAACGATCGTATTTGCATTCCTGTGCCGTTCTTCCACTGCTTCGGTTGTGTAATGGGTACGCTGGCAAGCGTAGCGACCGGTGCGGTCATGGTTCCGCTTATCTCATTCGATCCGCTGAAAGTGCTACAGGCCGTGCAGAATGAGAAGTGTACCGCTCTCTATGGTGTGCCGACCATGTTTATCGCCGAGCTGAACCATCCGGAATTCGATACATTCGACTTGAGCTCACTGCGGACAGGCATTATGGCGGGATCACCTTGCCCGATTGAAGTGATGAAGAAAGTTGTAGACGTGATGGGAGCGAGCGAAATTACGATTGCATACGGGCAGACGGAGTCGTCTCCGGTAATTACCCAGACGCGTACGAACGATACGATCGAGCAGCGGGTCTCGACGGTTGGCCGCGTGCTGCCTCATGTTGAAGCGAAGATTGTCGACCCGGCCACCGGCGAAGAGGTGGCGCCGGGTGAGCAGGGTGAGCTGTGCACACGCGGCGTCCATGTTATGAAGGGGTATTACAATATGCCGGAGCAGACGGCGAAAGCAATTGATAACGATGGTTGGCTACATACGGGCGATCTGGCGACAGTGGACGAAGACGGATATTATAAAATCACCGGCCGCTTGAAAGACATGATTATTCGCGGCGGGGAGAATGTATATCCGCGCGAGATCGAAGAATTCCTCTATCAGCATCCGAAAATTCTTGACGTTCAGGTGGTAGGCGTACCGGACGAGCTGTACGGAGAGCAAATTCTTGCCTGCATCAAAGTCAAGGAAGGCGAGACGCTGACGATAGAAGAGGTGAAGGATTTCTGCACAGGCAAAATCGCCCGTTACAAAATTCCGCACTATATACAAGTCGTTGACGAGTATCCGATGACTGCATCCGGCAAAATTCAGAAGTTCCGCCTGCGGGAAAATGCGATAAAAGAGCTTGGACTCGGTACGAAATAACCGAACATCAAAAAGGTTGCCGACATTTGTTGGCAGCCTCTTTTGCTTGTTGAGGTGTTAAATTTTACGCGGGAATGGTAATCTAGTAAAGATGGAACGAAACAAGGAGCGAAACAGACAGATGATTGAACTTTCACAGCGATTACAAACGATCGGGGACATGGTCAAACCGGGGCACCGCGTCGCGGACATTGGCTCCGACCATGCCTATCTGCCTACATACTTGATTCAAAAAGGGATTGCTTCCGCCTGCATTGCGGGCGAAGTCAATCGCGGGCCGTGGCAATCTGCAGAGCGTCAGGTACGGTCGGCAGGGCTTGCGGAATATATTGATGTTCGACTGGGCAACGGACTTTCCGTCATTAGCCCGGGCGAGGTGGATACCGTCTGCATTGCCGGGATGGGCGGCAGCCTCATCGCGTCTATTCTAAACGAGGGGTGTGAGAAGCTCGCAGGCGTTCAGCAACTGCTTTTGCAGCCGAATGTAGGGGCACCGCTTGTCCGGCGCTGGCTGCTTGCGCATGGATGGCAGCTCAGCAAAGAAAAGATTCTTGAAGAAGACGGCGTTATCTACGAAATTCTCGAAGCCGTGCCGGGGAACCCTGAGCTTCCGTATGAAGGCAGGAGCCTTTCGCGCGAGGAATTGGTGGAGGTAGGACCGTATTTGTGGCAGGAGAAATCACCTGTGCTTCGCAAGAAGTGGGAACAGGAGCGGGACAAACTCAAGTCCGTACAGGAGCAACTGCAGCGCGCAAAAAATCCGGAAGCGGAAGAGAAGAAGCGGGAAGTAGCCAAAAGACTGACATGGATGGAGGAGATGCTTTCATGTATGCAAACGGACAAAGAATAATCCAATACTTCGAAGAGTTCGCTCCCAAGCATCTGGCGATGGAGGGCGACAAAATTGGCCTGCAGGTCGGAACGCTGCGCAAAGAGGTCAAAAAAGTGATGCTTGCGCTTGATGTGCTTGAAGAGGTCGTCGACGAGGCGATTGATGAAGGCGTGGATTTGATTATTGCGCATCATGCGGTCATTTTTCGCCCGTTGAAAAACCTGCGTACGGATTTACCGGCAGGACGTCTGTACGAAAAGCTAATTAAGCATGACATCGCTGTATATGTGGCACATACCAACCTGGATGTGGCAGAAGGCGGCATTAATGACTTAATCGCTGAGGCGCTTGGATTGACTGATGTTGATATTCTGGAGAAGTGGCACGAACAGAAATTAAAGAAGATTGTTGTGTACGTTCCCCTGTCGCATGCGGATGCGGTGCGGGATGCTATGTCGCAGGCAGGCGCAGGCTGGATCGGCCATTACAGCCATTGTTCATTTGGCGTACAGGGTACAGGAACGTTTATGCCTCGTGAAGGTACAGATCCGTACATCGGAGAGCAGGGCAAGCTGGAACAAGTGGAAGAGTTGCGAATCGAGACAATCATGCCGGAAGAAGCGCAGACTCGTGTAGTCAAAGCAATGATCGATGCGCATCCGTACGAAGAAGTTGCATACGACATTTATCCGGTGGAGCAGGCCGGTACAACGTGGGGCATCGGAAGAATTGGCAGGCTGGCGGCCCCCGTTTCGCTGCGCGAATTCGCCGAGCAGGTCAAAGCCGCGTTTGAGGTTAGCGGACTGCGCGTCGTCGGCGACCTGAACAGACAGGTACAGAAGGTGGCCGTACTCGGCGGGGATGGCAACAGCTTCGTCCCGAAAGCAATATTCCGCGGAGCGGACGTGTTGGTCACGGGTGACATCTACTACCACACGGCGCATGATGCCATGGCGGGCGGGCTGTCCATTGTCGACCCGGGCCATAATATTGAGAAAATCATGAAGCAGGGCGTCAAAAATGTATTGGACAAGCGCATAAAAGAAGACAAGCTGGAGACGGAAATTATCGTATCGAAAGTGAATACGGACCCCTTTACGTTTCTATAGATAATAAAGAAGAAGGTAAGTAGGAGAGAGAGAAGATGATGATAGAAGCAAGAAGGCTGCTGGAATGGCACCAGGCCAAAGAGAAACGGCAAGCGGTGCAGAAAGAATTGGATAAATTGAGAGCGCGGGAAGAGGAGCTTGCGGCAAGGCGGCAGGAAGCGGAAGCGAAAATCAGGCGGATTGGTGAGCCTTCGCCTGATGATATTGACGGACAAATTGAGCTGAAGCTGGCGCAGCAAGAGTTGTGGCTTGTCAATAAAGACACGGAGCGCTTTATGGAAGAGAAGTTTGAGAAAGAGTTTGCTTTAATGGAGACACGGCGGGAATGGGAGGAAAAGGCCGCAGAGCGAGAGGCGTCGCTCAGCCCGGAAGCGCTGGCGCTGTATCATAGGATTAGAGAGAACATATCGAATCCGGTGGTAGAAGTACGCCGCCGTTCTTGCATGGGCTGTTTCCTTCCGCTGTCTGTAGCGAAAATGGAAGAATGGCATAAAGGAAAATCGCTCGTCACCTGTGATGAGTGCGGGCGTATCCTCGTATAATTTTTGGGATCGCTTTTTTCCCTACGGCTAGTAAAATTAAGACATAAATCAAAAAAATGTACAAAATGGCTGACATCTCCGTTGTGCATGGTATAATACCCATAATGCTGATTTTATAAGCATAGTAGAAACTGTCAAAAGATAACCGTAAGGGGAAAAGAGGATTTACTTTGTTATTAAGCCATTTAGATCATCGTTTGGAAAAGAAGTTTAAAGAATTATACGAAATCCATCTGGAACGTTCACGTAAGATTGACTGGAGCTATCACGAATTCTTGCCGTGGGATAAAGGGCAGGATTTTCGGCGCGTTCCGTATGCGCCCGGACAGGGGAATCTGACCGACAGCCTCCGCATCGCCGTCGAGACGGCACTGCTGACGGAAGTAAATCTGCCCTGGTTTACAAGTTATTTGAATGATACATTTAGAGGATCGTTTTCGGTTATGCACGATTTCATTCATACATGGACGGCGGAAGAGGATCAGCATTCGAGTCTCTTAGAAACATATCTGCTGCTGACGCGCAATGTTGACCCGCACCGTTTGCACCAGTTGCGCAAGGAAACTGTGGAGCACGGCTGGGTAGGAAGTTTCACTACGCCGCTTGAGACACTCGCGTATACGACGCTGCAGGAGCTGGCGACGATGGTGTTCTACAATAATGTGGCCCGTGTAGCGAGGGAACAGGATCCGGATTTGGCAACATTGCTGCGCCGTCTTGCCAAGGACGAAGTTCTGCATTATGCTTTTTATCGGGACGCGGTAAAAGCGCATTTGGAAGTAGATGAAAATTATATTTACTATATCGCCGGCGTCATGATTAACTTCACGATGCCGGGCGCTGTCATGCCGGATTACGAAGAACGTATGAGCGTGATTGCCAGGGATGCATCATACGGTCCGGTAGAGTATTTCGATCAGGTGTTTGATGTGCTTGTGGACTACTGGAACATTCACCATATTCGTCCGAGCAAGCCGGAAGCCGAAGAAGCGAGACAGCGTGTATTGAAGCACTATGAACGGTTAAAAAGAGTTTGCGCCCGCCTGCGTGCCATGAAAGCGCGTGCGTGACCGTAACCATTATGCAGCGAAGAAGCCCGGATGAGATCCGGGCTATTTTTTGATATAGGAAAGTATATTCTGCTTTACAGTGATAAAGCGGAATATACTTTCCCTCTATTGTAATCCAGGAAAAACTCGCGAGGCGTGTGCCGACCGTTGCTTTTTCCGTGTGGAGCGTGTGGCCTGAAGGGAGGGAAAGACCGGCAATTGTCTCCCTCTTCGAGGTACCCGGATGTTTTGCCGGTCCGACCGAAGGGCCATAAAGCGGCCGCTTGTCTTCTGTGTGGAAAAAGGACGAGCGGCAACGTCCGCGAGTTTTTCTTATTGAGAGCGGGAGAGAGTGCGATGAACATGGAATTCTACGGTTTGGTGAAGAAATTAAGAGAATATCGGCTGGATCATGAGATTACTCTCAGCGATATCGAAAAGGGAACGGGAATCTCTTCTCAACGTATGAAACGCATCGAGCAGGGGATAAGTCCCATCACGGTCGAAGAAGTGGAAGCGCTGCTTGCCTTCTATCGTACGGACCCCAATACCATTCTTTCGTATAAGGATTTAAACAAGCCTGCGGGTCGGCAGCAGAAAGCGCTTCAGGTGCTTATCTGGATCGCATTGTTTGCCGTACTTGGCTACGGCGGCTATAAAGGTTATACCGTACTGCAGGGAGTAGGCTCCACACAAGCAGGCAAAAAAGCTTCAGTAGAGGAAATGCTTCAGCAACAGCCTTCGGGCGGTGAGCAGAAAGTCAGCGAGCTTCTCACTTCTTCTCAGGTGAACAAACCATCTTCCGATACTCCGAACAAGAAGCAGGAACAGAAGATGGGACAAGTGGCACCTGATGAATTCCGTCTGGCCGTGTACGGTGACAGGCCGTATCATGCTGGCGGGACAAACCTGACAATGCCGGTTGATTTCCAGCTGTTCCCGGTGTCAGACTTTCATGTCGGGCAGGGAGTTCCGGCCTGGATAAAGGATGCGGCAAACAAAGCGCCTACCGGGATTGATGTGGCGAATGTCAATGTTCTGCAAGGCCAGAGCAGGGAAAGCATCATGAAAGAGATACAGACACTTTCCCAACATAATATAAAAGTTATGGGCTTCGGCACGGAAGAAGAGGTATTCCGACCGCAGATATTCGAGAAAAACGGCGTGAAGTACGGGCTGATGACGTACACGCGTGTCGTGCCTGCTGTAGAATGGAAAGCGGAAGGCAAACGGATTGGGGTTGCCGACGCTTACGGTAAACATATTTTTGATGATATTCGCCGGGCGAAACAGCAAGTCGATGTACTGATTTTAACGATGTATTGGGGAAAGAAAGGCCAGACGGTGCCGGAACGCTATCAGACCGATTTCGCGTACGATTTGCTCGATGCGGGAGCGGACATGATTATCGGACACCGCAATCCGGTGTGGCAGCCGCATGAAATATATAAAGGGAAATATATCTTTTATAATTTAGGTCCCGCTCAGCTGGATGTAATCTTTGACGGGAAAAGTATTAAAGAGATCGCGATTATACAGGGAAATGAGCGGCGTGTACTTCCGCAGAGAAAAGCAGAGAAATAAAAGCGGATTCTCTTTTTTTATTCCCAAACTTTCACCATTCCTGTTACAATAGAGGATGTTATAGAATACGGGTGAGAGAAGCCGGGGCTATCCCGCGGACCACCCGGCTATGCGTTTTACTAAAACCGAACAGATTCGGCCCGGTGAGGCCGCGACTACGGCGACATGGATGGAAAGACGTATAGGTGTGGTTCGGGCAAAGGAGTTCGACAAGGATGAGAAAAAAGGTAAAATTAGGCGCGATTGCACTGTTCGCGTCATTAAGCGTATTAACCGGTTGTAATACGAGGGTGATTGAGCACGAAAACCAGGCGCTGAAGGCGGAATTAGAAAACGTGAAAAAACAGTTGAACGAAAGCCGCCAGCAGACGAAACAGGTTACCGATGAGAAGGCGGAACTGGAGAAGACGGTGGAGCCGCTGAAGAGTGCGGAAGTGGACGAGCAGACGCTACCGCAACTGGCGTACTTGATGGAACAGCAAGCGCGGGCCGCGTTTCGGGGAATGTACGAGGCAAGCATGCCGCTGGTAAACGGAACGAATGGGGAGAAGGTAAAGCGGATTGCCTTAACCCAGTTTCAGCACGCTCTTGCGCCGCATGCGACCCGGGAATACATCGATACGGAAACGCGCCGTCTCCAGGATGCATGGGCAAGCAAGAATCCGATTGTATTCCCTGCTGATAAAGTAAAGCAGATTACATTGAAACAAAAAGATGACAAGCAAGCCGTCGTAGAAGCAATAATTAACCGGTCTGGCAGCGCGACGCCGCTTACTCCTGCACAGCCGCAGGCAAGCGAAGACCTGCTGATGACGATTACAGTGGAGAAAACCGATTTTGGCTGGAAATTGAAAAATACGAAGATTGCACCGGCCCCGGCCGCACAGCCGACCACGACACCTGCTTCCCCGCCATCGGGAGAAGACGTAAACCAAGAGGCTGACTCAAGAGGTTGACCCAAACTCCCATGGCTTAACAGCCACCACGAGGAATGATAACCAGATCGAAAGTCACTGGTTATTGTATGAAAAAAGCCGTTGAACAACGACTTTTTTGAGCCAGCTTTATCTTTTAACGCAAAAAGGGGATCCCGAAAGCTAGCTTTTGGGATCCCCTTTTTTTATGCAATACACGTTAGCTTGATACTGCGATATCAGAGAACAAAATGGACGGTGCGCCGTACTGGCTATGACCGCTTGGCATTGAGAAATCAAAGTCATTCGCTTTCTTTACGATTTGTGCAAATAAATCGAAGAAATTGTGGGCGATAGTAATTTCTTTGATAGGCGCGGTCATTTGTCCGTTCTCAATGCGGAAGCCCTGTGCCGCGAGCGAGAAATCGCCTGATACGATGTTCGTGCCGGAATGCAGTCCCTGCACATCCGTGATATAGACGCCATTGTACATCTCCTTGAATAGGGAGGCTAAATCGATGTCACCGTTCGGAATTTGCAGGCGGTGCGGCGCAATCTGCACCGTTCCCTTGTAGCTGCGGATGCCGTGACCGGTGGGTTCCTGCCCCATCTCGGCTGCGGTCTGCTGACTGTGGAGGTAGCTCTCTACTACTCCGTCACATACCAGATAGCGCTTGGCTGTGTCCATGCCTTCATCATCAAACAGGATGCGCTCATGACCGGAGTGCGGGTCGTCGAGCAGGGTGAGTGATCCAAACAATTTTTCGCCAAGCTGACCTTCCAGGCGGGATGTACCCTGAAGAATATTGCGTGCCGAGAATACGTCGCTGTAGACGCCGAGCAGCGAGCAGACCACGCGGCGATCCAGCACTACGGGATAGCGTCCGACTGCCATCGGTTTGCCGCCCAGCTTCCGGCGGGCTTTGTTCACGGCCTCATCAATCAGTTTGGTACGGTCCAATTTGCTAAGATCGCCCAGGTAGTAGGCGCTGTCCGTTTCCACCTCGTCACCGCGCTTTACGATGACGGAGAGGTAGGCCATATTGTAATTGGAGTGGTAGGTCTTGTTCAATCCGTACGTATTGGCGATTTGTCTCGTGCCTTCTCCGGAGCTAATCATCGCATAGCTTACGTCTGAGACTTCCTTAGCTGCCCGCGCCTCATCCTCAAGCGCCAGGGCCAGCTTAATCTTTTCCTCTTCCGGTAAATTGGGCTGGCTGTCATGCCAGCTTCCTTCCTGCTTTTCAGCAAACAGCGGCTCCCGCTCTTTCATCAAAGAAGCGTTATCTTTTACCATATCCAGCAGCGTTTCGAATTCGCGCGGACGGAGCCGCTCGGTGTAGGCGTACCCTGTGCCGTTCTGGTATGTACCGCGTACGCCAAGTCCCGCGGTGTTGGTCTTTTTATAGGATTCGATTTTGCCTTTATATGCCTGAATGCTAAAGTTGGTGGACTGGCTGGTCAACACTTCCAATTCGCTGATTCGCTTCTTCTTCGCAAGCTCGAATAGCTGTTCAATCATTGGCCGCTCCCCCCCACTGTCAATTGTGACACACGCAGTGCCGGCTGGCCGACATTGACCGGAATGGAACCGCTAACGGAACCGCACATGCCCTGCCCGGGCAGGAAGTTATCGCCTACCATATCGACGTCATACATCGTCTGCCGGCCGTTGCCGATTAGCGTTGCTCCTTTAACGGGATAGGAGAGTTTGCCGTTTTCGATCATATAGCCTTCCAGCACGGCGAAGTTAAAATCGCCGGTCGTCGTATTCACGCTGCCACCGCCCATCGTTTTGGCGTACAATCCGTATTCGGTACGTGCAATCATATCTTCCAGCTTGTCACTGCCTGGCAGGATGTAGGTGTTAGTCATGCGTGATGTAGGCGCAAAACGGTACGACTGGCGCCGGGCGGATCCGGTCGGTTCCATGTTCATGCGCCGCGCATTCAGCTTATCGATCAAATATCCTTTCAACACGCCGCGGTCAAGAAGCACATTGCGCTTGGCGGGCGTACCTTCGTCATCGACATGAAGAGAGCCCCATTCGTTTCTTACTGTGCCGTCATCGACGGCGGAGATTTTGTCGCTGACGACTTTTTGCCCGATTTTTCCCGCATAAGGGCCTTTGCCTTTCGCGACTGCGGTGGCCTCCATGCCGTGACCGCATGCTTCATGAAAAATAACCCCGCCGAATCCGTTGTCAATAACGACCGGCATTTTGCCGCCGGGACACGGCTTGGCCTCCAGCATACGAACCGCCGTGTCGGCTGCGGATTCAGCCAATTCGCGCAAGTCAAGCTCGCTGTAGAATTCGAAACCTTTTTGCGCACCGGGTGCGATGTAGCCGCGTTGCTTCTGATTATCTTCGGTAGCGATGGCTTCCACAAATAGGCGGGTGCGTACGCGCACGTCTTCCGCCCACGTACCTTCCGAATTGGCAATCAATACTTTTTGTGTCTCATCGAAGTAACGAGCGCGCACCTGCGTAATGGCGGTATGGTATGCCATGGCGTGATGATTCACTTCTGCCAGCACATCCCGCTTTTGTTGGATGGAGACGACGCGGGGGTCGATTTGCGCGAGGTGGCGAGGAACGACAAATTGTTTTCGGAAAGTAATCGTCTTATTTTTTTGTTCACCTTTCTTCGCGGCCTGGGAAAGAAGGCGGGCGATTTCAATCAGGTGTTCTTCGTCTTCGTTGCTGGTATACGTATAAAGGTAGTCGTTTTCATGGAAAATGCGTATACCGATGCCGAAATCCTGGCCGGAGCGCGCTTTTTCCACTTCGCCTTTCACCATAGAGATATTTTGCTCGATTTTGTTCTCGACGAACACTTCGGCAAAATCGCCTCCGTGGGACAAAGCAGCCAGCAGCACGCGCTCGACTGTTGCTGGGTTAAGCATGGGCATCTTTCCTTTCCTTTTTTACCATTTTATACGATTATAATGTAAGATAGCATCAAGAAATCGGAAAGGATTTATCAGAATTATGTATTTTGTTTATATAGTGCGCTGCGCCGACGGCTCGCTGTATACGGGCAGCACGACAAATGTAGAGGAACGGGTGAAAAAACACAACGATGGAAAAGGCGCGCGCTACACGCGCGGGCGCACTCCGGTAGAAGTGGTATACATAGAGGTGACAGCCAATAAAAGTGCAGCCCTGAAGCGAGAGCTTGCTATTAAGGGATACACCAAAAAACAAAAAGAGCGTTTGGTTAGCGAGTGGAAGAATGAGGATGTGTAAAATTCCGCAAAACGTGCACCTTAATTAGCGGGAGGTGAGAATCATGGCTAAACGTTCTCAAGCAGGCACTAACATCAACCAAGTGCGTCAACAAAACCAACAATCCGCTCAACAACAAGCTGGCCAACAATTCCAAGCTGAATTTGGCAGCGAAACTGACGTACAAGCTGTTCGCCAGGCTAACCAACAGTCCCAGGCGAAATCAGCTCAAAAGCAACAACAGCAAAACCAACAGTAATACACGAAACACCTTCCAGGCTCCGGCGAATGTCGGAGCTTGCCTGCGTACAGAATAAATAACGACGTTGTGATCATTTCTTTGAAAAAGTTCTTGCATATATTTTGGTGAAGTGATATATTTTTATATGTCGCCGCTAATTAAGCGCGACGAACTTTATCTTGCACTTTGAAAACTGGATACAGAAGAAATATGCGCAAGTAGGAAAATTCAAACGATATCCTTTTTGGTGAAACCATTATGGTTAAGCTACAAAGGGCGCACGGTGGATGCCTTGGCGCCAGGAGCCGATGAAGGACGTGGCGAACGACGAAATGCTTCGGGGAGCTGTAAGCGAGCGTGGATCCGGAGATGTCCGAATGGGGGAACCCACTATCCGTAATGGGATAGTACTCCTGCCTGAATCCATAGGGCAGTGAGAGGCAGACCAGGGGAACTGAAACATCTAAGTACCCTGAGGAAAAGAAAA
>Ga0310822_100562_pt1 | contig 17420 bp, 18 predicted proteins | sample P4_ome_2_FD_201313 | JGI IMG/M metagenome (GOLD analysis project Ga0310822, IMG submission 201313) | Sorghum-adapted microbial communities from Joint BioEnergy Institute, Emeryville, California, United States - P4_Day56_Rep2 | ecosystem: Engineered > Bioreactor > SSF (Solid state fermentation) >... | reverse complement strand
AAAGAGAGGAGTAGATGAACGACGAGTGGAAGCGGCTGATGGAAGAAGAGCAAAACGATTTGCGGATGCCGAGACAGATGGCAGGGAGGAAAGAGACCGGACGAGACGCGTACGGGTTTCCGAAATTGTATCTGAAGGAGGGATGACGGAAGGAGTGGCGAGGACTTGAGCACGGTTAAAAAGCGACTCGTGAACCCTTGAATTTAAGGACGGCAGAGAGAAGATAAACGGCACAGGTGAGCGCAAACCACTCCACATTGGATGCGACCCAGAGGTAAACGCTTAACGGCAGGGACCAAACAAAAGCAATCAGGATCAGCGGCGCCGGCACAAATGATGTGATCAAGGCAAAACAAGCGGGCAGCAAAATCAATAGAAAGAGCAAGAAATCAAGGCCTCTGAAGGCATCGCCAAAGATGAACTGGCAAGAAATTGCCAAAGCTGTCGCTGACCCGGCTATTCCGGTCAAAAGCCCGCCGGCAGACCACCAGTTGTTCAACATGTGAATCTACTCCTTCGGAAATAGAAATCCGCTTTACGCTTTGATTGATGTCAACATATGGCGATTATTGCAATGTTGAATGATAAAACGGATAAAAGCTTGCGTTTCTTTCGCTCGACGCCAACGGGAGACAAGGCCGATTTTCCTCTTTTCCCCTTGTCTGATCTGGAGTGCATCCGTCAGTATGGAATGCCAATGGGCAGGCAGAGTGTGAAGGGCGTATTGGGTTGCCTGCACTTTTGAACCGATTTCTTTGCACTCCAATGTATACAAAATCCTGCTGAGCGTACATACCGCATCCGCCAGCAATTCATCGACAAGATAAAGGGCTGCGTACTCTGCGCGTTTGTTCCAGTAAACGTTCAAATTAATGTTCATCGCATCCACGACGTTATCCCAGCCGATGGACAGTTCAAGCTCGGCAGGTTCAGGGCCGTAAACGGGGATGCCATGATGCTTGACGGTCCACCAGGTTACAGCGTTTATATCCCAATAGCCCTGCCGGACTTTTCCGTCGGCGACGTAAATATATGAAGGGATTTGCTGGTTGGTTTTGCCCAGATGCTCTGCCGACAAGTACATGCCGTCCATCCTTTTCGCCAGCGGATTGGTTCTTTGCAGTCTTTTATGGATGTTTTGTATGCTTGTGAGATCCTCACGCGTCGGTTCATTTTGAAAAACCGTCAGAAAATCAATATCGCTTTTTCCGGAAGCAAAGGCTCCCAAGGCAATGGAGCCATAGACATATATTCCGGACAGGTGATCTGAAAATGCAGACTGGGCCTGCTCTTTATAGCTTTCCATTAGCAGTTGGACCTCATCTGGAACACTCACCGACTGCATGTGCAGATCACCGCCTTGCTGCTTATTGTTTTAAACGTACCATAATTTGCCTTTTGTTCACAAGACTTCTACATCAAAGCTTGTGCTGATAATAAAAGACGAAGCATCCCCAGCTTCCGATATGGACCATGATCAGCATTGCCAGAATGAAGGTGATCGAGCTAACGGCGTTCAGCAGGACCAGCACAAAGAAGAGGTAAATCGCAGCCAGGGTGACGAACCAGGAAGCAGCTCTCGCCTTCGTTCGGATCAAGTGGTGGCGCTCATCCAGTGCCCGTTTTTTCTTTGCGAAGTGGTTCCCCAAATACAAGCTCAACAGCCCCAATAGCATCCCGCCAAACAGCCCTGCATACGTACAGATTGTTTCAGTCATATGTTTTCATCTCTCTCAAAAATGAATAAATCTTCAATGGCGCATTCAAACGCTTGCGCCAGCTTGTGTCCGAGGACCAGAGAGGCATTGTACTTGCCGTTTTCCAAAGAAATAATGGTTTGTCTCGAGACACCAACGATTTCCGACAAGTATTCCTGCGACCAGCCTTTGGCCAACCGTCTTTCCCGTATCCGGTTTTTCATGGTTCACATCCTTTCTGTAAAGCAAGCTTTACGTAAGGTGTACTTTACATATTTTCTTTGTGTCAAGTTCGCTTTACATGGTGGATAGAAGAGAGGAGGAATAATTGGATTTTCAGGATGCGCGCACTCAAATGTGCTCTTTCATGTGAAAGCCTGAGCGTTCTCTGCTAAAATAAGTCATTGGAGCTTTCAAACAGGGTGATTATCTCTTGCGCAGCGGAGGAATCGGGATGAAACGCATCTGGATGAAGCTCGCTCTAGCCTTCATGGCCGTAGGGGCGAGCGGTATTCTCATCTCTGCCTTGCTCTCGATCAAAGAAATGGATATTCATTTTTCCATGTATGTGAACGAAGCAAGACAACTGGAACGTCAGGACGTTCTGGAGGTGGCCCGCAGGGCATATGAGGCCGAAAATCGTTGGGGAGAGCGTGCGTTTTCCCAGATGGATGCGATTGCCAAAGTGCTCGGCCTGCGAATCGTGCTACAGGACCAGAATCAGAGTCGGATTGGACAATTCGGCGATGAGTCTGCGGTGCGTGGCTCTGGATACACCAAGCTGCCGGTTGCTGTCGATGGCCAAACGGTCGGTTACTTGACCATCAGTCATCATGAAAAAGCTCCGTCTCATTCTGTTGAGACACATTTTCAAAGGGCCCATACGAACGCGTTGTTGTGGACGATGCTGATCCTGATTGTCGTCGTTATCGTGGTCAGCATTTGTATTGCCAAAAACATGGTAAAGCCGATCGTACGGATTAGTGATGCCTCGATAGCTGTATCGAGAGGAGACCGGTCAGTGCGCGTACCGGGCACGTCCGGCAAGGATGAGCTAGCCGGGTTGGTCGACAGATTCAATCATCTGATTGAGAGCCTTGAACATCAAGAGCAGCTGCGCAAGCGTTTGACGTCAGATATTTCTCACGAATTGCGGACGCCCCTTAACACTTTGCTCGCACAGACAGAGGGAATGATTGACGGGGTATGGGAAGCGTCGCCGGAGCATCTGGAGGCGACGCGAGCAGAGGTGCTGCGTTTAATCCGGTTGGTCAGCGATCTGGATGAAGTCATTCAGGCAGAATCAGGAACGCTCAAAATCAATCAGGACATGGTGGACATAAGCAAGATTGCAGAGCTGACTGCGGACGCCATGAGTGCCGCCCTGGCGCAAAAAAACATCGTGCTCAAAAAGCAGCTAGAAGGTGAAGCGATGGTGCTTGGGGACCGCCATCGGCTTGCCCAAGTGTTCACCAATCTGCTATCCAATGCCTGGAAGCATACAGCCCCTCATGGAGAGATCCGGTTGACTGTAAAAAAGGAACGGGATCGAATCGTTGCGGTTGTATCGGACAATGGAAGCGGCATCGCTGCCGAAGACCTTCCCCATATCTTTGACCGTTTTTACCGGGGGGATCGCTCCCGAAACCGGGAACGCGGCGGGGCGGGTCTTGGACTCACGATTGCCAAAGGGCTGGTGGAAGCCCATGATGGCCAGATCAGTATCCGGAGTGCAGAAGGAATCGGAACGTCCGTCACGATGCTTTTCCCGGCAGCCGGGCAACGGAATTCGGTGGATTGAGGCGACGAGCAGCAGAGAGAAAAAGGGAAGAAGGAGAAGATAAAATGGCTACTTGGAACTTATCGCGTACCCGGAAGCACGTACTCTTGTGCAATGGGGGAAGCTGCACCCGGGCAGGTGCAGAAGAAGTAACGAAGGCATTCCGCTCAGCGATCAAGGAAGCGGGACTGGATGATCTGGTACATACGACAAAAACGTACTGCAATGGGCGATGTGAAGATTCATGCGTTCTGATCGTATATCCGGAAGGAACGTGGTACCGGAATGTAACCCCGCAGCTTGCCGAAGAAATTGTTCAAAAGCATATGGCCAATGGCCAGCCGCTTGAGGCAAGCATCTCGCACCAATGGAGCCCTGACGGATTTGAACGGTCAGCCGATGCTCCCGTGGGACGATTCAAATCGGAAAAGAATGCAGAGTAGGACCGAGTACAGGCCACAGCATAAGATGCTGCGGCTTTTTTGTTTTTGCAAAGAATGAGAACAAAAAGGCTAGGCTATAGATACCTGTAGAACCACAGGAAAAGGGCTAAATGACCTGAAAAAAGGGGAGTGTAAAGAAAAAGCCGAGATAAGGGCGAAGAGAATGTGACCGCTTACAATATGTCTATGTCATATGGACGTTTTTGAAATAAAATGATAATATGAGTAAAGAAACGCTATTATACAAAGGTTTGTGCCATATTTTACTGTACATACCACGGAGACATCTGTTTTCGTCGCATGTATTCTTTTTCAACAAATGCTGGTTTTCCGGAAAATATCCTGGCAGGGAGGCATGTATATGTCAAGTAAGATTTTGGACGCTTTCTTGGAAGAAAATCTGGCGGATCTGAAAAGCAAAGGATTGTATAACGTCATTGATCCTCTGCAAAGTGCAAATGGTCCGGTAATCACCATCTCAGGCAAAGAGCTGATCAATCTTTCCTCGAACAACTATTTGGGTTTGGCCACTGATCAGCGCCTGATCGATGCTGCCGTCAAAGCGGCGCAAAAGTACGGCGTAGGGGCAGGGGCCGTTCGGACGATTAACGGTACGCTGGAGCTGCACGTTCAACTGGAAGAGAAGCTGGCCGCTTTCAAGCATACCGAAGCGGCGATTGCCTACCAGTCGGGCTTCAATTGCAACATGGCGGCAATTTCCGCTGTAATGGACAAGGACGATGCCATTCTCTCTGACGAGCTGAATCACGCATCCATCATCGACGGCTGCCGCCTTTCCCGAGCGCAGATCATTCGGGTGAAACACTCCGACATTGACGACCTCCGGGCAAAAGCCAAGGAAGCTGTCGAGTCCGGCAAGTATAAAAAAGTGATGGTCATTACCGATGGGGTATTCTCCATGGATGGGGATATTGCCAAGCTTCCGGAAATCGTTGAAGTGGCTGAGGAATTTGACTTGATCACGTATGTGGACGATGCACATGGCTCTGGCGTGCTCGGCAAAGGGGCAGGTACTGTCAAGCACTTTGGCTTGTCCGATAAAATCGATTTCCAAATCGGAACGCTTTCCAAAGCGATCGGTGTCATCGGTGGATACGTGGCAGGCAAACAGAAGCTGATCGACTGGCTCAAGGTACGCAGCAGACCGTTCCTGTTTTCCACTGCTCTCACGCCAGCTGATGTGGCTGCCAGCATAACGGCGATCGATATTTTGCAGAGCAGCACCGAATTGCACGATCGCCTCTGGGAAAACGGCAACTATCTGAAAAAGGGTCTAAAGGAGCTGGGCTTCGACATCGGGCATAGCGAGACCCCGATTACTCCATGCGTGATTGGCGATGAGCAAAAAACGCAGGAATTCAGCAAGCGCTTGTACGAAGCGGGCGTGTATGCGAAAGCGATCGTATTCCCGACCGTTCCGCGCGGCACCGGCCGCGTACGCAATATGCCGACAGCAGCCCATACCAAAGAGATGCTGGACCGGGCATTGGACATCTATGAAAAAGTGGGCAAAGAAATGGGGATTCTGCAATGAAAAAGATTCTGATCACCGGGGCTTTGGGACAAATCGGTTCCGAGCTGACTGCCAGACTTCGCGACGAATACGGTGCGAATAACGTCATTGCCACTGACATCAAAATGCCGCAAGACAGTGACGTACTGCAGGCGGGGCCGTTTGAAAAGCTGGACGTAACGGATGCAAAAGCCATGTTCGATATCGCAAAAAAGCATCAGGTCGACACCATTATGCACCTGGCCGCTCTGCTCTCCGCGACCGCTGAGGCCAAACCGTTGTTGGCCTGGAATTTGAACATGGGCGGTCTGGTCAACGCTTTGGAAGTGGCACGCGAGCTTGGCTGCCAATTCTTTACCCCCAGTTCGATCGGAGCCTTTGGACCGAGCACGCCGAAGGATCAGACACCGCAGGACACGATTCAGCGGCCGACCACGATGTACGGGGTCAATAAAGTGTCCGGCGAGCTTTTATGTGACTACTACTTCCACAAGTTCGGCGTAGATACGAGGGGGGTACGTTTTCCTGGCCTGATTTCCTATGTGACACCTCCAGGCGGGGGAACGACGGATTATGCGGTGGAGATTTATTACAAAGCAATCACCGACGGTACCTATACTTCCTATATCGCAAAAGGGACGTACATGGACATGATGTACATGCCGGACGCTTTAAAGGCGATTATCACCCTGATGGAGGCCGATCCGAGCAAATTGAAGCATCGGAATGCGTTCAATGTCACGGCGATGAGCATTGAGCCGGAAGACGTCGCCCGTTCGATTCAAAAGCTGATTCCTTCGTTTACGCTGAAATACGAGGTAGACCCTGTGCGTCAGGCGATTGCCGACAGTTGGCCGAACTCGATCGACGCCAGCGCCGCACGGGAAGAGTGGGGATTTACGGCAGAGTACGATCTGGAAAAAATGACAAAGGATATGCTAGCCCAGTTAAAAGGGCGGCTGCTTCAAAAAATCGGTTGAGATCAAAGAAAAACAAGCCTGATGCGCCAGGCTTGTTTTTCTTTGAGCAAAGCTTGATTGCAAGCTGCAGCTTCACTACTTTCTGTTTTTCAGCTTTTGCATGGTGATGACATTGGAGATGACGTTCCATACATCGGGCAGTTTTTCTCCCACGTACCAGTAGGCAAATCCGGCGATAGGCCGTTCCATGCTCGCCTGCATTTTCAGTCCAAGCGATCGGCTCTCTTCCAGCCAGATCGAATGAGCAGTCCCGTTTTTCCAGTACGTCGCCTTGTACTGCGAGGTTGCCGGATTCCAGTTGATAGCAGGTTTGTTTTGCGAGATGAGCCGGTAGGACTCCAGGATCAGCAAATCAGTTGATTGCCAAGCGCCATTCACTTTAGACCAGTCGCGAGTGTAGAGCGGCAGACCGACGATGTACTTGTCGGCCGGGATCTGCGTCAAAAGGTTGTTTGAGCTTTTGACGAGCCAGGGCAGCGATGAGACGGAACCGGCAGAAGGGCCTCCGCTCCAATGCTCTTCATAGCCCATTAAAACGATATAATCAGCATACCGTGCCAGATTGGCGTAATCGTACGGTGCACTCCAATCCGTCTGTGTATCAGGCGGAACATCGACGGAGACCGTTCGGCCTTTCGCATGCATGGCCTGCGCCAGCTCTTTGACAAAAGCTGTAAAGGCTTCGCGGTCACCGGGCTTGATATTTTCAAAGTCGATATTGATTCCATCAATCTGGTACTTGTCGCTCAGTTGAGCCAGCTTATTGACGACGGCTGCGCGGTTTGCCGGTACAGAGAGCGCGTTGTGGGTTGCGTTGGCATCGAAGCGGTTGCCAAACATCGCCCATACTTTTCTGCCATTCTGGTGAGCCCACCTGACAAGAGTGGCATCGGTGTGATCGGCGATCGAGCTGTCGGCTTGCAAGTAAAACCAGCGGGGAGACAGCGTATTGACCGGAGTGTCTTTGACCAGATCAATGAACTCTTGCACGGTAGACCGGTACTGCCAGCCTAGGATGACGGGAGTCTTGCCTTTCGCTTGCTGATCGATTTTCTTCTTCACCCTGCTGAGAAGTACCGCCGTCTCTTCACGGGAAAGCGGAGCGTTTGGACGGAAATATCCCTGGTAGCCAACCAGGAGCTTTTGGCGGATTGCCTCTGCCACATACGGTCTTGCCCAGTAGGCGACGCTGTAGGCATCACTGTAGGCATCACTGAGAGGCAGGGAGGCTGGCTGGGACGGTTGCATTCCCATCGCTCGAATGAGCAGTGCCGCTGCCTCCTGACGGGAAATGGTGCGATTAGGCGAGAAGGCGGTTGGCGTCGTGCCGTTTACGATACCGAGGGAGACCGCGGCCTGGACGGCGCCATAAGCCCAGGAGCTCTTTGGCACATCGGAATAGGCAGGAAACTGGCTTGATACCGTCTTGAGCTTCCACGTGCGGGTCAGCATGGCGACGAACTCTGCGCGGGTTACGGCCTTTTTCGGCCGGTAGTAACCATCGGCATCGCCCAGGACGATGCCGGCTTGATAAAGCGAGCGGATCTCTTCTTTTGCATAGCTGGCCGAAATATCCTTGAGCGCAGCAGCGGTCGATGCAGGGACACCTACAGAGACGGACAACAGTGACGTTGCCCACAATACGAAGCTAAGCATGATATGTACGTTACGTTTTCGCATGGCTCTACTCTTTCGTCTGTAATTTTTCTATGTCTCTTCTAGTGTAAAGAATAGAAAAACCTCTTTCATTCATCATTTTCTGGAAATAGAAAACAGGTATGGCTATGGAAGGGAGTGTCAATCGCCGCTTGCGGGTATGATATGATGGAAACAGATAAACTTCTGGCCGCGCTTGCGTGCGAACGTGCACGGAAAGCTGGCTCCAAGAAAAATAGAGACGGGAAGACATGGGAGGATGGATGGGAACCATGGAGCAGGTACTGATTATTGGAGCGGGACCGTGCGGGCTTGCCGCCGCTGTCGAATTGAAAAGACAGGGAATCGACCCGCTGGTCATCGAGAAAGGAACGTTGGTCAACTCAATTTATCGCTATCCGACCTACATGATTTTTCACAGTACGCCAGAGCTTCTCGAGATCGGAGACATTCCGTTTTCGACGCCGAACGAAAAGCCGACACGGCTGGAAGCTCTTCAATACTACCGTTTGGTGGCAGCCCGCAATCAGCTGCGGATCAACAGCTATGAGACGGTCGTTCATGTAGAGAAGGTGAACGGCGGTTTTTCTGTGCAGTCTGTAGACCGTTTTCAGACAAAGCACACATATACATGCCGGTACCTGGTGATTGCGACGGGATACTTTGACAATCCGAACAGGCTTGATGTGCCTGGCGAAAACCTTGATAAAGTGAGCTCCTTTTTTACGGAAGCGCATCCGTATGCGGGGATGAAGGTGGCGATCATCGGCGGCAACAACTCCGCGGTCGATGCTGCCATGGAACTTGAGCGCGCCGGTGCCGAAGTGACGGTCATTTGCCGCAAGCCGCAGCTTTCCGATCGGGTAAAAGCATGGACGAGGCCTGTTTTTGAAAGCTTGGCCGCAAAAGGACGCATACAGGTGCTCTATTCCACTACTGTAAAAGAAATTACCGAGCGCAATCTGGTGGTCGTGACAGAGGGGAGAGAAGTCACTCTCGAAAATGACTTCGTCTTTTCCTTGATCGGCTTTCGACCTGACCGCAGCGTCCTGCGTTCACTCGGAGCAGCGACGAATCCGCAGACAGGCGAGCCCGTCCACAATCCGGACACGATGGAGACCAATGTACCCGGTTTGTACATCGCTGGTGTGATTGCCTCCGGCGAGCATGCAAACGCGATTTTTATTGAAAACGGCAGGCACCACGGAAAGCTGATCGCCGAGCATATCGCTTCGCTTGAAAAAAGCAAGGAGCAAGGGTAAAAAAGAAAAGACAACGCCGCGTCTGAATCGTGACGCTGGCGTTGTCTTTTTTACATCTTCCACTCGAGCTGACGGCCGCCGATCAAGTGGTAGTGGATGTGAAATACGGTTTGCTGACCGTGCTGGCCCGTGTTGGTAATGACACGGAATCCGGATTCTTGTACACCCATTTCTGCCGCTACCTTTTGCAAGGACAGGTGCAGATGGCCGATCAATTCCTTGTCCTCCGGTTGAATGTCCAGGAGAGAAGTGATGTGCTTTTTGGGGATGACAAGTACGTGTACAGGGGCGACGGGGTTGATGTCATGGAAAGCCACCACGTGTTCGTCCTCGTAAACTTTTTTGGCAGGGAGCTCTCCTTTAACGATCTTACAGAAAATGCAATCCATCTGGCGTATCCTTCCTTTCCATAGCTTCTCTTTAGCACTATTCGTCGCTTCCTTCCATTTTCCTGTTCTGCCGCTGATCCGTTTTGCCGCATTACAAGCACCAGTCAGCAAAAAACGGCGGCTCAGCCAGTTCCATGAAAGGGTTTTCTCTTGCAAAATCCACCTGTTTGATTATAATGGGAAAGGGAAGTGCATCGATGCTGCGGGAATGGATTATTCCTGGCACATTCTGGCTTCCGCGACCCAAATGGTTGGATTGATAACTGGTATGAAAGATGCTAAGTGTTAACCCACCATAAAGCGACTTGCGCAAACCTGGTTTGTACAAGTTGGTTTATGGTGGGTTTTTTTATGGTCGAGCGGATGCTTGTCATTCATCTGTCGACATCATGGATAGCAGCGAAACTAGTGCTCCTTTGGGTGCAAATCGCCGCCAAAAGGCTAGGCCAGACCATGTTTTCTAAAAAAGTTTTGATCGCATTGGCACAGAGGAGGAACCATGGAACAGAAAAAAGTGCGTTTTCAATTAAATGGGGAAGAACACGAAGCGGCTGAAGGCACGCGCCTTCTCGACTACATGCTTGAGCGGGAAATCGAGCACCCGCATATCTGCTATTCGCCCGTTCTTGGACCGATACAGACTTGTGATACTTGTATGTGCGAAATCGACGGGAAGATTATGCGGGCCTGTTCGACGACTGTTTCGGAAGGCATGCAAATCCTGAGCGCTTCCGAGAAGGCTCGGTCAGCCCAGAAGGAAGCGATGGATCGCGTCTTGGAAAATCACATGCTGTACTGTACAGTCTGTGACAACAATAACGGCAACTGCCGGGTGCACAACACGACAGAGCTTTTGCAGGTGGAGCACCAAAGCCGTCCGTTCCGGGAAAAAGGGTATGAGGTTGACATGTCCCACCCGTTTTACCGTTACGATCCGAACCAATGCATTCTCTGCGGACGCTGTGTCGAGGTTTGCCAGGATTTGCAGGTGAACGAGACCCTGACAATCGACTGGGAGCGTGAAATGCCTCGCGTAATTTGGGATGACGATCGCTCCATCAACAACTCTTCGTGCGTTTCCTGTGGTCAATGCGTCACCGTTTGCCCGTGCAACGCTTTGATGGAAAAATCGATGCTGGGTGAAGCAGGCTTCATGACCTCGATGGATCAGGAGCTCTTGACCCCGATGATCGACCTGGTGAAGGAAGTAGAGCCGGGATACAGCAGCATTTTGGCCATTTCCGAGATCGAGGCGGCCATGCGTGATACGCGCACGAAAAAGACGAAGACCGTTTGTACGTTCTGCGGCGTAGGCTGCTCGTTTGAAGTGTGGACCCGTGACCGCAAAATTTTGAAGATCGAGCCATCGGAAAATGCGCCGGTAAACAGCGTTTCCACTTGTGTAAAAGGGAAATTCGGCTGGGATTTCGTCAATAGCGACCAGCGCTTGACCACTCCGCTGATCCGCAGAGGAGATGAATTCGTACCTGCTACGTGGGACGAAGCGCTGAGCTACATGACCGAGAGAATGGCGGCGATCAAAAAACAATATGGCGGCAATGCGCTTGGCTTTGTCAGCTCCTCGAAGACGACAAACGAAGAAGCGTATCTGATGCAGAAAATGGCCCGACAAGTATTCGAAACAAACAACGTGGACAACTGCTCGCGTTACTGCCAATCGCCTGCTTCGGACGGCTTGATGTCGACCGTAGGTTTTGGCGCTGACTCCGGTACGATCAAGGACATCGCTTCCGCCGGCCTGGTCATTATCGTCGGGGCCAATCCGACCGAGGGCCATCCCGTTCTGGCGACTCGTGTAAAACGTGCCAAAAAGCTGTTTGGCCAAAAATTGATCGTCTCCGATCTGCGCAAGCATGAAATGGCCGAACGTTCTGATCTGTATCTCCACCCGCGCCAGGGAACCGATTTCGTCTGGCTCTCTGCTGTCGCGAAATACATCATCGACCAGGGCTGGCATGATGAAGCCTTTATCAAGGCGCGTACCAACCAGTACGACGAATTCGTGGCCCTGCTCGAAAAATACACGCTGGAGTACGCTGAAGAAATTACCGGTATTCCGCGCGAGCAAATGATCAAAGCAGCCACGATGATTCACGAAGCAGATGGCACATGCATCCTGTGGGGTATGGGCGTCACGCAGAACGTCGGCGGCTCGCACACTTCCGCAGCTATTTCAAACCTGCTGCTCGTCACCGGAAACTTTGGACGTCCGGGCGCTGGGGCATACCCGCTGCGCGGTCACAACAACGTGCAGGGTGCCTGCGACATGGGGTCCTTGCCGAACTGGTTCCCTGGCTATCAGAGCATTGCCGATGACAACATCCGGAAGAAGTTCGAAGAGGCTTACGGCGTATCGATCTCTCCAAAGCCAGGCTATACGAACATTCAGATGCTGGAAGCGGTCGGCAGAGGCGAGCTGAAAGCGATGTACCTGATGGGAGAAGACATGGCCTGGATCGATTCAAACGCCAACCATGTGCAGGAGATGCTCAGCCAGCTGGAATTCTTCGTCGTCCAAGACGTCTTCTTTACAAAGACAGCCCAGTTCGCAGATGTGATCCTGCCTGCTGCACCGTCTCTGGAAAAGGACGGTACCTTCATCAATACCGAGCGCCGTATTCAGCGCCTGTACAAAGTATTCGAGCCGCTGGAAGGCTCCAAGCCGGACTGGCAGATTCTCACTGAAGTCGCCGCTCGCATGGGCTTCAACTGGGGCTACCAGCATCCAAGCGAAATCATGGACGAGATTGCGTCTCTGAGCCCGGTATTCTCCGGCGTTTCCTACAAGCGCCTGGAAGGATGGAACAGTCTGGTTTGGCCGGTACAGCCGGACGGCACAGACGAGCCGCTCCTGTATTTGGAGAGGTTCAACTTCCCGGACGGACGCGCCCGCTTCTCGCTGGTCGATTACGTTCCGCCCGTCGAGTATCCGGCAGAATTCGATCTGATCGTCAACAACGGCCGTCTGTTGGAGCATTTCCACGAGGGCAATATGACGAACAAGTCAAAAGGCATTCAGTACAAAGTGCCGGATGTGTTCGTAGAGGTGTCGCCTGAGCTCGCAAAAGAGCGGGGCGTACAGGATGGCACACTTGTCCGTTTGGTATCTCCATACGGAGCGATCAAGCTGCGCGCTGTCGTGACAGACCGCGTACAGGGGAAAGAGCTGTACGTTCCGATGAACTCGGTCAGCCACGAAAATGCGATCAACGTGTTAACCGGGAATGCCGTAGACGTTCGGACCCAGACACCAGCTTACAAACAGACGAAGGTTCGCATGGAAATCCTGGAGGCGACCGGCAAGAATCCTCTGCCGTTGTATAACCCGCGCTATGCGAAGCGAAATCCGCAGATGGGAGTACAGGTGGAACGCAAATGGGCGAGAGGCGATTATGCGCCAATCGCAGATGTGAACCAGCCGGGAGGGGTGAAATAATGGCGAAGCCGACGACCAAGATCGTTCAACCCGTACTGACCGAGGAAGAGAAGCGAGCCAAAGCGCTCGAGCAGGTTTTAAGCGACACAGCCCTGAACGCAGATGGCATTCGCGAAACGATCAAGCTGCTGCAGGAGCTCCATCAGAGCGGCATTCTCGGAGCTGTCGTTTCCCTCGTGGAAGCAAAAGAAGAGGTAGCCAAGATCGCTGTTGGCCAGCTGGTCCGTCCGCCGGTAACCAAAGCGATCAACAATGCCATGGCAGTAGCGGAATCGCTCACAGAGCTTGAGCCTGAGATGACCAAAAAGCTGGCGGGAAGTCTGGCAAAGGGCTTGAAAAAAGCGGAAGAGGGCCTGCGTCAGGACGAAAAGGTCGGGATATTCGACCTGATCAAGGCGCTGCAGGACCCTGACATCAACCGTGCCGTCTCCTTTGGCATGAACCTCCTGAAGGGCATGGGTCAAGGATTAAAAGAGTAGTGGATTCCTAGAGTGTGGTGAAATATCTGTGTCCAATCAGGTCGAACATCAATTCAGCAGGCTTGTTCGCGAGATTCGCAAGCAATACGTCGGAAATGGTCCTGAAAAGATTCGGACCAGATTTGTCGGGTCATGGGCGATTATCGAGATGAAAGGCAATCTGACCGAGGTAGAAAAATGGATGATCGACTCCGACGAGGGCAGAAAGATGATACAGGAAACCCGCACCAAGATGGTGAAAGACATCTACAAGAGGGCTGAAGTAGTCGAGAAGCTCGAAAATTTGGTAGGTGCCAAGCTGATCACACTCTTCAGCGATATCAATATGGATGCAGACTTGGCCATCACCGTTTACGTGTTCGACCGGAAGATAGAAGGCGGTAAACCAAGCCCGCTGCAGCCAGCAAAGCGTATGTGCATGTAGCGGCCTTGAAGTTGGCAAGTTGACAGGTGTACTACGCCGCCCTTCGCATGAAAAAAGTGCGAAGGGCGGCTTTTTTATTTTCGCTGACCGGCTTCTGAGGATTACTGTAGCCGACGAGAGTCGGTCCTACGTTGAGTGGAGCCATGCTTTTTGCCTTCATTCGGTGAGAATCTCTTCCTTCAAAAGGCGAAGAATGGAGTTCCGTGAATGAGTGGATGCGTCCGTATTGTCCGGGGGAGTCCCCGGTTGTATCGGGTTCCAGTGGCGGGGAGTAGAGAAAATGAATCCCGTGGCAGCCATTTTCGTAAGAAAGATAGATATGGTATTCTGATGATTCCGACATGAAAGATTAGGAGATACGTGCTCGGATAGACTATGACGGTCTTGGTTTTTCGGATGTAGAAGATTGCGGAAGAATGTTTTGTCCAAAATAGAAAGAGGAGGATTGCCTTCGTGGAGTGGTCTGAGTTGGTCGTAACCACAGCGGATTGGATTCGCTCGTGGGGAGTATTTGCAATTATCGCCAGCTTGCTTATCAATGTGCTGATTAGTGTCGCTGGTGTTTTGCCCTCATTGTTCCTGTCTGCTGCAAATGCGGTCGTGTTCGGATTATGGGGCGGGTTTTTCATTTCGCTTGCGGGAGAAATCCTGGGAGCGACCGTTTCGTTTGTTCTGTACCGCTGGGGAATATCCCGTTCGGCCAAGCTGCAAAAGGTAAGGGAAGCCAGGTGGCTGAAAAGTCTTTCCGGCATGTCGCGCGGGCGCAGATTGCTGACGCTGATACTGTTGCGTGTAAATCCCTTATTGCCTTCCGGGGTGGTCAATGTAGGAGCGGCTTTCTCCACGATTGCTTTTGCCGATTTCTTTCTCGCTACGATGATCGGAAAGACGCCGTCACTCGTCATGGAAACATTTATCGGTCACGATCTTGTCTTTTTCTCTGAAAACAAATTTCGTCTGATTATCGCGGTCATACTCGCAGCTTCCGTTTTTCTGCTGTTTAAATGGACAGAAAAAAAGAAGTCTCCATAATTTCTTCACGAGATTTTGATACGCTGGCACCGTAGAACAAACAGGAGGAGGCAGGTCGATGAAAAAGAAGGTCTTCATAGGCGCAGCCAGTGCCGGAATTGTAGCGATAGCAGCGGCCGGCGCTTTTTTCTACGGAGCGGGCGGTGAAACAAAAGCACATGCTCAATATATGGCAAAGCCCGAAATACTGCAGGAGAATGGACAAACAGTCCGCAGCTTTGAACTGGTGGCCAAGGAAGCGGAATGGGCACTGTCCAAGGATAAAAACGTACCTGTATGGACGTACAACGGTGTTGTTCCCGGCAGCCAAATCCGGGCGAAAGTGGGCGAGGTTATCCGCGTCACACTGAAGAACGAGTTGAAGGTGCCAACGACGATTCACTGGCACGGCTACCCCGTCCCCAACAATATGGACGGAATCCCGGGATCGACGCAGAATGCAGTACGGCCGGGAGAGACCTTTACTTATGAGTTTCCCGCAACAGTCCCCGGGACGTATTGGTACCACTCCCATCAGGACAGCGCCAATCAGGAGGACCTCGGCCTTTACGGAACGCTTGTCGTTGAGGGACCAGACCAGGCTCAGATTCAACGAGACTATACACTGGTTCTCGACGAGTGGAATACGGGCTCCCAAGGGCATGCGGGCATGAACATGGGAGAAATGGATCATGGCAAGATGGGTTCCGAGCGTATGGATCACGGCAAGACGAATTCTGAGACCATGAATCATGGAAGCATGAATATGGGCGGGATGGATCACGGAAGCCACGGAAACACGAGCATGCCTGGCATGGAGCACAGCAATTCACAGGTGCCGCCGGGAGCCATGCACGACCAGATGATGCAAGCGATGTACACGACGTTTTCGGTGAACGGAAAAACGGGAGACGCTATCGAACCGCTCGAGGTAGCAAAAGGAGAGCGCGTGCGGCTCCGCTTCGTCAATGCGGGCTTCCAAAGCCACACGCTTCGTCTGCCAGGACAGGAGTACAAAATTGCAAGCGCAGATGGTCAACCGATCAAGGACCCGGCCGTGATCAAGGACCAGCCGTTCACGATCGCACCGGGAGAACGCTACGATATCGAGTTTGTAGCAAGCCGTGATGGGGACTGGGTCATCGAGAGCCTGAACAAGACCGAAGCGGCCAAAGGAATGCGGATCCCCGTAAAAGTACAGGGAGCCGGAGCAAAGGAAAACAGCGTCGCCCAGGCAGAGGCGGCACCTGTCGATTTGACGGCGTACGGCCAAGGCGGCAAAGGGGTTTTCGGCCTCGACATGAAATACGACCAGGAATACCAGATGGACCTGGGCGAAAAAATGGGGAAAGACGGGATGGATCCGGTCTTTACGATTAATGGAGAGACGTATCCGGATATCAAGCCGCTAAACGTCAAAAAAGGGGACAAAGTGAAAGTCACCATGGTGAACAAAGGCTCCTCTGACCACCCGATGCATCTGCATGGCCATTTTTTCCAGGTTCTGAGCAAAAATGGCAAAGCCCTCACAGGCTCTCCCCTGATGAAAGATACGCTCAATGTAAAGCCGGGCGAAAGCTATGTCGTGGCGTTTGAAGCGGATAACCCGGGGGAATGGATGTTCCACTGCCATGATCTGCATCATGCCGCAGCGGGAATGGTCAACTCCGTCCTGTACGAAGGACATCAGAAGTTCGTGGAGGACCCGACTGTCGGCAACAAAGCGCATTAACAGATGTGTCCCAGGTGTCCCCTGGGATCTTTTTTCTATTTTTGAAGACGGAGATGAGTTGGCGTGTCAACCATACTGATCGTGGATGATGAACCGCAAATTGTCGAAATCCTCTCTTCCTACTTGCAAAAGGAAGGTTATCATGTCGTCACGGCGGCGTCGGGAACAGAGGCGCTGGAGTGGACACATTCCACCGGAATCGATCTGGTTTTGCTGGATTTGATGCTTCCGGACATGAGCGGAGAAGAGGTGTGCGAGCGAATTCGCCGGGAATCACGGGTTCCGATTTTGATGCTTACGGCAAAAAGCGGAGAGCCAGACCGGATCACTGGACTGGAGCTGGGAGCGGATGATTACCTGGTGAAGCCGTTTAGCCCCCGCGAACTCGTGGCCCGCATACGGGCGATTCTGAGGAGAGCCGGCGATTACCAATCCCTCTGTGACCGTGTGCAATTCGGCGATTTGACGATTTCACATGGCGACAAAAGCGTCTGGAAAAAGGGCCAGATGGTGGAATTGACGCCGAATGAATACCGCTTGCTGATCACGCTGATCCGTCACCCCGGGCGGACCTGG
>Ga0310822_100561_pt1 | contig 17438 bp, 16 predicted proteins | sample P4_ome_2_FD_201313 | JGI IMG/M metagenome (GOLD analysis project Ga0310822, IMG submission 201313) | Sorghum-adapted microbial communities from Joint BioEnergy Institute, Emeryville, California, United States - P4_Day56_Rep2 | ecosystem: Engineered > Bioreactor > SSF (Solid state fermentation) >... | reverse complement strand
AGCGCATCCCTGCTGGCCGCCTTTATCGTGTATAACCTGGCCTTTCTTGTCTTCGTACTTTCGATTCTCGGCAAACGGTGGAGCCGGCGGGACCCGTCGGCGCACACCAGGCGGTGGGGCTGGTTCGCATTTCTCCTGGCCGCGGCGGGGTTTGTTTGCCATCTGCTGTTTTTCTTTACCCGCTGGTACGGATCCGGGCATATTCCTACCAGCAACATGTATGAATTTATGACTTTTTTGGCCATGATGATCATGTTTGCCTTCATTATCGTCTATTTGATCTACCGCATTCCGGTGATCGGAGTGTTCGCGCTTCCGGTCGCGGTCATTATTATCGCCTACGCTTCGGTGTTTCCCAGTGAAGCGCAGCCGCTGATTCCGGCCCTGCAGAGCTACTGGCTGAAAATTCACGTGACCACCGCAGCCGCCGGGGAGGCGTTCTTCGCCGTGGGATTCGCCGGAGGACTTATGCATCTCCTGCGGACAGTGGAGTATAAAAGCGACTCCAGGAAAGCGAAGAGGGAACAACAAGGGGTGGAGTTTACGCTGTTTGTGATCGTCATGATCATTGCCTTCGTCGCTTCGACGTTCCTTTTTCACGCGTCCGGCTACGAGGCCCGCTTTTCTACCCAAATTACCCAGACCGACAAAGCGGGAAACGAGCAAACCGTTGACCAGACCACCGATTACGTCCTGCCTCCCATCGTCAAGCCGCATGGGAGCACAATCGTTTCCATGAAACCGTTCCTGGGCATCGACAAGCCCCTGTTCGAGGCACCCGCCTGGATGAACGGAGTAAATGCCGGAAGGAAACTGAATACCGTGATCTGGTCCGTCATCCTGGGTCTGGTTTTGTACGCGGTCCTTCGCCTGGTCGCGCGCAGGCGGCTGGGAGAAGCCATCCAGCCGATTTTAAACGGAATGGACCCGGAGGATCTGGACGAAATCAGCTACCGGGCCATTGCCATCGGCTACCCGGTATTTACCCTCGGGGCCTTGATCTTCGCCATGATCTGGGCTTCGGAAGCGTGGGGCCGGTTCTGGGGCTGGGATCCCAAAGAGGTATGGGCCCTGATCACGTGGCTGTTTTATGCCGCTTATCTGCATTTGCGGCTGTCTCGCGGCTGGCAGGGCAAACCTTCCTCCTGGATGTCCGTCATCGGGTTCCTGGTAGTCATGTTTACATTGATCGGAGTCAACCTGGTCATTGCCGGCCTGCATTCGTATGCAGGAGTCTGAAACCCGGGCCCGAATGAAAATGGTAAGGATTCCTTGATAAGGAGTGAATTCGGATGGAGAAACAAACAATGATTCTTGTTGTTGACGATGAAGAAAGAATCCGTAGGCTGCTGCGGATGTATCTGGAAAAGGAAGGGTATCTTATTGAAGAGGCCCAGGACGGCGAAGAGGCGCTGCAAAAGGCCGGGCAGCGCGATTACGACCTCATCCTTCTCGACCTTATGCTCCCCGGTATGGACGGGATCGAAGTCTGCAGCAGGCTCCGCCAGTTCAAATCAACGCCGGTGATCATGCTGACGGCAAAAGGGGAAGAAAGCAACCGTGTGCAGGGCTTTGAAGCGGGTGCGGACGACTATGTTGTCAAGCCGTTCAGCCCCCGGGAAGTGATCTACCGGGTGAAGGCCATTCTTCGGCGATCCTCGGCTACCGCGTATTTGTCCAGGGAGGTCGCGTCCAGCAACAACATTGTTTTTCCCCATCTGGTGATTGAACACGATGCGCACCGGGTGACGGCGGAAGGGAAGGAAGTGGCACTAACCCCGAAGGAGTACGAACTTCTGCATTATCTGGCGGTATCGCCGGACAAGGTGTTTTCCCGGGAGGATTTATTGAAGGATGTCTGGAACTATGAATTTTTTGGAGATCTGCGCACCGTGGACACTCATGTCAAACGGCTGAGGGAGAAGCTTAACCGGGTTTCTCCGGAAGCTGCGGCCATGATTACGACGGTCTGGGGCGTAGGCTACAAGCTTGAGGTGCCCAAATAAGTGCTGCTCTTCTGGAAAAGTGTAGTCGGCAAGCTTTGGCTGACGATTATTGGGCTTGTTGTCGTTGTCCTGCTCATTCTGAGTCTTTTTTTGGGCCAGTTTATCGATTCGATCTTCGCCAATTCCAAAGACCAGCGTTTGTACCTGGAACGGATGGCCGACAAGGTGGCCAGCGAAATCACGCTTCACCGGCAGGATGAAGCGGCTTATATCCAAACGGTCAACGAATTGATCAGCTCCCAGGATGCGGGAATGATTCTGCTCAAGCCGGATCTTGGGGAAATCGCCGGCACCCCGGTGCTGAAGGGAGCGGAACAGATCAAAGCGTCCCGAATTTTCACGGCGGAAGAACTAAATGAGGTTTTTTCCGGAAAAACGGTGAACGAAACGTTTACGGCCGCTGCGGCGGGCTTTCATAACGGAGATTTTCTGGCCATCGCCGTACCGCTTGCCCCCAATGCGCAAGGAAAAATTTCCGGGGCGGTGGTACTGTACCAGTCGGTGCAAACCCTGGAATACACCCAGTGGTACGTCAAAAGGCTGTTCTTCTATGTGGCGGTCATTGGTTTTCTCATGACGACTTTCTTTGCGTTCTTTCTCTCCACCCGGATTACTCGCCCGCTTCGCCAGCTGCAAAAGGCGGCCGATTTGATTACGGTGGGGGAATTCGGAACCAGGGTTCCTGTCGTGTCCAATGATGAAATCGGGGAGCTGGCCAAAACCTTCAATCATATGGCGCAGCAGCTGCAGGAAACGATCAAGGATCTTCACCATGAAAAAGAACACTTGTCCAGTGTACTGCGCAGCATGAACGACGCCGTCGTAACCTGCAACGCGGAAGGCAGCGTAATTCTCACCAATCCGCAAGGGGCGAAGATTATTGAGGATTGGAACCGCATCGGCTGGAACGAGAACGAGACGGGAGAACGCCGGGTGAATACACCGTCCCGTTTGCCGGAGCCGCTTCAGCCTCTTTTCCGTTCGGTCGTCGAGGGAGCGCGCGAGACCACTTCCAAGCTGCATGTCATGAACGGGGTTTGGTCAGTGGTCATGACTCCGCTTTATTCCCGCGAGCTGGTCCGAGGCGCTGTAGCCGTTCTGCGCGACGTGACCGAAGAATACCGGCTGGACAAGATGCGAAGCGATTTTGTCGCGAACGTTTCGCACGAGCTGCGTACCCCGCTCTCCATGCTGCAGGGTTACAGCGAGGCGCTGCTGGACGACATTGCCGGCACCCCCGAGGAACGTCGTGAACTGGCGCAGGTAATCTACGACGAATCGCTGCGCATGGGCAGACTTGTCAAGGATTTGCTGGATCTGGCGCGGATGGAAGCGGGGCATATGCAGTTGAATCTGCGCGAGATCCACGTTCAAAATCTGATCAATCGGGTATACCGCAAATTCAGCGCTTTGGCCAGGGAACGGGAAATTGAGTTATCCAGCCGGCTTCCGGATCGAAAATTGATGATACAGGGGGACGAGGACCGTCTGGAGCAGGTGCTCACCAATTTGCTCGATAATGCCCTTCGTCATACACCGGGCGGCCGCATGGTCGAAATTCGCGCGGAATTGTGCCATTTGAAGGAGGCGGAGGCGGTTAAATTCGAGATCGCCGATCAGGGGCCCGGGATTCCTCCGGAAGATCTGCCCTATATCTTCGAACGGTTTTATAAAGCCGACAAGGCACGGACACGGGGAAATTCGGGGGGGACCGGGCTTGGACTGGCAATCGTCAAGAATATTGTCGAAGCCCATCAAGGAGAGGTATCGGTTAGAAGCGACCTTGGAAAAGGAACGACATTTTCCGTCATCATTCCTTTGCGTCACAAGGCATAAAAAAAGCCCGCTCCCGAGTGATCGGGAAACGGGCTTTTTTTGTTGAAAAAACAGGATAAATCTTGTTGTTCGTGAAACAGGCTGCGGTTTTCCGGTTGTTACCACGTGCTAATAGGACAAAGCTTCCACGAGATGGCCGAACACTTACAGGGAAATCTCCTGCACATGCTTGATTTCCGGGAGCTGTTCAAGCTGGTTCAGCACGTCGCGGGAAGCGGGCTTGTCCGTCGTCAGGACCATGATGGCCGATCCGCCGACCACTTTCCGCCCCACCTGCATGGTAGCGATGTTGACGTCGTTGTTGCCGAGCAGCGTGCCTACGCGTCCGATAATCCCCGGTTTGTCATTGTGCGAGACCAGAAGCAGATTGCCTTGCGGAGTAACGTCGACGGGGTATTGATCAATTTGCACAATCCGTTCCCCGTAGCCTGCCAGCAGGGTGCCTCCGATAATCCGCTCGTTTTCTTTCGTTTTGACGGTAACGGTAATCAGATTGGTAAAGCTCTTCACTTCGGACGAGTTTTGAACGACGATGTTGATCCCCCGTGTTTTTGCCAGATGCATGGCGTTAACGATATTGACAGCCTCCAGCTGATGACCGAGTATCCCCTTGACCACGTATCGGGTCAGCGGAGAAGTATCGACTTCGCTCAGTTCGCCGGAATAACCGACGACAATTTCGCGGATGGCGCCTTCCGTTGCTTGCCCGATAAACCGGCCGAGATTTTCCCCGAGGTGGAAATACGGCTGCAGCTTGCTCCGCACATTCGGGGGCACCGGCGGCATATTGACTGCGTTTTTGAACGGTTCATCGCGCAGGATATGCAGCACTTCCTCGGAAACGTCGATCGCCACGTTCTCCTGTGCTTCGACGGTCGAAGCTCCGAGATGGGGGGTTACAATTATTTTCGGGTTGTTCAGGAAAGGATGATCTGCCCGGGGCGGCTCTTCTTCAAATACGTCAAAAGCGGCTCCGGCAACAATTCCCTCGTCTATGGCTTCTACAAGCGCCTGCTCGTCGATAATTCCGCCGCGGGCGCAGTTGATAATGCGAACGCCTTTCTTCATCAACTGGAATTGCGGCCTGGAAATCATGTGGCGGGTTTCCTTAGTTAGCGGCGTATGAACGGTTATGAAGTCGGCCTTCGAGGCAATTTCATTCACCGTGGCCAGCGCGACTCCAAGCTTCTCGGCGCGCTCCTCCGACAAGAACGGATCGTATCCCATCACTTCCATGCCGAACGCTTTGGCCCGCTTGGCCACCTCGCTGCCGATCCGGCCCATGCCGACAATTCCCAGGACCTTGTTGCGCAGTTCGACCCCGACGAAGGACTTGCGGTCCCACTCACCGCTCACCGTTTTCTTATAGGCCTGGGGGATTTGCCGGGCGACCGACATGATCATGGCGAAAGTATGCTCGCAGGTAGCGATAGTATTGCCGTCGGGGGCGTTGATGACGACGATCCCCCGCTGCGTGGCGGCTTCCAGATCGATATTGTCCACACCGACGCCTGCCCGTCCGATCACCTTCAGCCTTGTGGCGGCTTCCATGATTCGTCCGGTAACTTTCGTCTGGCTGCGCACGAGCAGAGCGTCGTATTCCCCGATGACGGAGATGAGCTCGTCCTCGGAAAGTCCGGTTTTTTTGTCTACGGACACATCCGCGGCATCATACAGTTGCTGGATCCCCAAGTCGCTGATCGGATCCGATACGAGTACCCTAAACATTGTCATACCTCCTGAAGGTTATGGTAAAAAATAAAAACTCTCTGTCCTCATACGGGCTTTCGTATGATAGGGACGAGAGTTTAATTCGCGGTGCCACCCTAATTCGCCGCATATCCAGCGGCCTTAGCGGTCGTGATCGACCCGGAAGATAACGGCTTGCCTAACCGTCTGTACCTACTGAATTTCAGTACAGCGACTCCGGAATGCTCCGCATAACGTACGCCGCCGATTCTCACCTTCCACCGGCTCTCTGCAGGCTTCGTTCATGCTTGGTTCCATCATGGTCGTTCAACTGATGACCATAATGTATCATTTTCACGCGATCCCTGTCAATACGTGTTTGCCGGAGAAGGACAGGAATCGACAGGAAACCTGCCGGGAAGGAATCGGCAACCTGGCAGGGCACTTGAACAATGCCCGGTTTTTCGATATTCTTCAAGGAAAACAGGGATGTTCCGACTGAATCTGACAAAGGGGATGGAAGAATTGGGCCGGGAGAAAAACATTGAACCGGAAGACTTTTTGCAGCGTATGGATTCCGGGGAATTGCACGATTCGCTGGTGCTGGACGTGCGCGAGCCCGATGAATGGGAATATTATCATTTGGAAGGGACGCTTCTGTTCCCGATGAACACCATTCCCGGAAGGCTCGGCGAAATTCCCCGAGACCGGGACGTCTATGTGGTGTGCGCCCACGGGATACGCAGTGAAATGGTGTGCAGATTTTTGCGCGGCAACGGTTTTGCCCAAGTAATCAATGTTCATGGGGGAATGGCTGCGTTGGCGCGGCTGCGGGGATTTGCCTATGATTGACGGCTGCGTTCCGATACGGAAGCTTTGCGGTGCCGCGTGTTCCCGGATTTGCCGAAAGGAAGGGTCATGAAAAAATTTAATCCCCGAAACCCGAGATTCCGAAAACTTGATCTGCGCGATCTTGACGAAAGAAGCATACTGCTCAACCTGGCCATCACCCAAATGCTTACGGCGGGAATCGGCGTCCTTCTGATCGCTCTTCAAAAAAATAATTCCTTCGTCCATTTGTTCAACCTGAACGCCGGCCCGATGATTCTCGCATGGGGAGCCGGTTACGCGCTTGTCGTGCTTGCCGCCGATTTTCTGGTTTCCAAGTGGGTTCCCGAAGAAGTCGGAGACGACGGGGGCGTAAACGACATGATTTTCGGCAGCAGGCCGTTGTGGCAAATTTTGATTCTCGCCCTTGCCGTATCGGCATGCGAGGAACTGTTGTTCCGGGGCGCGATTCAGCATGCGTGGGGCCCTTATTGGACAAGTATTCTGTTTGCAGCCATCCATGTCAGATATTTGCGGCACTGGCTGATGACCGGACTTGTCTTCGGCATCAGCTACGGAATCGGATGGATTTATCTGCAGACGGGAACTTTATGGACACCGATCATTGCCCATTTTATCATCGATTTTGTCATGGGCTGCATGATTCGCTATCGGAGGGATTCATAATGCCGGCTGAAAATCATAGGGAGGAACAGCTTTTACGGGAGGCTGGCGATCGGGATGACGATCCCCGGCGTCTTCCGCCAAGAAGGGTCATTCATTCCCGGGAAAAAGGAACAGGTGCGGAATGGTTTTACCGAACGCTCGTCCTGCTCTTTATTCTTCTTTTAGTTGGACTTTTTCTATGGGGGGATCATTATTTGTCGCAGATGGAAAACCCTGTTACAGGAACTTGAATGGTCTGTTTTGTCTGCGCAGTCAGACCTGGGCAGGTGTACCGGCGGGAAGCGCCATATAGAGGGAGTATAAAGGTATAACGAATATTTATACAGCGGGAAGGCAAAAGCGCGGGCTTGTGCCTTTTTTTTTGAAAAAGGTCCTTGATCCCCGAAAATCAGGCTTTTCCCGTTTTTTCACAGCAAATAAAACTGTTGCTGCACCCTGGGGTTGCTGTTATAATTATCCTAAATATTATATTTTTTTCTCATTTGGTATGAAGGAATGACAGCCGGAAAGGGGAAAAGCACATGTCGAATCTTCCCAAAGTCAACGAGCTGGGTTTTTTCGAAATACGATTGGAATCCATTGGAGGGCTGGGAGCCAACCTGGCCGGAAAAATGCTGGCGGAAGCCGGAGTTGTGGGTGCCGGATTTAACGGAGTCAGTTTTTCTTCCTACGGATCCGAGAAGAAAGGTTCGCCTGTGAAAGCGCATATCCGCTTTTGCGATACGAATACCAACATACGCGATACGTCGCCGGTGGAACGTCCGCACGTTGTCGGAATTTTTCACGAAGCGTTGTCCAAGACGGTCAATGTCGTAAGCGGAATTTATGAGGATAGTCTCGTTTTGGTCAATTCCACCAAGTCTCCCGAAGCGCTGAAGGAAAAATTGAAGATGACCGGCGGAACGATCGCTGTGGTAGATGCCATTGGAATCGCCCTGGAAGAGAACAACCGCGTCAATATGGCGATGCTTGGCGCTTTGTTCCGTTTGTGCGATTTTCTGGATCCGCAAATTATGAGGGATATTATCCGCAAATCTTTGGAGAAGAAATATCCCCAGGCTGTCGATCCGGCTTTGCGGACATTCGAAAGGGGATACCGGGAAGTCCGGTTCCAGACCTTCGAGCTTCCCGAAGGCGTGCAGATGCCGGCGTTCGTTCGGCACGACACCCCGGTTCTCGGCTATGCAACCCAGCCGATCGGCGGAACGATTACGAATCCCGGCAACAGCATTCTGAAGGATTTGAGCATTTCCCGTGCCGGTATGCTGCCGCATTTCCACGAAGATCAATGCATTCACTGCGCCAATTGCGATAATGTGTGCCCGGATTTCTGCTTTGTATGGGAAGAGCAGCCGGACAAGCGCGGCCGTCCCCAGATGTTTCTTCAGGGAATCGATTACCAGTACTGCAAAGGTTGTCTCAAATGCGTGACGGCGTGTCCGACCGAAGCGTTGACCGGGGAACGCGAAACCGATGGATACGGTGAGGCGCAAAGGGTGGCGCATCGTTTCGATTTGGCTTCCAACGCTTAAATTTTAATTGGGAAGAAAGGTGGGGGACCAATGGCGATTGAGATCAAAAGAGAAATCGGACTCGGCAAGGTTGAGCAGCGCATGGTTTATGAGTCCGGGAACGAGATGGCGGCCTACGCCGCTCACCAGATTAACTACCATATCATGGGATATTTCCCGATATCGCCTTCTACGGAGGTAGCCCAGTTTCTCGATTTGATGAAAACAAGCGGGCAGCACGATATCGTGTTGATCCCGGCTGACGGCGAACACGGCTCGGCCGGTGTATGCTACGGTGCTTCCACCGCAGGGGGGCGGGTTTTCAACGCAACCAGCGCGAACGGCTACCTTTACATGCTTGAGCAGATGCCTGTTCAGTCAGGCACGCGGTTCCCAATGGTATTGAACCTCGTATGCCGTTCGGTATCCGGGCCTCTGGATATTCACGGGGACCATTCCGACCTGTACTATGCCCTGAACACCGGCTGGCCGATTCTGATGTGCCGTGATCCCCAGGCTGTCTATGACATGAATATCATGGCCATCAAGCTTGCCGAAGATCCGGAAGTCCGTCTGCCTGTACTTGTCGCTTCCGACGGATATTTCACATCCCACCAGAAACGCAGGGTACAAACCTTCGCCCACCGCGCGGATGTGCTAAAGTTTATCGGCGAAAAGCCGCCTGAGGGCTTTCCCGACGTTCTGGACCGAAACAATCCGGTTACCGTCGGTCCGTATATGAACGAACCGGACTATATCAACAACTGTTACCAGCAGTCCCAGGCCATGTACAAGGCGGGGGAAGTTTACGACCGCATCCGCAAGGAATATTACGAATTGACCGGAAGGGACTATCCGATTCTTGATTTGTACCGGATGGAAGATGCCGAAGTAGCCGTATTCCTGATGAACTCCTCTTCGGAAATTATCAAGGACGTGGTCGACCAGCTGCGGGCCAAGGGGATTAAGGCCGGCTCCATTGCGCCGAATATGATCCGGCCTTTCCCGCAAAAGCAAATTGCCGAAGCGCTCAAAAATGTCAAGGCCATTACGGTCGGCGACCGCGCCGATTCTTACGGAGCCTACGGCGGCAATATGACGAATGAAATCAAGGCGGCCCTGTTTACCTACGGAAACCATAAAACCATGGTGATCAGCCGCATCTACGGGCTTGGCGGCAAAGACTTCTACGCCGAAGACGGACACGCTTTGTTCCAGTTCGCGATCGATGCCGCCGAGAAGGGCTTTGTCGAAGTACCCTTCGATTATCACGGCCATACTCCGGGGGATCCGGCCAAGGCGCCGAAGCGGGTGCTTAATCCGATGAAGTTCGAGGACCTGAAGACCGGCTTGATTACCGTGACGCCGGACGAGAAGACAGGCAAACTGAACGTCAAGATGCCGCCGCTGAGAGCTCTGACCCGCAAGCCGAAGCGGATCGCTCCGGGTCACGGTGCTTGCCCGGGCTGCGGCATTTTCTCCGGACTTGAACTGTTCTTCAAAGGAATCGAGGGGGATATCGTTACGCTGTTCCATACCGGATGCGCAATGGTTGTTACCACCGGTTATCCGTATTCCGCGCATAAAGCTACGTATATCCACAACCTGTTCCAGAACGGCGCGGCTACTCTTTCCGGGGTGGTAGAGATGTTCTGGGAGCGCAAACGCCGGGGTGAACTTGACCATCTGAATTTGCCGGACGATTTCACCTTCGTAATGATTACTGGAGACGGCGGAATGGATATCGGCATGGGGCCGGCCATCGGTGCCGCACTGCGCAATCACAAGATGATTATTCTCGAGTACGATAATGAAGGCTATATGAATACAGGGGCACAGCTTTCCTACTCGACTCCGCTGGGTCACCGCACATCGACATCCAATGTCGGCAAACACCAGGGAGGAAAACTGTTCCATCATAAGGATACGGCGCAAATTATGGCGGCGACCAATATTCCTTATGTCTTCACCGGGTCAGAGGCTTTCCCGCAAGATCTGGTCAAGAAAGCAGCCAAAGCCCAGTGGTACGCTCAAAACGAAGGCATGGTATATGGGAAAATCCTGATTACTTGCCCATTGAACTGGCTGTCCGAAGAAAAACAAGGCACCACCATTATCGGCGCGGCCGTGGACTGCTGTTTCTTCCCGCTCTACGAGATTGAGCACGGTATAACGACTCTGACCTACAATCCGGAGGAAAAGAACAAGCGGATCCCGGTTGGCGACTGGCTGAAAACCATGGGCAAAACCAAGCATATGGTTAAACCGGAATATGCCGCTGCGCTCAAATCATTCGAGGACGAAGTGGAACGCAGGTGGCAACGGCTCAAGGCAAGACATGAAAATCCGTATTTGTAAGGCATGGGGCACCTTCGGGTGCTTTTTTGCTTTGAACGCGGGTTGTTTTCCCATCCGGCTTTCCTGATTTTAAGCCGAATGTCCGGCCCGCGAAGCGTCAACACTAAAAAAGGCAACAACCTAACAACCAAATCGAAGGAGGAAATACCGCATGAGAATGGGTGCCTTTTTGTTGGGGGGATTGGTTGGAGCCGTGGCCGTTGCATATTTCAGCCGCAGCAACCGTCCGATGATGCTTTCTTCCATGATGTCCGGACAAGGACTGGGAAAGATGATGAACCGCGCCAGGAACCGAATGGCCGGAACCTCGGCCCAGTCTTCCGCACAGTCCGCCGCCGCTCAGCAGGACACTGCTTCGGATGGAATGAAGCAAGTGGAGAAAATCATCAAGAAAGATCCCAATCTCAAAGGGCAGGTTGACCAAATCCTTGCCGAAGGACAAGCGGCTGCAAGGCCTCAATAATTTTTTGCCGGCGTGTCTTCGCTTTCCCGAAGACACGCTTTTCTGTCCGGTTTTACATAAGAGCAAGTTCTATTGAAATGGTTTTTTCATAGTGCATTTCCCGTTGAATCATGATAACATGTATAATATGTTGTGATCATACAAGCCCTTGGGGGTCTTCATCACATTTGAACATTTTCGATCATAACTTAGTATTATACCTGTTTAGCAAGGGAGGATCCTGTCATGAAAATTGAGCGTTTAAGTCAGGATAAGATACGGATTTTCCTTACCTTCGACGACCTGTTGGAGCGCGGCATTCAAAAAGAGGACATGTGGCGCGAAATTCCGAAAGTGCATGAATTATTCAGCGAAATGATGGATCAAGCCTATTCGGAACTGGGTTTTGATGCTTCCGGTCCGCTGGCCGTTGAAGTTTTTGCCCTCCCGGCTCAAGGTATGGTAGTCATCGTGACTCGAGGCAACTTCCAATCCAAGCATCAGCATATGGATGAGGATTTGGAAGAGGAAGTATATGAAATGGAAGTTACCCTGGAACAAAGTGATCTGGTATCTTATGCTTTTCGCGATTTCGAAGACCTGCTCAGGATGGCGCGAACGGCCAATTCCCTGCTGATTGAAGGCGGCACCTTGTATTATTACAAGGAACGCTGGATTTGGCAGATGGAACCGGTCGAGATGGAAGAGGACAAACTGCAGACACTGATCGCGATTCTGTCCGAATTCGGGGAAGCCACCTCGGTTACGAAAGCGGTGCTGGAGGAGTATGGGAAAGTGATTATCGCTGACGATGCCGTTAAAGTGTTGTGCGCTCATTTCGCATAATTTACCAAGCCTTAGGCTGTGTTCATATGCACCTCAAAAACTTCGGTTTTTGAAGGTGCTTTTTTTGAAACTCGGACAAGCGAAAGTGTGATTGTTTCCATGGGCTTCGGGCAAGAATAGGATACAATGGAAGGAACCAAGCTGACCGAAGCATACATTGGTACGGAATAGCAAGAGCGAAAGGGTGGGCGAATTGGCAACTTCAGAAAATCTCAATGTCCTTCATGCTACTCAGATTGTGATCGAAGAGGCGCTGTCGAAACTGGGTTATCCCCCGGAAATGTATGAATTGCTAAAGGAGCCGCTCCGTATGCTTACGGTAAGGATACCCATCCGGATGGATGACGGAAAGATCAAAATTTTTACCGGGTACCGCGCCCAGCATAATGATGCGGTCGGACCAACCAAGGGCGGCGTACGATTCCATCCGGGAGTCAACGAGGACGAGGTCAAGGCGCTTTCGATCTGGATGAGCCTTAAATGCGGCATTGTCGATCTCCCTTACGGAGGAGGCAAGGGGGGAATCATTTGCGATCCGCGGACGATGTCTTTCCGCGAATTGGAAGCCTTGAGCCGGGGGTATGTAAGGGCGATCAGTCAATTAGTGGGACCTACCAAGGATATTCCCGCTCCCGACGTAATGACCAACTCACAGATTATGGCCTGGATGATGGACGAATACAGCCGCATCCGCGAATTCGACTCTCCCGGCTTTATAACCGGCAAACCCATTGTTTTGGGAGGTTCGCACGGCCGGGAAACCGCTACGGCCAAAGGGGTTACAATCATGATCAACAAAGCATTGGAAAAGCGGGGAATCGGCCTTTCCAATGCAAGAGTCATTATTCAAGGGTTCGGCAACGCCGGAAGTTATCTGGCGAAATTCATGCACGATTCCGGGGCCAGGGTGCTTGGCATATCCGATGTGAACGGCGCGCTCTATGACCCGCAGGGGCTTGATATCGAATATTTGCTTGATCGCAGAGATTCCTTCGGCACGGTGACCAATTTGTTCCAGAACACCATAACCAATAAGGAACTGCTGGAGAAAGATTGCGACATTCTCGTACCGGCCGCCATCGAAAACCAGATTACGATTGATAATGCCGACCGGATCAAGGCCTCGATTGTTGTTGAAGCCGCCAACGGCCCGACTACCTTTGAGGCGACCAAAAAGCTGACCGAGCGCGGAATATTGATTGTACCCGACGTTCTGGCCAGTGCAGGCGGTGTGGTGGTCTCTTATTTCGAATGGGTTCAGAACAATCAGGGTTACTATTGGACGGAGGAGGAAGTAGAAACCCGGCTTCAGGAAGTCATGGTCAAAGCATTCGAGAACGTATATAATATTCATATTACGAGAAAAGTCGACATGCGGCTGGCGGCCTACATGGTAGGGGTCCGCAAGATGGCGGAAGCGGCGCACTTCCGGGGGTGGGTCTGATCCGCACAGTTTTTATTCATTGATGGAAGGGGGAGACGGCAATTGAATCTTTTATCGCTTCTTGTTGCCGCAATCGCTCCAGGCCTCGCCCTTCTGGCATATTTTTATTTGAAGGACCGGTACCATTCCGAACCGATTCGCATGGTAGCCAAGATGTTTCTTCTGGGCGTGCTGATCGTATTTCCGACCATGATTTTGCAGCAGGTTCTGATCCCCCTGGCCGGAGATAATTCCTTTCTTTACGCGTTTACCGTATCCGCCGGGCTTGAGGAATTCTTGAAGTGGTTCGTCGTTTTCCACGTCATTTACAAGCATTCGATATTTGACGAGCCATATGACGGAATTATTTATGCTGTGGCGGTAAGCCTTGGCTTCGCAACGCTGGAAAATATCATTTATGCCCTGGTCGGAGCCGGAACGTTTTCTTCCCTTTTGTTTCGCGCTTTTTTGCCGGTCTCGGCGCACGCCATGTTCGGGGTCATCATGGGATATTACTTGGGCAGAGCCAAGTTCCATACAGGGTCGGAGCGCAAATACATCGCGTTCTCGCTCGCCTATCCGGTTTTTTACCACGGATTGTTTGATTACATTCTCCTCACGGTAAAGACACACTGGCTGTGGCTGATGGTTCCGCTGATGGCTTATTTGTGGCTGAGGGCTCTCTGGAATGTAAAAAGGGCCAATGCCCGTTCTCCCTATCGGGTGGTTCATCAGGAGGACGAGATTAAAACGATTTAAGATTGCCTATAATGGTAGGGAAATACGTTCAGCGTATTTCCTTACTTTTTTTGATCTGGAGGAAAAGATGTCGCGGATTAAAGTAACGATTTTTTGCCGGAAATGCGGCGAGCGGTTTATCCTGAAAGGACGCCGGGATCGCGGGAAAATTGACACCGGTTTCAAGCAATGTCTGTGCGATAACAACAGCGATTTTGATATCGACGTTCAGGAAATGGGATAATCCGGCCCCCAAGGGCAGGGTGTGCAGGAACGGATGAATAAACCTTCTCCTAAGTACGAAAACTAACGCCAAGCTATGTCAGATGAAAGGAGAAGGCCTGCCAATGTATAAAAGATTCAGCGCGATAATGTTTCCAATCCTTCTGGTCGCATTAATCGGCACAGGAGTGTGGGGGTACCGGGAAAACCAGGAGAAAAATTCGATTTTGATCAAGGCGGAAAATCAATATCAGCGGGCGTTTCATGATTTGTCGTTCAATGTGGACAAGCTTCAGACCGAGCTCGGGAATACCCTCGCCGTGAACAGGGCTTCAAACGGTTTATTCAAAAAAAATCTGGCCAACGTCTGGAGGCTGACATCCCAGGCGCAAAGCGATATCAATCAGCTGCCGCTGACCCTCCTGCCCTTCAATAAAACCGAAGAATTCCTTGCCCACATGTCGAATTTCGCCTTTCAGACTTCGGTAAGGGATCTTTCCAAAGAGCCGTTGACAGACGATGAGAAAAAGACATTGAGCGTCCTGTACGATCGGTCCAAGGAGATCAACAACAGCTTGCGCGAGGTTCAAGGCAAGGTGCTGGCCAACAATTTGCGCTGGATGGACGTTGAAGTCGCTTTGGCGAGCGAAAACAATAAATTGGACAATACCATCATCGACGGCTTCAGAATGGTGGACAAGAAAGTAAGCGGGTATCCGGAAATCAATTGGGGACCCGCCGCCGAGAGCATGAACACGGTGCGGAATTTTCAGGCTCTTTCCGGTTCGGAAGCCAGCATGGAAGAAATTAAACAGAAAGCCGCCCAATTTATCGGAATGGACGATCCCGGCCGGCTTGCGGTTGTTGAGAATGGAACGGGGACCGATTTCAATACGTACAGTGTTTCCGGGAAAAAACCGGATACCGGTCACGAAGTGCATATGGATTTTACGAAAAAGGGCGGCCAGTTGTACTGGTATATGTCCCCAAGAGATGTGACATCCAAAGTGCTGGATGAAAGAGGAGCACGGGACGCCGCTGCCCAGTTCCTGGATGAGCATGGCTACAAGGATATGACAGCGGTCAGCTACGACGAGTACCAGAACGTAGCCAGTATCACCATGGCAGCCCGAGAGAATAACGTCATCGTATATCCCAAGAAAATAATTGTCCGCGTGGCGCTTGATAATGGAGAAGTAATCGGTCTGCAGGCGGCGGACTACATTCATGAAAACCGCGAACAACCGATTCCGGAACCGGGGATGAAGCTGGAGGAAGCACGAAAAATGCTGAATCCGGATTTTAAATTAACATCGCAAAATCTTGCGGTGATCAAGAACGACCTGAAGAAAAATACGCTCTGTTATCAATTTAACGGATCTTTGAACGGAAACCAGTACAGGATTTACATTAACGCGAATACTGGGCAGGAAGAGAAGATCGAGACGGTGAAACCCGGGGAAAACCAGACGGGAGGATAACGGAAAATGCGTCAATGCAATGCTGCGGCCAAGGTTTCGTACCGCAGCTTTTTTCTTGGCCGCATTTTCTGATTGCCATTCACCGAATAATGGCCGGGCGCGGTGGACATACTACGCAAAAATTCGAATCTCCGGAGGAGAGTATGGACGCCAAACGCGAACCCTATGAAGAACTGTTCATTTTATTTTCGCAAAAAGTGGAAAAATATTTAAAAATCAGCATTGTTGTCCTGGCCGTAGGGCTTCTCCTCATGCAGCTTCTGCTTCAGCACCCCGTTGCCCGCTTTCGATTGACTCGTGTGGAAAAACTGGAAGGCGTCAAGGCAGAACCGGCGGTTTGGTCTGGGAAAATTGACCTCTCCTTTTGCATAGAAGGACAAGGTGTGGTATAATTTTCTACGATATGCAGGCGGGGCCTGCTTTTTTTTCAATCAGGGACGATCCCGGCGCTCTATTTGCCGGGAAGCAGCATAGGGGGACCGGGAGTTTGAACAAGTTCAATGTTGCGTTGGATGGTCCCGCCGGGGCCGGAAAAAGCACAATCGCCAGATTGACGGCCCGGGCGCTTGGATACATTTATGTGGATACAGGTGCCATGTACAGGGCCATCACCTGGAAAATGCTGCAAAACCGTCTGGATCCGGAAGAGACCGGGGAGATCGCCAGGTTGGCGGAAAATACCCGAATCGAATTGATTCCGGGGCAGGATGGACAGCGGGTGCTGGCAGACGGGGAGGATGTTACGGAGGCGCTCCGAACGCCGGAAGTAAACAGCAATGTCTCCAAGGTTTCCCAGATCCCGCGGGTTCGGGAGCTGCTGGTTGCCAAACAGAAACAGATGGCCGAGAATAAGGGCGTTGTGATGGACGGCCGCGATATCGGGACGCATGTACTGCCGAATGCCGAAGTGAAAATTTTTCTGACCGCATCAGTAAAGGAACGGGCGGAACGCCGGTACCGGGAATTGATGAGCAGCGGACAGAAGATCTCGCTCGAGCAATTGGAAAAGGATATCGCCCTGCGCGACAAAATGGATACGGAGCGTGAAATCTCTCCGTTGAAACAAGCGCCCGACGCAGTGCTGATCGACAGTACGGATATGTCCATTCCCGAAGTGGTTGAAGCCATTCTGGATTTGTGCGAGGCAAAATCAGGCGGTGGAAGCAAGGTATGATCTATCGGATCCTGCGCGTTGTGGCTCGCGTTTTCTTCGGCGTTGTTTTCCGGCTGCAGGTATCAGGACTCGAGAACATTCCCCGACAGGGACCGGTGGTGATCTGCTCCAATCATATCAGTAATTGGGATCCTCCTCTTCTGGGAACCCCTCTTCCCCGGAAGATCCATTATATGGCGAAGGAGGAGCTGTTCCGC
>Ga0310822_100552_pt1 | contig 17639 bp, 18 predicted proteins | sample P4_ome_2_FD_201313 | JGI IMG/M metagenome (GOLD analysis project Ga0310822, IMG submission 201313) | Sorghum-adapted microbial communities from Joint BioEnergy Institute, Emeryville, California, United States - P4_Day56_Rep2 | ecosystem: Engineered > Bioreactor > SSF (Solid state fermentation) >... | reverse complement strand
GACGTTAATCCTGCCGGCTAGCCAATACCATAACGCATGAAACAAGAAGGAGCTGTTCTGCATGGATGTCAGGGAAGTGATTTTGACCCGGAGAAGCTTGGGCAGAGTCAAGCCGGATCCCGTCGATCGCGGGCAAAATTGGAGCCCTCTTGAGTGATGGCCGTATGGGCTGCCTCTTTTTTCATTTGAAATTGGCAAGAAGAGACTGGTAGGTCGATTTGTCGCAAATGATCTGCAGCCGGGCATCCTTCGGAATGGAGTGGTCCAAATTCCGGTTAATGGCCATATTCCCGCGATCGGCAATCAGGGTGGCTCCATGCTCCAGCAGCTCCAAATAAGCGTCACGGTAGCTTTTCCAGCGGGAGACCGGTTGAATTTCAAAGAGATCGTCTCCGTGTGCGCGGCTGATGAGCTGGGAAATAATCCTTCCGTGGCTCTCCGACAAGGCGGAGCGTACGGCGAGGCGGGAGATGGTCTCGCCGGACAACAGAAAATCGTTGACCTGAATGTGCCGGAAATTTTGAATATTCCGCTCATCCATAATTTCAACTGTCGTATGCACCTGAGGAGCCAGTCTCTCGACGGCGGTGGCGATCAATAAGGTTTTGCCGTCCACGAGCGAGACATCATGAATCTGCGGGTCGGCGAAAATGATTACGGACCGGGCCCGGGTAATATTGGCTTTGAGCAGCGTCGCATCGTCGGCGGGAGCTCCCTGAACGTAATGGAGGCGATCCAGGGAGCAGGGAGACTTGGGTAAAATATCAACGAGCACCAGATCTCCCGCGTATTCGGAATGATTCAATTCCTCAAGGGCATATTCAGTCTTCTTTCCCCACCCGATCATGATAATATGATCCTTGCCCGTAAATTTCATACGTCCTTCCTCCCTTCTCCGGGTAAACGCATCGAGCGAATCAATTATTTTACCGATCACGACTCCGATCAGTCCGATTCCGACCAGGAACAGAAAGATCGCATAGATTCGGCCGGGGACCGTGGAAGGGGCCAAATCCCCATAGCCCACTGTGGTCAAGGTCGTCATCACCCACCATAGAGCGACGAAAGGATCGGTAAAGGTGTCCGGCTCCAGGTAAGTCATGACGAATGAACTGATCACGACGAGACTTAAAGCGAACGCGACAAGAACAAAATTGTTCATGCGGATCAGCTTGAGAATGAAAAATTTGAAAATCGGCACGCTTGTTCCTCCATTGCGTTAGACTCCTTGTCCAATACCCCCAATTGCTGCGGCAAATAGAAAAGATCTGAAATCAGTATAAACAATAGCCGCTGGAAAAGGAACGCCAGGAGATAAGATGGATCAGGAGAAGACGGATCAGAAAGTATCGAATCAGGAATAGTCCCCCGGCAAGAAAGCATACTAAGAAAAAAGTGATAACGGAGGGACTCCGGCATGACAGAACCGACAAACAAGCAGCGGCTGGCGGATCAAGCCTTGAACAACAGCTACCGGGAAGTGGCCGAAAAGTTTTACGAAGGGGAGGAACAGGCTTCCGATCTGGCCTCCCAAGGACTGTCCGAAACCCATGAGCAAATGAACGAGTCTTATATGGCCTCCAACGAGAAGCCGTTCGATCCTCTGCATGAGGACAAGGCTTAAACAAGGAAGACCGGCGACGGAATGGAAGAGAAATAGGAGCGCAAATCAGCGCTCCTTCACGTTTTGCAGCAGGAATGTTAGAAGGGTATTTGGCCGGGAATCAGTCGAGGATATAAATTTTCACGTTCTGAATTCCGAAATTGCCGGCTTTCTCGGCGCTGCCGGGTATGAAGATGTCGATCCGGTTGCCCTTGATGGCCCCGCCCTGATCATTGGCATAGGCAATCATGCCGCCGGGAGGGAGCGAAGGATCCTGGTATCCGGTGATGTAAACCCTGGAACCCATCGGTATGACGGAAGGATCGACGGCGATGGTGCCGAGCCGCAGCGGATTGCCCAGATAATCGACGGCTCCCCATTTCCCGTTCTCTTCGGGTGCGGCGGAATAAGCGGTGGCAACGGCATTGAACGTTTTCCGGTAGGGCAGAATCTGGCCGGAGGCGGTTTTGACGGTATTGGCGGCAGAATAGGATGCCGATTTGACGGAGACGGCGCCGGAGGCTTGTCCCGCGGGCAGGCGCAGTTTGAGCCCGGCGTAAAGGTTATACGGGTCGATTCCCGGATTGGCGGCGGTCAAAGACGCCAGGGAAATGCCGAGTTTATTCGCGATCGTCCAGAATGTTTCGCCATTCTGTACCGTATATAAGGCAACAGGCAGCTCAATGGTTTGTCCCGTCTGCAGATTCAGAGGGTCAACTCCGGGATTCGCCTGAAGGATGGATTGCAGAGGCAACCCATACCGTTGGGAAAGAATCCAGAACGTGTCCTGGTCCTGCACTTGATACCCCGCGGCCATGGCCGGGGCAGACAAGCCGCATGCAGACAGACAAATTGAAAGCGTTAACAGGGAAGTCTTGGCAAATCGTTTCATTTGGTTCCTCCTCGTACATATCTTTAAAAGGACCGCCTTTTGAATATAGGGGGAAGATTGGTTTCCCATGAAGGTTTTGCCTTTTCCAATTTACCATAGGACTGGAAGGGAGAAAATGCACAAATGTTGGAAAACGGTTATGTCGCAATATCCAAGTCTGTTTGTCACGATATTATAGTAAAATCACCCAGTTACTTATGATATCTTATTCTTGGAGTCGTTATTTCACAGTATTGGGAACGAGGTGGATCACTATGCTCAAAGTCGCCATGCTCAGCTTCTGGCATGTTCACGCGCGGGATTATGCCAGGCAAGCCGAGGAGCATCCGGAGACGGAAATTGCCGCTGTATGGGACGAGGTCCCGGAACGGGGAAGAAGAGAGGCCGGGGAAAGAGGCGTCCCGTTCTTCGAATCGCTGGAGGAAGTGCTGGCCCAGGACCATATTGACGGTGTGATTGTTGACGCCCCGTCCAACATGCATGCGGAGGTAATGGTTCGCGCCGCCCGCGCCGGCAAGCATATTTTTACGGAGAAAGTGCTGGCGACCACATTGAAGGAAGCCCGGCAAATTCTTGATGCCGTGGAGCAGAGCGGGGTGAAACTGACGGTTTCGCTTCCCCGTCTGAACGATGGCTATACCCTGGCCATCCGGGAGATTTTACGAGAGGAGCTGCTTGGCCGGCTGACCCTGGCCCGGGTGAGGCTTTCGCACAGCGGGGCGCTGCGCACCCCGGAACGGCCGAACGGCTGGCTGCCGGAACACTTTTACAATAAAGAACAGTGCGGAGGCGGCGCCCTGATCGATCTCGGCTGCCACCCGATGTATCTGACCCGGCTGTTTCTGGGGATGCCGGAGGCGGTAAGCGCGCAATACGGCTACGTGACCGGGCGCGAGGTGGAGGACAACGCGGTAGCTACTTTGCGATATGCCAGTGGCGCCGTCGGTGTGGTCGAGGCGGGATTCGTCAACCCGTTCTCCCCGTTCAGCATTGAGCTGCACGGAACCGAAGGCTCGCTGTTCTATGGTACGCCGGAAGCGAAGCTTCTCCTCAGAAGCTCCAGGCTTGGAGAGAAACAGTGGACACTGCGGGACATTCCGCCGAATCGGGAAAGCGCCTTCAGGCAATGGGTGAAGCATATCCGGGATAATACCGTGGCGGAGGAGAATATCGCCATTGCCCTGGATCTGACACGGCTGATGGAAGCCTCCAACCGGTCGGCGGCTTCCGGACGATCCGTTCGAATCGATGAATTGGCCGTACGGTAAACACACGGGGAGGAAAATATGGCACAGCGAGCGCTGAACCGCAAAGCCTCAGAGATCCGCAGGGCGGAGAAGCCATTCGCCTATGATCTGATGAAAAGGAAGCCGGATGCCCTCGAGCGGCTGGAATTCCAATTTCGTTGGGGGGCTTACGGTGTCCGTGTGCTGAAATTTCACCTTACCCATTTTCCTCCGTCGCGAGTGATCGGGTTTCATAAGCATTCCGAATTTGAATTTCATTTCATTCCCGGCGGCAAGGGCAAAGTCATCCTCGGCGACAGGGAATTCTCGCTCCGCCCGGGCATGTTCTACCTGACCGGACCGGAGGTTCTCCACCAGCAGGAAGCCGACAGCGAGGAAGGCATGGATGAGCTGTGCCTCCATGTGGACATTGTGCAGCTTGGCGAACGGCATCCCCGGGACGAGAACGAATGGGGAACGGAATGGGAATGGCGCGAGGCGGAAGAATGCGTGAAGCAGCTGAAGAAGCTTCCGCTCGTACCCGCCGAGGATGAATACGCCGCGATGAAATGGTTTCTTACCGCCTACCGGGCCTGGTACGAGAACCAGCCGGGGTTCTATACGACGATCAAGCAGTCGATCATCCAGATTCTGCTTCGTTCGATGCGGGCCTACGGGGCCAAGCCGGCGGAGTTCGCGCTTCCGACGCGGGATATGAAGGCGCACCGGTTTCATCTGGCGCTGCAGTTCATCCAGGACAATTACGCCAGCCCCATCACCCTGGAAGAGGTGGCGGAGAAGGTCAATGTCAGCGGGCGCCAGCTCCAGCGGATATTCCGCGAGCAGTCGCTCGGTTCGTTCTCGGAGTACCTGGAGAGAACGAGGCTCTCCAAGGTGTGCGCGCAGCTTCTGCACAGCGAGAAGACGGTGGAGCAGATCGCCGCGGAGCACGGCTTCACCAACAGCAATTATCTCTATTATGTGTTCAAAAAACGGTTCCACCTCACTCCATCCCAGTATCGGCAGCAAAACCAACCCTAAACAAGGAGCGTGTTGATTGATGAGTACGAGACCGGTTCGCATAGGAATTATCGGCAGCGGGGGGATTGCCCGGGCCCATGCATCGGCCTACAAGCAGCTTCCGTGGGTCGAAATTGTCGCCGTAGCCGACGTCGTGGAAGGCAAAGCGCAGCAGTTCATCGACAGCCAGAACCTGACAGGCGCCGCGGCCTTTACCGACCATCGCAAGCTGCTGGAGCTGGATCTGGACGGCGTCAGCGTCTGTACGCCCAATGCGGCGCACTGCCCGACCACCGTCGATGCGCTGGAGGCGGGCAAGCATGTGCTGGTCGAAAAGCCGCTGTCCGTCACCCTGCAGGAAGGCATTGCGATGGTTCAGGCCGCCAAGCGGAGCGGGAAAATTCTGACCGTCGGCTTCCAGCCGCGCTACGACCCGAACATGGGCATCGTGAAGAACATTGTCCAGTCCGGCCAGCTCGGCAAGGTGTATTATGTGGAAACCGGGGGCGGACGCCGCCGCGGCATGCCAGGAGGCACGTTCATCCGCAAGGAACTGGCGGGCGCGGGAGCAATGGCCGATATCGGCTGCTATTCGCTGGATATGGCCCTGAACGCGCTCGGTTACCCGAAACCGCTTACGGTCAGCGCCTATACTTCGAACTATTTCGGCACGAATCCGAAGTATCATCCGGAAGCGGAAGCGTTCAACGTCGAGGATTTCGGGGTGGCGCTGGTGCGTCTGGAAGGGGACATCACGCTGCATTTCAAAATCAGCTGGGCCATGCATATGGATTCGCTGGGAGCGACGATGTTCCTCGGATCCGAAGGCGGCCTCAAGGTGACGCCGGCCGGCCGGGGTCCGTGGAGCGGCGTTTGGGACGGCAAGGTGGGGAGCATGACCCTGTACCACGACATTATGGGCCATATGACCGAGAGCCCGATTCCGGTGAAGGAGCACAATATCAACCTGTTCTTTGAGAAGGTCAAGGATTTCGCCGAAGCGGTCCGCGACGGCCGTCCGGCGCCGATCCCGGGCGAGAAAATTTTGTTTAATCAGGCGATCATTGACGCCGTGCAGCGTTCATCCGCGCTGAAGCGGGAAGTGGAGATCGAAATTCCGGAATTTTAACCGCAGCGTTGGGCAAGGAGGGGCGTTCCCGAAAAACATGAAACAAATCAAGCGCCGAGGACCCGCACCCGGGTGCGGCTCCGGCGCTTTTTTGCATGCGGTTTGGAAGGAAGCGTCTGTATGATGACCGCATTAGCCGCAGGAATCTGCGGAAGGATCAGCGGCGGTCGCTGTTCTCCACGGCGGCCTGAAGCGGTTTGACGTCGGAGGAATCGGCCGGCTTCTCCGGCGGATCATCGTTTATGGCTCCGCGCATGCCTTCCTTGAATTCCTTCAGGGTACGTCCGAACGAACGCCCCAGCTCCGGCAGCTTCTTCGGTCCGAACAGCAGGAGCGCAACCAGGATAATCAGCAGAATATGAGCCGGCGTAAACAGATCGCCCATGAAATTCACCTCGCTTTGCCCCCATTATAGCAGAAAACAGCAGACAGCAGGAAAAAAACATGGGCAGCCGGCCGCTCGTTTTGCGAAATCATAAATCCCCCTCGCTCGGGAAAACGAACCGCATGAACCTGCGGACGGCCGGGAAAGGCGGCACGGGTTTTCCGGTTTTCAGCGGCGGGACAGTCTGGTAAGCTAAGAGAAGAAAACGATTTCGGGGAGGGCGGGAACATGAAGGAGGTTTGCTGGGGAATCATTGGCTGCGGGGACGTGACCGAGGTGAAGAGCGGGCCTGCCTTGCAGAAGGCGGAAGGCTCCCGGCTCGTCGCCGTGATGCGGCGGGACGCGGCCAGGGCCGAAGATTACGCGCGGCGGCACGGGGTGCCGCGGTGGTACAGCGATGCGGACGAGCTGATCCGCGATCCGGAGGTCAACGCGGTCTATATCGCCACTCCGCCGGCCTTCCACAAGCCGTATACGCTGGCCTGCGCCAAAGCCGGCAAGCCTGTTTACGTAGAGAAGCCGATGGCTTTGAACCACGCCGAGTGCGAGGAGATGATCGAAGCCTGCCGGCGGGCGGGCGTGCCGCTGTTCGTCGCCTTTTACCGCAGGGCGCTGCCGCGGTTTGCGATCGTCAGGCGGCTGCTGGACGAAGGAGCAATCGGCAAGGTGCGTTACGTGACTACGGTCCAGACCCAGCCGGCCGAGCCGGAGCGGTATCCCGTCGGCGGACTGCCCTGGAGAGTTCAGCCGGAAATCGCGGGGGGAGGCCTCTTCATCGATCTGGCCAGCCATACGATCGATCTCCTCGACGATTTGCTCGGGCCGGTAGACCGTGTCTGCGGTCTGGCCGCCAATCGGGCCGGATTGTATCCCGCCGAGGACTGGGTGGGCGGGACCTACACCTTCGCATCGGGGGCCGTCGGCACCGGGCTGTGGAGCTTCTGCGCCCAGGAGCGTACGGACCGCAATGAAATCGTCGGCTCCAGGGGCAGCATCAGCTTCTCCACCTTCGGCGACGGGCCGATCCGGCTTACGGCGGATGGGCGCACGGAGGAATTCCCGGCGGACAATCCCGAGCATATCCAGCAGCCGCTGATCCAGACGGTCGTCGACGAACTGCTGGGACGGGGAACCTGCCCAAGCACCGGGACGAGCGCCGCGCGCACAAGCCGCGTGCTGGATGCGATGATCGCAAATTATTATGGAAGCGGGGAAGCTTCCCGCTGACTTGCAAGGACCTCAGCCGCCGGCTGCGCCGTACGGCCGGTCCGATGATTGGCGCGGCCGGCCGGCAAACCGGGCGGAACGGACGGACACTTGCCGGACAGACAAGCGCATACGGGCCTTTTTCACCAGCGGGCAGAAATGGGGTATCCGCCGGAGGAAAGGGCTCTTTTTTTTCAGAAAAGAAAAGTTTCCCCGATGAAATTTTTTGTTGCCCATACATCTTTCTTGTAGTAAGATCATATTATGAGAGTAGTGCAAAATGCGGGAGCTCTCTTCATTTTTAGCCCAAAATGTTTCCTTCGGGCAACAATGGGGGGCAAGTGAAAAAAATCCCGGTCCGGGGCCCGGCTCCGGTCCGGATCTATCGGTAAATGGATTGCGAAAAGGCAAAATTGTATGGAAAGAAGGGGGAAATCCATGGAAGTAATGGCTCGCGAAACGAACCCGGCCTATGGCGACAAGCCTTCCGGCTGGAAGCAGAACCGGAAAGCTCCGAGTCTTCCCGAAGTCTACAAATCGATGCGTGTTCCGAAAAAGGCCGGCTTCCTGAGGAAGCTGCTGGCCTTCGCCGGTCCCGGCTACCTGGTTGCTGTAGGGTACATGGATCCCGGCAACTGGGCGACCGATCTGGCGGGCGGATCGATGTTCAGCTACTCGCTGCTGTCCGTCATCCTGATTTCCAACCTGATGGCCATCCTGCTGCAGGCGCTGTCCGGAAGGCTCGGCATCGCCACCGGCAGAGATTTGGCCCAGGCGTGCCGCGATGCCTGCAGCAGGCCGGTCACGTTGTTCCTGTGGGCATTGTGCGAATTGGCCATCGCCGCGTGCGATCTGGCCGAGCTCATCGGCTCGGCGATCGCCCTGAACCTGCTGTTCGGCCTGCCGCTGCTTACCGGCGTCCTGATTACCTCGCTCGATATCATGCTGATCCTGATGCTGCAGAACAAGGGGTTCCGGTATATCGAAGCGATCGTCATTTCGCTGATCACCGTCATCGCCGTGTGCTTCGGCCTTGAGCTCTTTTTCTCCAGGCCGGACTGGGGCGGCGTGGCCCGGGGGTTCATTCCGGACAGGGAAATCGTCGCCAACCCGGCCATGCTGTATATCGCGCTGGGGATCCTGGGAGCGACCGTCATGCCGCACAATTTGTACCTGCATTCGTCGATCGTGCAGACCCGCAAATATGATGAGACCCCGCACGGACGCAAAATGGCCGTTAAATTCGCCACGATCGACTCCACCGTCGCCCTGATGTTTGCGCTGTTCGTCAATGCCGCGATCCTGATCCTGTCGGCGGCCGCCTTCCACTCGACCGGCCACACCGAGGTAGCGGAAATCCAGGACGCCTACCGGCTCCTCGATCCGCTGCTCGGCACGGGGATTGCCAGCGTACTGTTCGCCGTCGCCCTTCTCGCTTCCGGCCAAAACTCGACGCTGACCGGAACGCTGGCCGGACAGATCGTCATGGAAGGCTTTCTCAACGTGCGGATGAAGCCCTGGCTCCGGCGGCTGATCACCCGGCTGATCGCGATGGTCCCGGCCGTGATCGTGATCGGCCTGTACGGAGAGAAAGGAACGACCGATCTGCTGATTTTCAGCCAGGTCGTCCTGTCGCTGCAGCTGTCGTTTGCCGTCATCCCGCTGGTCAAATTCACCGGGGACCGCAGGAAAATGGGCGAGCTGGTCGCGCCGGTCTGGATGCGGGTGCTGGCCTGGATCGTCGCCGTGTTTATCGCCGGACTCAACCTGTACCTGCTCTGCGCGACGATCTTCGGATAATCCGCCCGGCAAGGGCGCATAGAAGACCAGGAGGTGCGGCGGCCGCACCTCTTTTTTCCTTTAGCGGAAGCTCGGATATTGCTTACTTTTGTCAAGGGCCTATGTTAAAATATCGACTAAGGAGATGATCAGCATGGAGCATCAACCTGCGTTGTGCCCGAAGTTTGAGACGGCCTTCGAACTGCTCGGCAAACGGTGGACCGGACTCATCATCCAGGTTCTGCTCGACGGGGCCAAGCGGTTCAAGGAAATTTCCGATCTGATACCGAACATGAGCGACCGCATGCTGGCGGAACGGTTCAAGGAACTGGAGGCGGCCGGCATCGTTGTCCGTCATGTTTACCCGGAGACGCCGGTTCGAATCGAATACGCCCTGACCGAGAAGGGCAGAGCTTTGGAACCGGTGATGCGGGAAGTCGGGCACTGGGCCGAAAACTGGGTGGTTCCGAAGGAGCAGCATCCGGCCAATCCCTAAACAGCCGGCATCCGGACACTTTGGTCGTCCGCCGGTTATCCGGAGGTATGAATGAAACCTTACGTACCGAAACCGCCTTCACCGGATCCTGTCCGGAATCAAGGCGGCAGAAGCAAGCGTTCCGCCTTCGTGCGCCGATACGGCCCGGGCCAGTTGTGGGTATTCGGCCGGGAGCAGGCGCTTTCCTGCATCTTTCCCGCCGCCATTTTCCTCACGCTGGCTCTCTCCCGGTATTGGCCGATCCCGTTTCTGCACCGGTACGATCTGATCCTGCTCGTCCTGGTTGCCGTACAGGCGGGGATGGTAGGGTCGGGGCTGGAAACCAGGGATGAACTCAAGGTCATCTGCGTGTTTCACCTGATCGGCCTGGTTCTCGAGCTGTTCAAGGTCCGGCACGGTTCCTGGTCTTATCCGGAGGAGGCCTGGACGAAGGTCGGCGGCGTTCCGCTGTACAGCGGATTCATGTACGCCAGTGTCGCCAGCTATATATGCCAGGCCTGGCGCCGCCTGCACCTGAACATGGAAGAATGGCCGCCGCAGATACCGGTCGTGGTGCTGGGTGCGGCGATTTACCTGAATTTTTTCACCCACCACTACATTCCCGATCTGCGGTGGTACCTGCTCGCGGCCGTCTTCGCCGTCTTTTGGCGGACGCGCGTCTCCTTCAGCCTTCGCGGCGAGACGTACCGGATGCCGCTTGTGCTGTCCTTTTTTCTGATCGGCTTCTTCATCTGGCTGGCCGAGAATATCTCCACCTTCCTCGGTGCCTGGGAATATCCCGACCAGCATGCGCGCTGGCACCCGGTAGGGCTTGGAAAAATCAGCTCCTGGTACCTGCTCGTCATGATCAGCATGATGATAGTAACCCAGTTGAAGCGTGTCAAATCCGGGCGCCGTCCGGAGCATCCTTCCTGAGGAAAGAAGGGAACGTCATGCAGCGGCAGCGGGGGTGGCCGGACCGGCCATTCGGGCAAAAACTGAAAAAGCTCCACCATTGGAACGCCTGGATCGTCCTGTTTCTGGCCGTTTCCGGAATCGCCCTCTCCATCGGGGCGATCCGCGGAGATCTTGGAGCGGTCCGGGTGTGGCTGAAGCAGGCCCATGTGTACATAGGCCTGGCATCGATCGCCTTGCCGGCATTGTACGCGCCCCTGTTTCTGCGGCACTGGAGGCAGCTGCGGAAGCGGCCGAAGCAGCGGGCCAATCTGCTGGCGGTTCTGCTGCTGGTAACCGGCTGGCTGTTATCGGGCGCGGTTTTGTGGCAGCTGCGCCATGTGCCTCCCGGCTGGGCGTCCGCCGCCCTGTTCGTGCATGATCTGTTCAGCTGGGTCGGCATTCCGTATGCCGTCTGTCATTCCGTGATCCGCGGCTTCCGGCTCCGGGAGGAGAAACGCCGGGAAAGGCCGTCTCCTGTGGCGGAGGAAGAGGGGGGCCGGCAGCCTCCGCGGTTCCCGCGGCTTCAGGAAATGCTGCGAGTATGGAGGGACAATCCGCCGATCCCCCGGCGCACGTTTCTGAAAGGGGCCGCCGCGCTCGTTCTGCTCGCCCTGTTCGGACCGAAGCTGCTGCGGTGGCTGGGGGAAGCGGGAAGCCTGCCCCCCGGCGGGGAGTACGGGGAGGACGGCAATGCCATGCGGCCGCTGCCTTCCCCGCTGCCGGAATCGTCCCCGCCAGCCGGCGGGGGGAGACAAGGACGTTTTCGGATCTATACCGTTACGGATTTTCCCGTATTCACCGCGGAGAACTGGAAATTTACAATTGGCGGGCTCGTGGACCGGCCGCAGGAATGGACCTGGACGCAGTTTCTCGAGCTGAAGCGCAAAGTGCAGGTCAGCGATTTCCACTGTGTCACCGGCTGGTCCGTGAACCGCATTACCTGGGAGGGGCTGCCGGTTTCGGCGCTGCTGGAGCTGGCCGGAGTGCAGAGCGCCGCCCGGTACGTCAAATTCGTCTCCGGGGACGGCGTTTACACCGATGCCCTCAGTCTGGAGCAGGCCCGGATGGAGGACGTCATGGCCGCCGTACTGATCGACGGGCAGCTGATTCCGCAGCCGCTCGGCGGCCCCGTGCGGCTCGTCGTGCCGCGGATGTACGCGTACAAGTCGGTCAAATGGCTGACCGGAATGATCCTGGTCGACCAGCCCCATACCGGTTATTGGGAGGAACGGGGCTACGACAACGATGCCTGGGTGAAGCGGTGACACCGGAAAACGCTGAAATCGATAGAGGGGAGTCATCATGATGAAACTGCTGTCCGTGAATACGGGGAAACCGGCCGTGCATGTTTTCGGCCGCGTCCGGGTGGAAACCGGGATCGGGAAAACCCCGCGCGAAGGCGATGTACAGCTTGGGTTCGGCAATCTGGAAGGAGACCGGCAGGCCGACCTTCAGGCGCACGGGGGGCCGGACAAAGCCGTCTGCGTCTATTGCTTCGAGCACTATCCGTACTGGGAACGGGAACTGGGCCGGAAGCTGGGGGCGGCCGCGTTCGGGGAAAATTTCACGGTCAGCGGGATGACCGAGGAAGAAGTCTGCATCGGCGATATTTTCCGGATCGGGACCGCCGTCGTGCAGATTACCCAGCCGCGGCAGCCCTGCCACAAGCTGGCCGGCAAGCACGCCCTCGCCGACCTGCCCGCGCGGGTGCAAAGCACCGGATATACCGGGTACTACTTCCGCGTACTGGAAGAAGGAACGGTCCGGGCCGGCGCCGGGATCGAACGGCTGCGGCCGCATCCGCTCGGCATCACGGTGGCATTCGCCAACCGCATCAAGCATCACGACAAGAGCAACGCGGAGGGCATTCGCGCGATTCTCGCCGTGGATGCGCTGTCGGCGAACTGGCGGCAATCGTTCGAGGAGCGGCTGGAGCGGCTCGGAGCGGGGACGGGCGCCGGGCGGGAAGGGGACGGCGCGCCGTGATGCCGGGGGCGTGCCGGGCATTGCCGCCGCAGGACCGCCCGGCGGCGCCCGCACAGGACGGCGAGGCGGCAAAGGGTCGCCCGGCGGCACGCTCGCAGGCGGCGGGGGAGGGGCATCCGGAGGCGCACCCGCAATACCCCGCAGCGGCGCTGGCGCGGGGTCGCTCGGCAATGCTGGCGCAGGATCGTCCGGCAGCAGAGGGACGGCCGGCGGCGCACTCGCAGGCGGCGGCAAGGATGCGCCGGATGCCCGGGCCCGCGGCGGTCCCGCCGGACGGCCGGATGACCGGCGTCATCCTGGCCGGCGGGGAGAACCGCCGCATGGGCGGCCGGCCCAAGGCGCTGCTGCCCTTCCGCGGCGAGCCGCTGATCGTGCGGCAGGCGCGCATCCTGCGGGAGTGCTGCGACGAGCTGCTGATCGTCACCGCCGCCCCGGAGCTGTACGCGCCGCTTGCCGGCGCCGGCGTCCGCTTCGTGCGCGACCGCTTCCCCGGCCAGGGCCCGCTCGCCGGCATCCACGCCGCGCTGCGGGAGGCCCGCCGCCCCGAAGCGTGGATCGTCGCCTGCGACATGCCGCATATCTCCGCCGCGGCGGCGGCGGAGATGCTGGCGCAGAAGCGGCGCCGGGGCGTGCAGGCGGCGGTTCCGCGGATCGGCGGGCAGCCGCAGCCGCTGCACGGCATTTACAGCCGCGATGCCGCCGCGGCCGCAGAGCGCCTGCTGGCCGAGGGCCGGCGGGCGGTGAAGGCCTGGCTCGCCGGGCTGACCGCCTGGGAGGCGGACGAAAGCTTTTTCGCGGAGCGGGGGATCGACCCTGAATTCGCGGTGAATCTGAATACGCCGGAGGAATACCGGCGGGAGCTGGAAAGCGATTCCGGTGCCCGGGAGTAACGCGGGCTACGAGGAAATGGGGGGAGCGTCATGGCGCGCAAGCTGATCGACCGCTTCGGAAGAGTGCACGATTATTTGCGGATTTCCGTGACGGACCGCTGCAACCTGCGGTGCGTGTACTGCATGCCGGAGGAAGGCATGGAATTCGAGCCGGAGGAACACCTGCTTACGTTTGAACAGATCGCCGAAGTGGTCCGTGTCCTCGCCGGAATGGGCGTGCGCAAGCTGCGGCTGACCGGCGGCGAGCCGCTGGTGCGGAAAAACCTTGAGCGGCTGGTCGCCGGCCTGTCCGCCATTCCCGGAATCGAGGATATCGCGCTGACGACGAACGGCATGTTTTTTGCGAAGAAGGCGGAAGCCTTGAGGGAAGCGGGGCTGACCCGCATCAACATCAGCCTCGATTCGCTGAAGCCCGCGCGGTTCGCCCTCATCACCCGCGGCGGGGATCTGCGCAAGGTGCTGCAGGCGATTGAAGCGGCGGAAAGGGCGGGATTGGACCCCATCAAGCTGAACGTCGTGCTGATGAAGGGAATGAACGACGACGAGATCGGGGATTTTCTGCAGCTGACCCGGGAACGGAAGCTGCATGTGCGGTTTATCGAGTACATGCCGATCGGCCACAGCGGCGACGGCTGGAAACAGCGCTACCTTCCCCTGCAGACGGTGCACGACCGCTGCCGGGAGCTGGGCTGGAGGGTGGAGGAGCAGGGGGACGTTTACGGGAACGGGCCCTCGCAAAATTTCCGCATCGCAGGCGCCCCCGGCACATTCGGGCTGATCCATCCGGTAAGCGACCATTTCTGCGCGGCGTGCAACCGGCTCCGGCTGACCGCCGACGGGAACATCAAGCCCTGCCTGTATTGGTCCGACGAATTCAATGTGAAGCGGGTTCTCGGCGATGACCGGGCGCTGGAGGAGTTGTTCCTGCGGGCGCTCGACATCAAGCCGGAAAGCCACGAGATGGCGAAGGCGCTGCAGAATCGGGAGCAGTCGCATACTCCGACGGCGCGGAGAATGTCGCAGATCGGGGGATGACCCGGGCAAAAGAAGCCCGCGGGGGGTAGCGGCAAATGCATCCGGCGGAGCCGACGGTGCCGGCGGACCTTGGAGCGCGCTACGGGCGCATGCCGGCCGCCCCTGCCGCGCTCTGACCGGTCTTCGGCCGACCTGGCCGGCCTTCCGCCGCACCGGCTGCCCTACCGCCGACCTGGCCGGCCTTCGCAACCAATGGCGAAACCTGCCGCTATGACGGCGCTTCGCGGGCCCGCGGCGGTCATCCGCAGCGCTTCGCCGGCCGCCCCGGTTCCGCCCGGGACACCGGGGAAATCCCGGAATGAATCCCCCGGTTTCCGGCGTTTATCCAGGCCGGACATCCGCGGAATCTCCCGGATCTCCCGCCGGGGAAGAAGTTCCCGGGCTTTCATGCTTGCGCCTGTCCGTGCCTGTAGGGGTGGAGCAGGGCGAACACGCTGCGCAGGCAGGGGACGGGAATCCGGTGCTTCTCCCCCAGCCGGACGGCGCAGCCCTGCAGACTGTCCAGCTCGAGAGGCAGTCCCCTGGCGAGATCGCGGGACATCGACGAGGTCATGGCCGGCGGCACGCTTTCGAACCTTGCCCATGTTCTGGCCCGAATGTCCCCGGGAAGCGAAATGCCTTCGGCCCGGGCCAGGAGAATCATCTCGTCCAGAATCTCCCGCATGAAACGGGAAGCTTCTCCATCAGCCAAAATGCCGCCGACCGGCTTTCGGACTGCCGACGTCATTGCGCTCAGAACCGTCAGGAAAATATATTTTTCCCACATATCGCGCCGGATGTCGCCGCTGCGCGTCGTTTTGAAGCCGCAGTTTGCCAGCGCGCGGACGAGCTGCCCGGCGGCCTCTTCGTTAACCGGATCAAGCTCCCCGAAGATGATTTCCTGCATGGGGCTCGTCTGCACAATGCGCCCTTCCCCGTCAAGCGTCGATTCCACGTAGTTCAATCCGCCCAGCACGGACCGGCTGCCGTAACGCTCCAGCAGCCTGTCCACCGGTTCGATCCCGTTCAGGAGGGAGACGAGGATTGTGTAAAACAGCCTGGGAGCCGTCCATGAAGGGCCTCCCGAAAGCGAACCTCCAACCTCCGCGAATTCCGCGGATTTGGGGGCTCATTTGTTCGCAGAGGGGATTTGCTTCACGGGCACGCCCCTTTTCCGGCGGCCGTTCCTTACTCCGTCAATTGAAAGCCCAGCCGGATGGCCGGAATGGCCGTGCCGGGGTGATCCTTGCCGTAGGTCAGCTGCGGCGCCGTGTAGATGTCGGGGTCGGCCTTCCTGCCCCGGTAGATGCCGGGATAGAGGTCGATCAGGTGGTAGCCCGGCTCTCCCGATGCGATGATCGTGAAACGGACGGTGCCCTGGCTGTTGAAGCCGCACATGTAGCCGACATACGCGTTGTCGTAGGTCAGATAATACGCGTTGTCGTATTCCGTCCAGCCGACGCCCTTGAGCTCGATGGTGATCTCGGTCCCTGCGGGGCCCTGAAGCGGCGTCATGGAAGCGATGGACGGAACGATGCCCAGGTATGCCTGGCCGTAGACTTCATCGCCGATCCGCAGGTCGATCCGATGCGGCACCCCGCCCAGATCGTCGGGAATCGGGAACGTATGGCTGAGGCTCCCCTCCCCGTCGGCGGTGACGCGGGACAGCGGAATCGGCTTCTCGCTGAAGCCGGCGGCGGTCACACGGTTGCCGGTCATTGTATGCCAGACGAGGTCGACCGGCTGCCCGGCGGGAAGCCCCTTCGCGGTCAGGGTAATCGGCTCGCCCACGATCCCGGAATCCTTGTCGAGGGACACCTCGACCCCCGGTTTGTTGCGCGGCGCCGGCATGCTCACCCCGCCGTCCGCAGCGGTCGGAAGCGGTTCGACCATGTTCCTGGGCGCGGACGGTTCCCCCGTCACCTCGAAGGTGAACGAAGGCACCGGCAGATAGGAGGTGGGCGCCTGCCGGTGATTGATATAAGGCATTCCGAGGTAGCCGTGCCACAGGGTCAGCGTATGCCGGCCGGCCGGGCCGGCGGCGCGGATTTTGGCTTCGGCGGTGCCGTTCGTGGAGACCGCGGAGATCAGGCCGGTCATTTTGTTGTCATAGGTCAGCTGCCAGTTGCTCTCCATGTCGGACCAGCCGAGTCCCTCGGCCCGGATGGTGATTTCCGTCCCCACCGGCCCGGAAGAGGGAGACATCGTAAAGCGCGGCTCGACGAAATAGCCCGACTGCGCGACATGCCTGCCGTCCTGCCTGATGTAGATCGTATGGTCGCCGCCGAATTCGTTCGGCACGCGGAACGTCCCGTCCCAGCGTCCTTCGGCGTCGGCCTTGCCCTCCAGCAAAATTTCCCCGAATTCCTTGTACTCGGGGCGGATGAACGAATAAATGCCCTCCAGTTTGTAGCTTCCCTGCACGGTCATCCAGATCAGCTGGACGTCCTGCCCGGGGGCAAGACCTTCCGCATGAAACCGGACGTCGGAGCGCACATAGCCCTTGTCCTGCTCCAGCGTCAGCTTGCCGGTCATGACCCCGAAGGCCGCATCCGGCGCTTCCATGGCCCGTACCTGCGGGCCGCAGGCCAGGATTGCGCCGGCCAGGCCGGCGAGGAAAACCGCCCGCGCGAGGAAGCGCATGTTCTTTCGTAGCCGGTTGATCATCGAATCCCTCTCTTTACGGCGAATTCAGGAAAGGAACAACCCCTGCGGAGGGGTTGTTCCTTCCGGGCAATCTGCGTCCGGCCGGCGGGCCGCTTCGCGGCCTGCTGCGCGAGCCGTCCGGAAAGCCGGGGGCGGGCGCCGGTCTGAGGCCGGGGAGCCAGCCGCGGCGGATGCGTCCCCCGAGGTATCCGCGGAAGCGGAGCCGTCCGCATGCGCCCCCGGATGCGTCAGCGTGAAGCGGAACCGTCCGCATGCGCCCCCGGATGCGTCAGCGTGAAGTGGAGCCAGCGGCGCCCCCGGATGCGTCAGCGCGAAGCGGAGCCAGCGGCGGCGCTTCCCGAAGCGTCAGCGGAAACGGACCCGCCGGCTTCCGGACCTGCTCCCGCCGCCGGAGCGCCGCCGGAAGCTTC
>Ga0310822_100551_pt1 | contig 17642 bp, 21 predicted proteins | sample P4_ome_2_FD_201313 | JGI IMG/M metagenome (GOLD analysis project Ga0310822, IMG submission 201313) | Sorghum-adapted microbial communities from Joint BioEnergy Institute, Emeryville, California, United States - P4_Day56_Rep2 | ecosystem: Engineered > Bioreactor > SSF (Solid state fermentation) >... | reverse complement strand
TGTTGTCTTAGGTAATTGCCCTTCGGCCTCCACCCGGCGATAAATCTCGAGCGGGGTAATGTCGATGCCGTCCCGGAACGTTTCATCGCCGAATACGACGTAAAGCGGAACCAGGCCGATGTCATACCGTTCGATCCAACCGGCTGGCAGATCCGAGGTACTATCCGCAAAAATTTTCACTTTAGACATAAGCAGTCTCCTTGGGTAGTTGATGCAAATCACATGTAATGTAAAAGAAGAACTTTCATCCATTCTATCAAAAAGAACAAGACAAGGAAAAGCCCCAAGACCGACCAAAGACCCGCGGGGTTTGGGGCTTTCGGCAGTTGTCCGCGATGGACGCCGCCGATTCGAGGGAAAGCTTACATGGTACCGCGTTATCCTAGGCCGTGAGGCTGCCAAGCACGATTAGCAAGATGAAGAGAACGAACGGCAAGACCGAAAAAATCGTGCCTAATATCGCAAACACTTTCCTCCGATTACGGATCGCCAAGCCTACGATGCCCAGAATCAATCCAATCAAGTCCAATAAGCCGGAAATCAGGAACAGCAGAACGCCAAGCACGGTCCCGCTTCGCTGCATCAGGTCTTCGGCGATGGCCTCCGCAGGCTGGTCCACGAGATCCATGGCTGTAGAAATAATCAATGCCAGCGCAGCGATATAGCCAACTACGGCAACTAAGCTGAGTATGAAGGAGGCGATGCCGGGGCCGGAGAATTTTACTCGGTTCATTGGCTCATGGGGGGCAAAATAAGGTGATACAGGATCTTGCTCCGATTGACGATGATCCATCCCAAAACTCCTTTAATTGACATTATGTAATGTAAACCTATTCAAGACCATCTTCAAATATCCTCCTGAAAATTGCAAGGATATTTTTGGTTGAAACGATGGTGGAAATCAGGCAAAGCGCTGCGGTATGATGGACACGAAGGCGAATGGACATGATCAGAAAGGGTGAAATCAATAGTGCAGCGAAAATATGCGGGGATCGGAGCGATTGTCATGCTTCTCTCTGTGGCGCTTGGTGCGTTTGGCGCTCACATCTTGAAAGAGCGGATCGGGGAGGCTGCCATAGGCACGTTTGAGACCGGAGTCCATTATCAAATGATTCATGGCCTTGCCATGCTGCTGACCGCGTTATTTGCCGCGAAGTGGGGAGACTCTAAGCGGCTGTTGTGGAGTGGACGGCTATTTCTGATCGGCGTGATCTTATTTTCTGGCAGCTTATACGGCCTTGCCGTCTGGGACTTGCGATGGCTTGGTCCGGTGACACCGCTTGGCGGCGTGTCATTTCTAGCTGGCTGGCTAATGCTCGCACTGGAAGCCTGGAAGGCAGCACCGCGGGCGGGGGCATAAAACTTAAGAAGATGCAAGCTTGAAAAGGGCTGGCGCAACCTGCATCCACAGGAACCGCCAGCCCTTTTGACTGCATTGTTCAGATATTTTTTACGTATCCAAAAAATCGATGATCTCGCTTAGCTTCAGTGTGTAGACCTGCTTCTCGTCGACGTGGTATACACTCACAGCATAAGTTTCCGGAAGGAAGTTTAGGATTCGGCACGGCATACTCGTCCGCTTCCCGTTACGATTGACGTACAATCGGACAAGCTTATTGCCTGTAATGTAGCTTTGAATCCAGTCTTGGAATTCATCGCTTGTGGTCAACTCCTTGAAGTTGCTCGAAGCCGGCTCACTTTTCTTCTTCTCCACCGCAGCGGATGGCTTCGTCGTTTCTTTACCGCTATTCTTGGCCTTTTCGGCTTGGGCGGTATCAATGCGGGACTGCTTACGAGAAGCCAAGGTAGATTCGATGATTCGTCCCAGCTCGATTCCGGAATTAATGCGGTAATCTATAATGTCAGGGCTGTCGTTCAGCAGCTTCATCAGCGCTTGCAGAGCCACCGGGTTCGTTGTCCCTTTGACTAGAATCTCGACGTTAAATAAATAGCCCAATTCGTCATCTTGTTTCTGATGTTGACCGGTTTGATTTTCCATAATTCCCCCACAGTGATTTCAAGTTGGCAGAGAAAGGTCGTCCCTCTTCTGTTGAAAATCCTCAATTATAATAGCACCACTATGACAACAAGCATAGCCCAAATTTCAAGAAATTTACACAAATCTATACATCTCATGGATCTTTTGTTTCGTCCTCCCGGAATCAGGGTAAAATAATGACAACTTTTAATTGAAGAAAGCAGGGGATAAGGATGGGCAAATCGGAAGCTACACCGGCAAAGAATACGAAGAAATCCAGCCTGGAGCAGCTGCTGAATGAACAGGTTGCTAACCTAAACGTGCTTTATGTCAAACTGCACAACTACCATTGGTATGTTAAAGGGACGAACTTCTTTCGGCTGCACGCCAAATTTGAGGAGCTATATAATGAAGTTACTGAACAAATGGATGCCATTGCCGAGCGGATGCTCGCACTGAAGTGGAACCCGGCAGCTTCGCTGAAGGAGTATCTGGATTTGGCCACCATTCAGGAGGCTACCGGGAAGGAGGAGCCGCAGGCCATGGTTCAGCATGTGCTTGAGGATCTGGCAACCTTAACGGAGGCGTACAATGAAGGGATTGGGCTAGCCGATCAAGCGGAGGATCACGTCACCAGCGATTTATTAACCGGTTATCTCGGCAAATGGGAAAAACAGATGTGGATGCTCCGGGCTTACCTGGATTGATAGATCTTCTCTGAGCCAAAGGCAGAGATCACGCATTCCAAGAGGGCTTGGCCGCAAGCGCGGGCCGAGTCCTTTTGCATTGTCTGGGATGACGATATTGCATAACAATGAACATCCGCCGTCATACGTTGCTTATGGATATAAAGTAGGTTAGAATGAAATGAGAATCAGTGAGAATCACTTAGAATTATTCTAATGTGATAATTGTTATGATATAATGGCAAGAACGAGGGCGGCGGCCCTAAGCAAATACCGTAATTTTCGTGAATGGAAGGAGCAGTTACATGGCAACGCATTTTGTAGTTGAGGGTTTGAAAGCAACAATCGAGGAGAAGGAGATCCTGAAAGGGATTAACCTTGAGATAAAAGGCGGAGAAATTCACGCCATCATGGGTCCGAACGGAACCGGGAAAAGTACGCTGGCTTCTGCGCTGATGGGTCACCCGAAGTATGAAGTTACGGATGGTAAAGTGACGCTGAACGGGGAAGACGTGCTGGAGATGGCCGTTGACGAACGCGCCCGCGCTGGGATGTTCCTCGCGATGCAATATCCGAGCGAGATCGCTGGCGTAACGAATGCAGACTTCCTGCGCAGTGCCATTAATGCCCGCCGCGGTGAAGGGAATGAAATTTCCCTGATCAAATTCATTCGTCAAATGGAAGAGCAAATGAAAGTGCTGGAGATGAATCCAGAGTTTGCGCACCGTTATTTGAACGAAGGTTTCTCCGGCGGGGAGAAGAAACGGAACGAAATTTTGCAAATGCTGCTGCTGGATCCGAAGATCGTTATTCTGGACGAAATCGACTCTGGTCTTGACATCGACGCTTTGCGGATCGTGGCCAATGGTGTTAACTCCATGCGCAGCGAAGACCGCGGCTTCTTGATTATTACTCACTATCAACGTCTGTTAAACTACATCAAACCGGACTTCGTTCACGTCATGATGCAAGGCCGTATCGTGAAATCCGGCGGTCCTGAGCTTGCCGAACGCCTGGAAGCGGAAGGTTACGATTGGGTCAAAGAAGAGCTGGGTATCGTGGACGAAACAGTTGGTCAAGAAGCCTAATCGGAAGGAGGAGTAAAGAATGACGACACAAACCGTACTTCCGGTAGAAGCGGAGCAACTCAAACAACTGTCCGCGAAGCGCGGCGAACCGGACTGGCTGACCGACAGCCGGACGAAGGCGCTGCAACTGGCGGCGGAACTGGAACTGCCCAAATTGGAGAAGACGCGGATTGACCGCTGGGATTTGAGCAACTTCGGAACACTTGCTGAAGCTCGGGGTGAACATACGCAGCAGTTACCTGACAGCATTCAATCGCTGGTGGAATTGAATGAGCAGAGCAATCTGCTGGTTCAACGGAATGCAGATACTGTATTTACCAAGTTGGCACCGGAGCTGGCAAGCCAAGGCGTGATCTTCACCGATTTGGAGACCGCCGTGCGGGAGCATGGGGATCTGGTGAAGGCGCACCTGCACAGCGTGATCAAGCCGGATGAGAATCGCTTGGCCGCTTTGCATGCAGCTTTGTGGAATGGCGGAGTTTTCCTGTACGTTCCGAAGAACGTGGTGATTAATACGCCGCTGCAAACAATTTTCCTGTTGGATGACGCGAGCTCTTCGTTCACGCCTCACGTTCTGATCGTGGCGGACACGAACAGCCAAGTTACCTACGTGGATAACTATATTTCAGTAAATCTCAATGGAAACATCGTGCATAACGGTGCAGCCGAAGTGGTCGTAAAGCCGGGCGCCAAAGTCCAATTCGCGACGGTGCACCATTTGGCTGAGCAAGCAACAGATGTGACCTATCGCCGTGCTGTTGTTGAGAATGATGGCAGCATCGAATGGATCATCGGCGAAATGAACAATGGCGATTCGGCGAGTGAGACGCTGTCGATCTTGAAAGGGAACGGCTCGAACTCGGATGCGAAGGTCATCGCCGTGGGTTCGGGGAAACAACGTTTGAACTACACGACGAAGGCCATCCATTACGGGAAGAGCTCGAACAGCCAAATGATTACCCGCGCCGTAATGCGGGAAGAAGCTACAGCGATTATTAACGGGATCACGAAAATCGAGAAAGGTGCCACGAAAGCGGACGGTCAGCAAACTGAGAAAGTGCTCATGCTAAGCCCGAAGGCTCGCGGTGACGCCAACCCGATTCTGCTGATTGACGAAGATGACGTTTCCGCAGGACACGCCGCTTCCGTTGGGCAGGTGAACCCAGAGCAAATTTACTACTTGATGTCCCGCGGGATTACCCGTGCAGAGGCGGAACGCTTGGTAATTTACGGCTTCTTGGCGCCGGTCGTTTCGGATATCCCGCTGGAACCGTTGCAGAAGCAACTGCAAGGTCTAGTGGAAAGGAAGCTGGGACAATGAGTATCCATGCTGAAGAGCTGAAGAAGCAATTTCCCATTCTGCAGCAAGAGATAAACGGGCATCCGCTCGTTTATCTCGACAGTGCGGCTTCCTCGCAGAAGCCGATGGTCGTAATTGAAGCGTTAAAGCATTATTACGAATGGGATAATGCGAACGTGCATCGCGGCGTGCATACGCTGGGCAGCCGGGCGACCGATGCTTATGAGAATGCCCGCGAGAAGGTAGCCAGATTTATTGGGGCTGCGCGCCGGGAAGAAATTATTTTTACCCGTGGCACTACGACCTCGCTGAATTTGGTTGCATCCTCTTACGGAGCAGCGAATGTCGGAGAAGGCGACGAAATCGTCATTACTCCGATGGAGCATCACAGCAATTTGATTCCTTGGCAGCAATTGGCGTTGAAGAAGAAGGCTGTATTGAAATATATCCCGCTGCAGCCAGACGGTCATATCGATTTGGCGGATGCGGAGAAGACGATTACCCCCAAGACGAAGATCGTGGCGACCGCTTACGTATCCAACGTCCTTGGCGTTGTGAATCCGATCAAGGAGCTCGCAGCCATTGCTCATCGCAACGGGGCGGTTATGGTCGTTGACGGTGCGCAAAGCACCCCTCACATGAAGGTTGACGTACAGGAACTGGATGTTGATTTTTATGCTTTTTCCGGTCATAAGATGTGCGCACCAACTGGAATTGGGGTACTCTATGGTAAGAAGCAATTGCTGGAAGCCATGGAGCCGATCGAATACGGCGGGGAAATGATTGATGATGTCGGATTGTATGAGTCAAGCTGGAAAGAGCTTCCTTGGAAGTTTGAAGGCGGGACGCCGATTATCTCAGGTGCGGTTGGATTGGCGGCGGCCATCGATTTCCTTGAAGGCATCGGACTTGAGGAAATACACCGTCACGAGGCCAAGCTTGCCACTTATGCGATGAACCGCCTGTCTGAGATTGAAGGGCTGACTCTTTATGGACCGCGCGAGCGCGAAGTGGGATTGATTACCTTCAACCTGCTGGACATTCATCCGCATGACGTTGCGACCGTGCTTGACGCTTCCGGCATCGCCATCCGGGCCGGACATCACTGCTGCCAGCCGCTGATGCGTTGGCTTGAAGCCAGTGCAACGGCTAGAGCGAGTCTGTATTTATATAATACGGAACAGGATATCGACCGACTGGCGGAAGCTTTAATCCAAACAAAGGAGTATTTTGGATGATGCAACTAGACGACTTATACCGCCGTGTCATTATGGATCATTATAAAAATCCGCGGAACCGCGGGAAGTTTGAGGAAGGCGCGCTGACGGTTGATCTGAACAATCCGACTTGCGGCGACCGCATTTCCTTACAGTTGATTGTGGAAGGAGACGTCGTCAAGGACGCCCGCTTTACCGGGGAAGGCTGCTCCATCAGCATGTCGTCGGCATCGATGATGACGGAGGCCGTCAAAGGTCGGACGATTGATGATGCAATGGAGCTTGCTGGACGTTTTTCCCGGCTGATGATGGGAGAGACGGTGGAGTTTGACGACTATGAAGATCTCGAGGCCTTATCCGGCGTTAGGAAATTTCCTGCCCGCATCAAATGCGCTACATTAGCTTGGAATGCGCTGAAAAAAGGAATCCAAGCGGAAAACTAATCCCCTGAGGAGGTAGCCGAACATGGCCAAGAAAGCACCGGAATTAGAAGAGTATAAATACGGTTTCCGGGATGAACATAAGGCGATCTTTCAATCGGGTAAAGGCTTGACCCGTGAAATCGTAACGGAAATCTCCCGGATCAAAGGCGAGCCGGAGTGGATGCTTAACTTCCGCCTGAAATCGCTGGAGCAATTCGAGAAAATGGCGTTGCCGCGTTGGGGCGGTGACTTGAGCGAGCTCGATTTTGACGATATTCAATACTACGTGAAGCCATCTGAGAAACAAGGCAAGACATGGGAAGAAGTTCCGGCTGAAATCAAAGAAACGTTTGATAAGCTGGGGATTCCAGAGGCCGAGCAGAAGTTCCTGGCCGGCGTCTCCGCGCAATACGAGTCGGAGGTCGTATACCATAGCATTCAGAAGGACCTGGAAGATCAAGGGGTTATCTTCATGGATACGGATTCCGCATTGCGTGAGTATCCGGAACTGTTCAAAGAGTACTTCGGTACGGTAGTTCCTGCTGCGGACAACAAGTTTGCGGCTCTGAACAGCGCCGTATGGTCCGGGGGCAGCTTCATTTACGTGCCAAAAGGCGTGAAATGCGAAGTGCCGCTGCAGGCTTATTTCCGGATCAACTCGGAGAACATGGGACAATTTGAACGTACGCTGATCATCGCCGACGAAGGCAGCTTTGTGCATTACACCGAAGGCTGCACGGCGCCGATTTACAGCACGAACTCGCTGCATAGCGCGGTCGTGGAAATCATCGTGAAGAAGGACGCTCGCGTTCGCTACACGACGATCCAGAACTGGGCACCAAACATCTATAACCTGGTTACGAAACGTGCGGTAGCCGAAGAGAACGCAACGATGGAATGGGTTGACGGCAATATCGGCTCGAAGTTGACGATGAAGTACCCAGCCGTTATCTTGAAAGGCCGCGGCGCGAAAGGCAGCGTGCTGTCCATCGCCGTTGCCGGCAAAGGTCAGCTTCAGGATGCCGGTGCGAAAATGATCCACTTGGCGCCGGATACCACATCGACGATCGTGTCGAAGTCGATTTCCAAACATGGCGGCAAGGTAACTTACCGCGGTCTCGCTTCCTTCGGCCGTCAAGCGGAAGGCGCGAAATCGAACATCAAGTGCGATACGCTGATTCTCGATAACGAGTCGACGTCGGATACGATCCCATACAACGAGATCATGAACGACAACATCACGCTGGAGCATGAGGCGACCGTATCGAAGGTGTCGGAGGAGCAGCTCTTCTATCTGATGAGCCGCGGTCTGACCGAAGAAGAAGCAACGCAAATGATCGTTATGGGCTTTATCGAGCCGTTCACGAAAGAGCTGCCGATGGAATATGCGGTAGAGATGAACCGCTTGATCAAATTTGAGATGGAAGGCTCGATCGGTTAAAAGTTTAGGCCAAACGAAAGGAGAAGCCCCTGAGCGGGACTTCTCCTTTTTTTTGCGTGGTTGGGCTTTACTGACGGATCGTTACGCTGGTTCCGATCGGCACGATCCGGGCTAGCTCGATGACGTCCGGGTTATACATTCGGATACACCCGTGTGAAACCTCTTTGCCGATGGAGGAAGGATCATCAGTGCCGTGGATCCCGTAATGGGGCTTGGACAAGCCCATCCAATAGGCGCCAAACGGCCCGCCGGGATTGGGGGCCTTGTTGACGATCGCAAACGTTCCTACTGGGGTTTGCGTAAGCATTTTTCCGATCCCTACCGGAAAGCCACGAACGACGATGTCGTTATCGAGCAGATACAGCATACGATCCGATAAATCTACGATAATGCGGTAATTGGGCATGTGAGCGCGCCTCCCGTTGTTTTATTGCTAATGTATGACGGGTAGGCAAGAGTGGATTGGGCGAATGCGTAAGCGTTCCTGATTCAAGAATTCTGGGCAAAATAAAACCCGGAACCTATGCAGGCCCGGGAGAAAAAGCGTATTAGAGATAGACTTCTGCGATTGAGGTTTCGCGTTCTTTGGACAGGTCGACAAATCGGGAATCCGTCTTGACCAGCGGACGGAAGAAGTCCGTTTGATTCGTCATGACGATAGAACCGATCTCGCCGGTGCTCAGCATCACTTTCTTGCCGATGAAGTTCGGCAACAGATGACGGATCAATGCTTGCGTTGGCTCCGGGCTCAACTGGCCGAAGCTAAGGCTGTTTAACTCGCGCAGCACGGACAGCAGCTCCTGCTTCGAGCGGTAGACCCGGTTGGAGGTCATCGCCGCATACACGTCTGCAACCGCGGCGATCTTGGCGAACGGATGGATATCCTTGCTTGTTAAGCCATGCGGATAACCGCTGCCGTCCTCCCGTTCGTGATGCTGCAGCGCCACCAAGGCCGAAAGCTCGTTTCCGGTAGAATTGAGAATAATGTCATGACCGTATTCGGAATGACGCTTCACTTCTTCGAATTCCTCCGGCGTCAGCTTGCCGGGCTTGGATAAAATGCTCTGTGGGACCTTGCTCTTGCCGATATCGATCAAGTAGCCGGCTTTCCCAGCCTTGTAGGCTTCTTCCTTAGGATACCCTAACCAGGAGGCGATATAATAACTGAGCATGCCGACTTGCATGGAATGATGGTAAGTATAATTGTCACCGTCACCAATCATCAGCAATAAAGAGACGACGTCCTTCTGGTTATCCAGTTCTGAGATCATCGGCTCTAACAGCTTGTCCACTTTCGCTTCGTCGATCGTCCCGTTCGTTAGCGCTTTCAGGAACAGTTCCTCGAAACCGTCAACGGCTTCATCCATATATGGCTTGGCCCGGAAGGCAGGATCCGAAGGGAATTCGGCGTCTAAGGTTTGCGGTTCGATATCTACGTAGTCGATCCCATGCTGCATTAGCTTAACGATGGAATCGCTGCTCAATTCACAGCCTTTCTGCAAAACAAAAACGCCGAAATGATTAAATACGTCATGTTGGAGACGGTCGCCTGGACTGAGCTCCATAATATGTACTTTCAAAGACGATGACACCTCGTAATCTTCCTGTTTTTCTTAATCATATCAGGAAACAAATGGGTTGACAACGAAATTGTTAGGTTTGTCAATCACCCGAAAGGAGGTGTTCTCCCGGTACACGAGGGTCCCACGGACCAAGTCCATGGCCCTTCCACTCCGAACCGTCTTCCCAGATTTCCTTTTTCCAGATCGGGACAATCTGCTTAAGACGTTCAATCGCGTAGCGGCTGGCCTCGTAGCATCCGGCCCGGTGAGGTGCCGATACGGCGATGACGACACTGATTTCCGCGATATCCACGCGACCGATCCGGTGGCTAATCGCACAGCGGGTTCCTGGCCAGCGCTCCGTGATCTCGGCGCCGATTTGGCGCAGCTTGGCTAAGGCCATCGGCACATAGGCTTCGTATTCGAGATGGACGGTCCGTTGACCTTGCGTCCATTCCCGGGTAGTCCCGGTGAATGTGAGAACGGCGCCATGGTCGGGACTGATGACCTTCGCCGTAATCTCCTCCACGGACAGCGGTTCTTCCGTGATAATGTAGAGTTGATCCTCTGCTGCGTCAGAAGCATCACCTGAACTTGATTCGCCGCCGGATACCGGCGGGATCAGCGCGATCTCGTCCTCCGCATGGATGGGGGTATCCCCTGCAGCGTACTCTTGATTGACCGCAACGAAGGAGGCGGAGATCAATGCAACTGCCGAAGGGTAAGCCTCAGCCAACGCTTCCTTTAATGAGGCTGCCGTAATTGGACGTTCTGGATAAGGATATACAAAGCTTAAGGTTGACGTACCGATCCGGTCCGCCAACCCGGCAAAAAGAGCAATTTGAATATTCATAGGAGTCTCCTCGGAATGGTTTGTTAGTAATATACATTATAACAAGACAACGATCAATTTTAAGGTATATAATACACATTGAACTCTAAAATTTAGAATAAGCCGAATAGATTGAGAGGGCAAGGAGGTAGTGCTTATGCCGGAGATGAACCAGGAAACGTTAACGATACTCTACACCAACGATATTCACAGCCATTTTGAAACGATGGGGCGCATCGCGGCGATGATTGATGAGTTGCGTGCCGAGGCGCCGGCTTCTACGCTCCTTCTCGATATCGGCGACCATATGGACCGGGCGGCGCTCGAAACGGAAGGGACTTTAGGACAGGCCAACGTGGACGTGTTGAACCTAACGGGATACGATGCGGTAACGATCGGCAATAATGAAGGGCTGACCTTTACGCCGGAAATGTTGGGCCAGGCTTACGCTGGCCTGCATAGTTCTGTCGTATGCGGCAATATCATCGAGATGCGGACAGGGCAGCCCCCGGCGTGGATGCAGAGCCGTCTCATTATACGCAAGCAGGGGTTTAAGATCGGGCTGGTGGCTGCGACAGCTGCGTTTGCCGAGTTTTATGAGCTGCTGGGCCTGGAATCCCTGAATCCGTTGGACACGATCGCCAGGGATGTAAGTCAGCTGCGCGATGAGGTCGATCTGGTTATCGTGATGTCCCATTTAGGCCTGCCGATGGATCGGCAGCTGGCTGAGACGGTTCCGGGCATCGACCTGATTATCGGCGGTCATACCCATCATCTGCTGGAGGAGCCGCTGCGTATCGGATCGACGGTGATCACGGCTGCCGGGAAGTTCGGCAACTACTTAGGTAAGGTTGTTGTTCACCGGGAGGCCGGAACCGGCCGTTTATCGATGGACGGCATTTGCCTGCCTGTCGGGGAAGGGCCGAAGCTGGAGCAGGTAGAGGCGGCCATCGCCCTGCAGCGAGAAGCAGCCAAGCTCCGTTTGAATCGCACGGTTGCGGTGACGGATCGCGAATTGCCGGTGTCTTATGAGGCGGAATCGCCGTTTGGTAATCTGCTGGCTCAAGCTGTGCGCCGCCATACCGGCAGCGAATTCTCGCTGGTGAACAGCGGTCAGCTGCTCGCCAGCCTGCCAGCTGGAGAGATCAGCGAAGGAATGCTGCATGAACGGTGCCCTTCGCCGATTAACCCATGTACGATGCGACTGTCCGGCGAAGATATTTTGGCGAGTCTGGAGGAATCGCTGCTTGAGGAGAAGATGGGCAAATTCATTATGGGATTTGGCTTTCGCGGGAAGGTGCTTGGCGGCATTTGCGTTGACGGATTGGAGATCGAATACAACCCTGACGCTCCTCCCTTCGAACGGATCATCCGGGCAAGCGTTGCGGGCAAGCCATTGCGGAGCGACCAGACGTATCTCGTAGGCACGCTGGATATGTTCACCTTTGGCGTCGGCTATGAACGATTAAAGCGAGGTACGGAGAAGCGTTATATGCTCCCTGAATTTTTGCGCGATTTGCTCCGCTTTGAGCTGCAGACGGCCGGTGCAGTGGATAACTGTTTTCAATCCCGTTGGAAAAAAGTAGAATAGCTATAGCGCGAAGTCACACTCGATCAGGAGGAACGAATGAGTTTTATTGTCTCGATTATTTTAGCCATTGTCGAAGGTTTAACCGAGTTTATTCCGGTCTCGTCAACGGGACATATGATCTTAACTGCCAAGCTGATGGGGTACGATGATCAGTCGCCGGAAATGAAAACCTTTGAAATCGTTATTCAGTTGGGTGCGATCTTGGCCATGGCCTGGGTCTACCGGGAACGGATTTTAAATCTTCTGGGCTTAAGCAAAAAAATAACGGTTGTGGACCTAAACGCCCCAAAAGGCCGTCTGAACTTGATCCATGTTCTGCTGGGGATTGCGCCAGCGTTGGTGGTCGGCTATATCTTCCGCGATTTTATCAAAAGCCTGTTCAGCTCGCAGACGGTATTGTGGGCGCTGGTTGTTGGCGGCATATTCATGATCTTTGCCGAATGGTTTAATAAGAACAAAGCGGTGGTTACCGCGCAAGAAATGGATCAGCTGACCTACAAGCAAGCGCTGCTGATCGGGTTGTATCAATGTATTTCCGTGCTCTGGCCCGGCTTCTCCCGGTCTGGATCCACGATCGCCGGCGGCATGCTGAGCGGTGCCAGCTACAAGGCGGCTGCGGACTTCTCGTTCTTTATTGCGATCCCAATCATGTGTGCAGTGTCCGCTTACGAAATGCTGGATTCATACCGCTATTTAACATCTGAAACGATCGGGTATTTCTTAATCGGTTTTGTGGTTGCTTTTGTGGTAGCCTATGTGGTTGTACTGGCGTTCTTAAAACTCATCCAAAAGGTACAGCTTCGCCATTTTGCTTATTATCGGTTTATTTTGGCGGCCTTGTTCTGGATCTTTATTATGCGTTAATTCTGTTCAAAGACCGACGATATTTCAAGCTGGAATGAAATCCAGGAAAAAGATTTATAATGAGGACGGGAGAAACGTCTTCTTGCACAGTAGATATGTCCGCTTTCGCTCTCCAGTCGGATTGCGGGAGCGGACGGATTAGAATGGTGGTAGTGGAGAATGAGAAAACAGACGATAGCGATAAATGAAGGCACTCGGCCGATCAGCCCGAGTTATGATCCGTGGGATCCGATTTTGTCCCTGCGGGAGTTCGGGCGGCATGCCTTAACCAGCGTTGAGCTGACGGTCACAAATCTATGTAATATGCGTTGCGAGCACTGCGCGGTTGGTGACAGTCTCGTCCTGAAGGAACCTGAGCAGCTTCCGCTGCCGCTGATTCTGAAGGCGTTAGACGAAGTTGAGCATTTACAGACGATCAGCATCACGGGCGGCGAGCCGACATTTCGGCGCCAAACCGTGGAGGAGAAAGTGATCCCGATCCTGAAATATGCCAAGGAGCGCGGGATTCGTTCGCAAATCAATTCCAATCTGACCTTAGACTATGAACGTTACGAGAAGTTGCTTCCTTATTTGGACGTGATGCACATCTCGTTTAACTATACAAGCGAACGCGATTTCCATGAGATCGGATTCGCCCGCAGCGGGCACCCGGTTAAGCCGGAGGTCGCTTATAAAATGTACGAGACGATGATTGAGAACACACGCAAATTAAGCGATGCGGGCATGTTCGTGTCGGCCGAATCGATGATTAACTATCGAACGCACTGCAAGCTTCCGGAGATTCATCGTATGATTGTAGAAATGGGCTGCAAAAGACATGAGGTCCATCCGATGTATGCGGCCGATTTTGCCGAAGGGTTGCCTGTGCTGGCGTTAAGCGATATGCGAGCGGCGATCCACTCGCTGCTGGACGCTCGGGATCCGGACGTATGGATGCTGTTCGGAACGCTGCCTTTCTTTGCTTGTAACGGGAATGAAGAAGACTTGCAGCTGCTGCGCAGGCTGCGGAAAGAGCCTAACGTGACCGTTCGCAATGATCCGGATGGACGTAACCGCGTAAATGTGAATATGTTCACCGGGGATGTCTTTGTAACGGATTTTGCTGCCATCCCGGCCTTTGGCAATGTGCGGGAAGGGAAGCTGGACGAGATCTTCAGCCGCTGGCTGACGGAGCATCCATTAAACCAGAAGGTCAACTGCCACTGCGATGCGGCTGGTTGCTGCGGCCCGAATCTCTTGGTTGCGGACATGTATTATCAAGATACGGATTTTAAATCGCGTAAAGCGGCTGCTCTATAAGTAGAACTAAACTAGAAAAGAGGCGTATGACATGCCGGTAGCCCTCGATGCTCATACCAATTTTGAAATCGGCAAGCTGATATGGAACTTACTGATCGTCCTAATTCTCGTCTTCTTAAACGGATTCTTTGTGGCTGCCGAATTTTCGCTCGTGAAGGTTCGCCAATCCCGGCTGACTCAACTGGCCCGGGAGGGCAACCGCCGGGCGAATTACGCACTGAAGGTCAATAAGCGGCTCGACACCTACTTGTCGGCGACACAGCTTGGCATCACGCTGGCATCGCTGGGGCTCGGGTGGGTCGGAGAACCTGCGGTGTCCGAGCTGTTAATTGAACCGCTGATGCATAAGATGGGCGCAACCGATCCCACTCTGATCTCCACGGTCTCGGTGGCGGTCGGTTTTGCGATCATTACGTTTTTACATATTGTGATGGGGGAGCTGGCTCCAAAATCGCTGGCGATCCAAAAGTCGGAAGCAACGTCCCTATGGCTGTCTTGGCCGTTGTTGATGTTTTATCGCTTATTCCTTCCCGTGATCTGGCTCTTGAATACAGCGGCAAACGGCGCGCTCCGGCTGATTGGAATTGAACCGGCCAGTGAGAGCGAGGCGGCGCATTCCGAGGAAGAAATTCGCATTCTCATGGATCAAAGCGCCAAAAGCGGCGTCATCGATAAAGATGAAATGAAGCTGGTGGACAATATTTTCGACTTCTCCGACATGCTGGCCCGTGAGGTCATGCTGCCGCGGACGGATATGGATTGCTTGTACACGAATTTGAGCTGGGAAGATAATATGAAAATCGTAGCCAACACGAAGCACTCCCGCTATCCGGTTGCCGTCGAGGATAAGGATCAGATCATCGGGTTCGTACATATTACCGACCTGCTGCTGCCCGATTCGGAGAAGCCGCTTCGTTTGGAGGAGATGGTTCGCCCGATCCTGAACGTGCCGGAGTCGATGGAAATCAGCCAGGTGCTTCGCTTGATGCAGAAGAAGCATTCTCAAGTAACGCTTGTCGTCGATGAATACGGCGGAACGGCCGGACTGCTGACCGCGGAAGAAATTCTCGAGGAGATCGTTGGCGATCTCCATGACGAGTTCGAGGATGAACGTCCGGATATCGAGAAAATAACGGATGATGTCTATTCGGTGGACGGCCGCTTGTTGATCGAAGAAGTCAATGAACTGGTCGGCAGCGACATTGAAGACGAGGAAGTGGACTCCATCGGTGGCTGGTTGTTTAAGGAGTTGGAAGGCACCCCGGCCAAAGGCAAAAGAAAACAGGTTGACCGCTTCTTATTCGAGGTTGAGGAAGCCAGCCGATTGCGCATCACGCGCGTGAAGGTCATCCGCCTCGTTGTCGAGGAGCCGGAAGAGGAAATCGAAGAGGAATAAAGCCGGACAAGCTTCATCCGGCTGCATAACGCTGTCCCTGGGATTTAGGGGCGGCGTTTATTTTTTTGTAAAAATACGTCTCTTCTGGTTCATTATTTGGGCGATTGTCATATGTTATAGGTAGGATGCAGGGAAAATTTGGTGGCTTGCCTGCATGACCAATGCTTGAAGTAAGGAGGAAGTTTCTTTGAACCATCCTCAAGAACGTGTGTGGACCCCGTATATTGGCCCATTCGATCCGTGTCCGCCGATCACGCAAAAAACCTACAGCACCCCTCCGCAGCTGTTTATCCACTTCCAACCTCCGAATTTGCCGCAGTTTAGCCCGATGGACGCCTTAAAGCACGGAACGTTGTGGCCAGCTTTGTACAGCCCTTATGAATCCAAATGGGGAAAAGGACGGTGAGCCCATGTCGACAAATCCGAACAACCAACCGTTCGATCAGGAGTATTACGAGAAGCTTGAGAAGCTGCAAGCACTGGACTTCGCACTGGTAGAGCTGAATTTGTATCTGGATACGCATCCGGATGATCTGGCCGCGATCCAGCAGTTTAATCAGCTGACCCAAGAGCGGACGCAGCACGCAAATCATTTTCAACAGTTGTACGGCCCGCTGCAAAACTTCGGGCGCGCGTATTCGAAATTCCCGTGGGAATGGTCGAAAAGCCCTTGGCCTTGGCAGGTGTAGCAAGCTGCCTTCCATCTGTGACGGGAAGCTAAAGGAGGTTAAACAGGCGATATGTGGGTGTATGAGAAAAAGCTGCAATACCCGGTACGCGTCAGCAAATGCGATCCGCGGATGGCCAAACTGCTGATCGAGCAATACGGCGGTGCTGATGGGGAGCTGGCAGCAGCGCTGCGTTATCTAAATCAGAGATACACGATCCCCGACAAGGTGATTGGACTCTTGAATGACATCGGGACGGAGGAGTTCGCCCATCTCGAAATGATCGCAACGATGGTCTATAAGTTGACCAAAGATGCGACACCAGAGCAGCTGAAGGCGGCGGGATTAGACCCGTATTATGTAAACCACGATAAGGCGCTGTTTTATGAGAACGCGGCAGGAGTACCGTGGACGGCGACGTACATCCAGGCCAAAGGCGATCCCATCGCCGACCTGTACGAGGACATTGCGGCCGAAGAGAAAGCGCGGGCTACATACCAGTGGCTCATCGACATGACCGACGACGTGGATATCCAAGACAGCCTGAAATTCCTGCGTGAGCGGGAGATCGTGCACAGCCTGCGGTTCCGCGAAGCCGTGGAAATTCTGAAAGAGGATCGGGAGCATAAGAAAATCTTCTAGTTTCGGAAATGAACTTATTTTTATCGTTGAAGGGGATTAGATGATGGCCAAAAATAAACGTGGAAAATCACTTTGGAATTTACCTTCGCGCGGTCGCGGCACTTGTCCAGTGTGTGGAAGCACGCGAATTAAGCTGTTGTACGTCAAAAACACCAGCTCAGGGCAACAGCTGAAAGTTTGCAAGAAGTGCTCGAATGCCTCGCAGGCCAGAATTGATGCAGCCGGCCAGCAGGCAGGTTGAAGTGAAGAAGGAGCAGGGAATGAAATCGGAGAAGGGCGGCTATGTCGCTCTTCTCTTTTTGTATTACATTATCACTCATTATGGAAATACTAATATCTAACCCGCAGATGAGCAGCTGAAACTAAGGATATGTTAGCAGATCCGTGGTTTATTTAGAAGGTGGATGGTTTATACCGCTTTTTAACGAAATTTTTAAAAAAATGAGCCCAAACGAGGTTTGAGAAGTTTTGTGCTTTAACAAACTAGCAAGTATAATTATGGCGGAATATTTCTTACTTAATGTCAGTTGGTATAAAAAAGTAAGATATAAACTGTTTATAAGTTGACTATATAAAAGAAAGGAACATGCCGGATGAAAGCAGCAATCATTCATGCAAAAGGGCAATCCCCGGTTTATGGTGAATTTGACACCCCA
>Ga0310822_100550_pt1 | contig 17646 bp, 15 predicted proteins | sample P4_ome_2_FD_201313 | JGI IMG/M metagenome (GOLD analysis project Ga0310822, IMG submission 201313) | Sorghum-adapted microbial communities from Joint BioEnergy Institute, Emeryville, California, United States - P4_Day56_Rep2 | ecosystem: Engineered > Bioreactor > SSF (Solid state fermentation) >... | reverse complement strand
AGGGTGGGCCCGTCGGCGAGGATCCGTTCGGCGACGAACGTGACAGCCATGTCCAACAGGGGATGCGGACCGTGGGCCCCGACGGCCTGACCTGCGTAGCACTGGTCCCGGATCCAGGCGTATCGGTAGTCGTAGTTGCGGCCTCGCTCGGCACGTTCCGGTAGGCACATCGTCGCGGCTGCGACCATGGCTCCGTAACCTGTCGTGAGACCTCGGAGGACGGCGTACGCCTGACGGGCGTCGCGAGGGGCGAGCGTGTCGTCGCAGGGTGGCACGCAGTCGGTCCAATAACGCGCTGTCGCCTCCCACACCTGATCCGGACGTGGGAGGGAGTGATCGAACGCATGGGTGGAGAGTTCCAGCACCAGGTCATGGTGATCCCCTGGGCGAACATCGAGGTCGAGCCGTAGCTCGGCGTTCTCCGGCCGGGCGTCGCCGGCTCCAGCCCAGCGTGCGAAGAGCCTGCCGGTGCGCCAGGTCCACGTTCCGTCGTCGCCGCGGCGGAAGTCCCGCCCCGCCTCCCCGAGGAAGCCGGCGGAGGTGTCGAGGCGCACGGTCAGGCGAGCGGGGCGATGAGGTTCCGTGGCCATGACACGGCGAAGAACGCAGACTCGGGAAGGGTCGCCTGGACAGGCAAGGGCGTCGCGACACTCGATGATGCCGTCGGACGTGACCCAACGGTTACGCCAGATCAGTGAGCCGTCTTCGTAGTAGCCACCCTCGACGCGCCAGGGATCGCGGGGGGTGACGGCGTACACGCCACGTCCGCCGATGAGAGTGGCGAAGACCGGTTCGGAGTGCCAGGACGGAATGCACATCCAGCTGATCTCGCCGTCCGGTCCGACCAGCGCGCCGCGTTCGCCATCCGCGACCAGCGCGTAGTCGCGCAGTGCGTGCGCTGCGGCAGCTGCTTCGTGAGGAGTGGAAATCGCCTGCTCTCCTTGTCTGTCGTGTCGTCGCGGGCTTCCACGTGCGTGCTACCGCGGAACAGCCGGCTCACGTGCTTGAGCGGTCGCTGCCGCTGTGCGCCGACGCGTGTGTCTCACTGCCGTGAGTGCGATAGCGCTCGGCGTCTGCCCAACGCACCTGCAACCCCAGACCCGGCCGATCGGCGGTGGGACGCAAGGTGCCGTCGACCGGGGTCGGAATGCCGTCGAACACCACGTTCTCCACGCGTACGTGGTCGTGGAAGTACTCCAGATGGCGCAGCCGGCGGACAGCGCTGAATGCATGGACAGAGATCGCTGGCGCACAGTGTGCTGACAGGTCGACGTGCTCCGCGGCGGCAAGGCCGGCAACCTCCAACAAGCTGGTGATGCCACCGCACCTCGTGACGTCTGCCTGCAGGCAGTCGACCGCCGCCGCATGCAGCAGGTCGGTGAAGTCACGCGGAATGAAGGCGTACTCACCGGCGGCCACCTCGAGCAGGCCGGGCGCATGCTCGCGTACGAGACGTAGACCGGCGAGATCGTCGGAGCTGACCGGCTCCTCGAACCACCGTACGTCCCAGTCCTCGGCAAGCCGTCCGGCCCAGTACGTTGCGGCCTTCCGGCTGAGTGCGCCGTTGGAGTCGACGAAGATCTCAGGCGCGTCGCCGAGCTCCCGGCGCACTGTGGCGAGGCGTTCGGGGTCCTCAGTGGGATGCCGGGAAATCTTCATCTTGACCCGCGGAATGCCCTGGCCGAACCATCCCGCAAGCTGGTCGACCAGACGGGTGAGCGAGTAGTTGGTGAAACCTCCGCTCCCGTAGATCGGCACGTCGTCGTGGTAGGCGGGGAGTACGCGGGCAAGTGGCAGTCCGAGCTGCTTGGCCTTGAGGTCCCACACCGCGACGTCGGCAGCGGACAAGGCCATCGCTCCCACACCTGTGCGGCCGGCGTTGCGGACAGCGGCCGACATACGACTGTGGAGGATGGGTGGGGTCATCGGGTCGGCGCCCAGGATCACCGGCACGAGCATGGACTCGATGAATCGGGCGGTCGACACGTCGCCGTAGGTGTACCCGATGCCGATCTCCCCGCGCGCATGGACCTCGACGAGCACCATCGTCGTGGACGTCCACTCCATGGTGCCGTCCTGCTCCGTGCCTCCGGGCCCGTCCGTCGGGATCTCGAATGCATGAACCGCGACGTGTTCGATCCCGCCACGTCGGTCCATCGCGTCTCCTGGAGGTCACGCGCGGACGCCCGGTCAGCGCGCCCGGCGTTTGATCACGGGTGTGAGATCACTTACCCCGCACAGGTGCGCGCGTATGCGTGGCCACACGCAACACCAGGGTATACGGACCCCATGGCACACCCATCCGTGATCGTCGTGACCGGAGCGAGCGGAGGAGTAGGCCGGGCGGTCGCCCGAGCGTACGGCGAACGCGGTGCGTCCGTCGGCCTGCTGGCCAGAGGCGAAGCAGGGCTTGCCGGTGCAGAACGCGACGTCTGGGAGGCTGGCGGACGGGCCCTGGCGGTTCCGACAGATGTGGCCTACTTCGACCAGGTGGACGCTGCTGCCACCCGGGTCGAGGAAGAGTTCGGGCCGATCGACGTGTGGATCAACGCGGCGTTCACGTCGGTTTTCGCCCTCTTTGTCGACCTCACCCCCGAGGAGTACCGGCGGGTGACCGAAGTCACGTACCTCGGGTACGTGCACGGCACGATGGCCGCCCTCGCTCGGATGCGAAGGCGAGACGCGGGGACGATCGTGCAGGTCGGCTCGGCTTTGGCGTACCGGGGCATACCGCTGCAGAGCGCCTATTGCGGAGCCAAGCATGCGATCCAGGGGTTCCATGAGTCGCTGCGGTGCGAGTTGCTCCACGAACGCAGCAACGTGCACGTGACGATGGTGCAGCTGCCGGCCGTCAACACGCCGCAGTTCCGGTGGGTGCTCTCGCGTCTCCGCACTGTCGGCACCCTCGTGGCGAACGCCATCGCGCCAGGTCTACTCGACCGCTATCTCGCCCGCACGGCTTACGCCTCCCAGCAGACTGGCGAACCGCGCGACCCGGATCAACCGGTCAACCTCTGGGAGCCTGCAGACTCCCCCTCAGGCCAGGACTTCGGTGCGCACGGGCCGTTTGACTCCCGCTCGTCGAAGCACAGCTTCCAGATGTGGGTCGCGCACCGCCCCTGGCTGGTTGGCGCGCTGGGGGTCGGGCTCGCCACGGCCGGAGCCGCCATCGCCGTGCGTCTTGCTCGCCGACGTTGAGCAAGGGCATGCCGTCCGTCGTGGTCAGCTTTCGTTCCGCACAGCCGCGTCGCCTCGCACCGCTGCTGCCAGGACCTGTGCCATGTGCAGCGCGGTTCGGTTCGTGCCCCCTTGTGCGATCTGAGTCCGGCAACTGAAACCGTCGGCGAGCACGAGCGTGTCTGGGTCGGCGGCCCGGACGGCAGGAAGCAGGGCGTGTTCAGCGCAGGCCATCGAGACCTCGTAGTGTCCGCGTTCGAAGCCGAAGTTGCCGGCCAGCCCGCAGCAGCCAGCGTCGAGGACGTCGACGTCGGCGCCACACTTCTTCAGCACGGCCGTGTCGGCATCGAAGCCGAGGACGGCATGTTGGTGGCAGTGCGGCTGGACGATCGCGTGCCGACCGACCGTCGGCGCACGCCAGTCGGGCGCACGTTCCTGCAGAAGCTCCGCGAGGGTCTGCGTCTGCCCGGCAAGTCTGCGAGCGTCCTCGTCACCATGGAGCAGCTCGGTCAGGTCAGAACGGAAGACCGCGGCGCAACTGGGCTCGAGCACCACGACAGGCGTGCCGTCACGCAGGTAGGTACGCAAGGCTGCGAGGGTACGGCCGAGTACGCGGCGTGCAGTCGCGAGCTGTCCGGTGGAGATCCAGGTGAGGCCACAACAAAGCGTCTGGCCGGGTACGGAGACACTGAATCCGGCATCCTCGAGAACCTCGACGGCGGCGCGAGGTATGTCCGGGTCGAAGCTGTTGGTGAAGGTATCCGGCCACAGGACCACCTGGCCCCTCCTCCCGGCGCCGTGCGAGCCACGACGGTGAAACCACGCGGTGAACCGTTGCCGGGCAAACGTCGGTAGGTCGCGTCGGCTGTCCACGCCGCCGAGGCGTTTGACCAGCCGAGAGAGCCCGGGTGTTTGCGTCACGGCGTTGGCGAGAGTTGGTGCGGCCGCCGCGATCCGCGACCACAGTGGCAGCCAGCCCATGGAGTAGTGCGACAGGGGTCGGAGCCGCCGAGCGTAGTGGTGGGCGAGGAACTCCGCCTTGTAGGTCGCCATGTCCACGTTCACCGGACAGTCACTCTTGCATCCCTTGCAGGCAAGGCAGAGGTCGAGCGCGTCGCGGACTTCTGTCGATCGCCAGCCGTCGCGGACCACCTCGCCTTGAACCATCTCGAACAACAGTCGGGCACGGCCGCGGGTGGAATGCTCCTCCTCGCGGGTAGCTCGGTAGCTCGGGCACATGACCCCGCCAGAAGCGCCCCGGCACTTGCCGACTCCGACGCATCGGCTGGCCGCCTGGCTGAACCTGTGGTCGTCGTCGGGGTAGGCGAAGTAGGTCGCCGGCTCCCACGGCCGGTAGCCCGTACCCAGGCGAAGGTTCTCGTCGCGGCGGTACGGGTGCACAACCTTGCCAGGGTTCATCCGGTTGCCAGGGTCGAAGATCGCCTTCATGGTCTCGAACGCCCGGATCAACCGGTCTCCGAACATCAGCGGGAGCAACTCGGCTCGGGACTGGCCGTCTCCGTGCTCACCAGAGAGGGAGCCGCCGTAGGAGACGACAAGACGGGCGCTCGCCTCGACAAATCTTCGGAATGTGACGATGCCGTCGGCGGTACGCAGATCGAAGCGGATCCGGGTGTGAACGCAGCCCTGCCCGAAGTGCCCGTAGAGAGACGCGCCGCCGTATCCGTACTCGTCCAGCAGTCCGCGGAAGTCGCGCAGGTAGTCACCGAGCCGATCAGGCGGGACTGCTGCGTCCTCCCAGCCCTCGTGAGTCTCCCGTCGCATCGGCGGGTAGGCGGTCGCTCCGAGCCCGGCCTCCCGTGCGGTCCACAACTCGTCCTCCCTGGCTGGGTCGTCGAGCAACGTCACACGGGGGGAGTGCTGGCCCAGGCTGAGGTCATCCAGGAGGGCCTGTGCCTTCGAATCCGCATCGCTTTTGTCGGAACCGGCGAACTGCACCATCAGCCACCCGCTCCCGGCAGGGAGTCGTGCGATCGCGTCACCGGCGAGGTGGCGGATGTGTTCGAGATCCACGAGACGGTCGTCGATGCCTTCGAGCGCAACCGGCTCGTGCGGGACGACCCGCGGTACGGCGTCGGCGGCAGTGGCGATGTCGTCGAAGCCGAGCACGACAAGGCACCTCGTCGGTGGTACCGGCACCAGGTCCAGCTCGATGTGTAGCACTGTGACCAACGTTCCCTCGCTGCCCACCAGAGCTCGGGCGACGTGGAAGCCGTTCTCCGGCAGCAACGAGTCGAGGTTGTAACCCGAGACTCGCCGAGGGATCTTGGGGTAGCCCTGCCGAATGTCGGCGAGATACTCGTCGCGGAGCCGCCGAAGACCCTCGTAGATCTCCGCACGTCGACCGCCGGCCTGCACGATCTCGGCGTACTCCTCCTCGCTGGTCTCACCCACCCACATCCGTAAGCCGTCGTAGGTGAGCACCTCCAGCCGGACCACGGAGTCGACCATCTTTCCGTACGCCTGCGCCGCGGATCCGCAGGAGTTGTTGCCGACCATCCCGCCGAGCGTGCAGCTCACGTGTGTGGAGGGCTTCGGGCCGACCATCAGGTCGTACGCAGACAGCTGGTCGTTGAGCGCGTCGAGAGTGATGCCCGGCTCGACGATCGCAGTCCTACGGTCCGGGTCGACTTCCACTACACGGCGGCAGTACTTCGACCAGTCGAGGACGACCGCCTCGTTGCAGCACTGACCGGCGAGGCTGGTACCGCCGCCGCGAGACAGCACGGGCGTGTCGTACTCACGGCATGTCGCAACAGCCTCGACCGCATCGTCGACGGTCGCGGGGATGACGAGACCGATCGGGATCTGGCGGTAGTTCGACGCGTCAGTGGAGTAGGCAGCCCGGCTACCTGCGTCGAAGCGGACCTCGCCGCGGATCCTGGACTTGAGTGCCTGCTCCAGTCCGTCGTACTGCTCGTGCACCTGGCGATGGTTTGGTACGGGTGACCGGCGGCCGTGTCCACTGGACTCCACGCGCGACTCCTTGCTCCATTCGCGACGCGTTCATCGATTCCGTACAGACGTCGGAATCTGGTGCGCATGGGTAACCCCGGTGTCAGATTGCCCGCCGCAACGAGAGGAAAACGTCGCTCAGCCGGTGGGTGACAGTGTCCTCGGACGCCTTCGAGGGGGTGTCGAGCAGATGTTCGAGCATTCAGACGATGAGATCAACGGACGGTTCCGACGTTTGGCCGAGTGCACGTTCACAGCACGATGATGAGAGCGCGGCCCCCTTTCGGGAAGGCGAGTGGTGACCAACTTTGCCGTCAAGCGCGCGTTGACTGCTCGGAGGTCGTCCTTGTCCAGGTCCTCGTCGGCGCGGGGGAGTGCGCAGGCGCAGGTACTGAGCCTTCGGGTAGCCAGGCCAAAGCAGTGCGTAGGTCCTCGAAGGACCTGTAGTGCACGCCGGTCATTCCGAGCGTCCGGGCGGCCTCGACGTTTCCTGCGGAGTCGTCCACGAACAGGCAGCGCCCCGGGGACGCCCCGACGCGTTCAGCCGCATGTCGCAGCACCCGGACATCGGGCTTGCAGACGCCGAGCTGTGCCGTGTTGATGACGACGTCCACCGCATCGAGGATCCCGAGCTTGGCCAGATCGTGTTCCAGCCGGGTGGTGGCATTGGACACCAGAGCGACCGGCACGTGTCGTCGCGCCGTCGCGAGCAGGTCGAGCACGGCTTGGTCGACCTCGCCGACGAGGGACGACCAGTCGGCGACCAACCGCCGCGCACGATCGAGCGACCCGCATGGCGCCGACAGGTCGTGGGCGACCGCCGTCCGCCACTCCTCGTCTGTCACCTGGCCGGTGATCGCCGGTTCCAGCCGGTGCGGGGCGAACGCGTGAGCAGCCAGTGTCCCCGCCGGTAGTCCGTACACCTCGTCGAGCCGTTCCATCCCGTCGCCCCACAAGCGCACGACGCCGTCAACGTCACACAAGACTGCGTCGAAGGGGCGGCGCCCGTCGGCAGAGTGGCGTCGGTCGAGCGGGCGGCGTGCGTTCGTGTGGGCCGGTGCGTCATCCAGGCCCAGCTCATCGGACGGGGAGGCGGACATGCCCGACATCTTGCCAGCCGGTGAGCAGGCGCACGACTCGAATTCGGTGGCATGCCGTGGCGGAGATTCGCAGGAGTCAGTGGATCGAGAGGCGTAGTACGGATGGTGAGCAGCAGTCCGGCAGCTCCTCTGACGTTGTGACGGCGCGTTCGAGCTGCCCCACGCATGAATTGGGGGCTGGTGAATCGTCCATGGCTGGTCGATGCCGCCCACCGCGCGGGAACAAGGCACAGATGGATAGCTGGCCCAGAGAGTCACCAGGTCCGGAATAACAATGATTGATGTCTGCCAGGATCGTCGATCCCGAGGGAGGATGCGATGACCGGCCTGCCGCCGCTGGAGGACTCCGATAGGAACTTGGCGACCCTGATCGCCATGCATGTCCGCAACGAGCTGGAGCAGACCCACGGCCGCGGCAACCAGCTGGACCGCCGCGACCAGGGTGGGGAGGACAACGGGCTGGCCGATGAACAGATGCGAGAGAGCAAGCACCAGGACCGTCCGGCGGCGAGGCAGTTCCTGCACTTCACGGCGATGCAGATCCCCGACTACTGGGAGCGAGCCGAACTGAGCGAAAGCTACACCGAGCTGGACTGGAGCAGGGACGACAGCGACCATGCCATCTGCCGCCACTGTCACCAGCCGATCATCCGGCATCCTGGCGACACGAGCTGGGTACACGAGCCTCAGCCGGACTGGAACAATCCAACCCCGGGACGTCTCGGCAACGTAGGGTGCCGTGCCGCGTCGTTCAACCGTCTCGGCGACTGGGATGAATCGCTGGACCGTCGTTGGAAGGCTGCACCCAGGCGCGGATGAGACCGGAGTCGGGGTAGGGCGACGGCAGACGGAGCCGACGCACGGGCCGTACGCGTACACCGTGACGCTATGTGTTCGCAGCTTCTGAACGTTCCAGATCGGGGAGCTACGGCTCGGTGGTGCCAGTCAGCGGTGCGGAGGCCAGTGTGACCGGCAACGGCTGTGCACCGTCACGCTGCGCCGACCAAGCGACCAGATCCACGGTGGTGATGCAGGTTGGTATCGGGTAACACCGCATCGGGCTCCACGACACTCAGGTGCTCTGCCTGGTTCACCAAAGCTCTCGTCAACTGGCCCGTTCCAGCGCCAACCTCGAGGACATGGCCGAATCGAGGCGGCACCTTTCCACGGTACGCATGCGAGCGAATGGTTGCGGCTTGGTCGGAAGAAACAGATAGACGCCCTCGGTCATAGTCATCGACAAGTCGACCAAAGACCAGTGCACCGCTCCGGCTTGTGTTGGCACGCATCTGTAAATCTTGCGCCTTCGACGGAGTACGTACTCACACGACCTTACCAAGCACTCGATTCGTACCTCCGAATGAAGAACATCGCGTCGGAAGCCGCCCGACGAGGACCCATCCACTACGCACGACTCGCTCGATCTCAGTCGAAGTCCCGACGAGGCTCCACTTCGGAAGCTGCTGGCGACGCCAGGTAACCGGACGCTTGAAGTTGGCGTGGCGGTACTCCGGGCGTCTGCTGGGATAGGTGCATGCGGGTTCTCGTCACCGGGGCGGCGGGCTATGTGGGCAACGCAGTCGTGCATCAGCTGGCTGCTGCAAGCCACCAGGTCGTCGCTCTGGTCCACGAGTCGGAGCCGAGAGCTGCCGAAGGTGTGGAGATCCGGCACGGGAGCCTCCTCGATCCAGAGTCGCTGAGTGCAGCGGTTCGTGGCGTGGACGGCGTCGTGCATTTGGCGGCGTTGTCCCGCGTACGGGAGGCAGCCGCCGATCCGCTGCGCTACTACCGCGTCAATGTTGTCGGCACGCTCAAACTCCTGCAGGCACTAGCCGGCGAAACCGAGCGGACTGGGACAGCGTCGCGGTTGGTCTTCAGCTCGACCGGGGCGGTGTACGGAACGCCAGCCGAGCAGCCGATCAAGGAGACGACGCCGGTTGCTCCGCTCAATCCGTATCCGGCCTCGAAAGTGGCGACGGAGGAGATCATCCGCTGGCAGGCGGCAACCGGTGCACTCGGAGCGGTCGTGTTACGGATCTTCAACGTCGCTGGTGCCGTCAACGGGTACGCCGACTCTGACCGGACCCGGATCATCCCGAGGACCGTAGCCGTTGCCCTCGGACACGAACCAGAGCTGGTGATCAACGGAGACGGTACGGCGGTGCGCGACTTCGTCCACGTAGCCGACGTAGCAAGAGCCATCGAGCTCGCGCTCGACGCATGTCAGCCGGGCATGCACGACGCGTTCAACGTCGGCGCCACTCCTGCGAGCGTACGGGACATCATCGATGCAACGACGCGCCTGAGCGGCCGGAAGGTCCGCACCACCCATCGCCCGGCAGACTCCCGCGAGTCGCCAGCCCTGATCGCCGACACGCGCAGGATCCGCGAAAGGCTCGGCTGGCAGCCCGAACAGTCTGACTTGGACACCATGGTGCAAGATCAGCTGCGCTTTGCGAGATCGTGACTACCGAGACGATAGGGCATTCGGTCCGGCGTTGGCCGTCTCCCTCCGCGGACATCGGCCCCGTGGTGAGGTCGCTAGAGCTAGGTTCGGTCCTGGGCGCCCGGTGAGCCGGGCTTGTCGAGGAGGTGGGTGCGATCTCCGCGTCGATCAGTGCCGATGTGGTGGCCGCGCTCGGGTTGGATGGTTCCGACGTCGAGCCGATCATCGGTGGTCGAGTGAGCGAGGTGTGGCGGGCTTTCCGGGACGGCGTTCCGGTCGCGCTGCGCCGATCGCCGCACTTCCGCCGCCTACCTGAGGTCGCCTATGAGTGCGACCTGCTCGTGGCGCTTGCTGAGGCGGGTGCGCCGGTCGCACCGGTCGTCGCGGGACCAACGCTGGTCGATGGCTCGGTCTGGGTGGCGTTCTCCTGGGTGGACGGCACACATCCGACGGCCCCGGTCGACGACCCGGCCTTCTACGGCCGCCTGCTTGCCGAGCTTCACGAGCACACCAAGGCGCCCGCAGCTCGGCTCGGACAGCGGCCGGGCTGGGGTCGGCTCGACGAGTTCCTCACCGTGCCCCGACCGGGCGGTGGACGTACGATGGCGGAACTCCTGCCCGACTTCGAGCGGGCCTTCGGCGAAACAGGCGCGTGGCTGCGGCGGCTTGCCGAAGAGGTGCACGAACACCTCAACGCCGCGCGGATCGAGTCGTTACCGCAGGTGGTCGTCCACGGTGACTTCGGTCCCGCCCAGGTGTTAGTGCGTGATGGCCGCGTCGGTGCGGTTGTCGATTGGGACTTCACGCACGTTGACCTGCGATTGGCTGACCTCGCGGTCGCTGCGTCACTGGCCAGGCCCACTGTGGCCCGCGCTGCGGCGTTCCTTCGCAGCTATCTGGGCGTCGCCGGCTCTGATGTCGGTGACCTTGAGCTGCTCGCGGACTTGCGCTGTGCGTTCCACCTCAACAATCTCGGCAACCATCTCTGCGCTCGCTGGGCGCACGGCGCCGACATCGCGCCACAGGTCGCGATGATCACCGAACGCCTCGAGCGGGAACAGTGGTGGGGGCCCATGCTGGTCGCCGCGGCTCGCGAGGCGACCAGCGACCGGTCTACACGGGTACGCCAGTCGAGCCCATCGGTCAGCCGCGAGCTGTCCGACCTCGAGCTGGCCCACGAGATTGCCGACCGCGCGGCGGTGGTCGCCCAGCACTACTTCGCGCGAGGCGTCACCACCCAGACGAAGGCGGACGCGACTCCTGTCACCGAAGCCGACCGCGCGGTCGAGCGGCTCCTGCGGGACGCGCTGACGGAACTGCGGCCCGGCGACTCGGTGCTGGGCGAGGAGTTCGGCACCCACGGAACCGGCGACCGCATGTGGATCCTCGACCCTATTGACGGAACAGCTGCGTTTGCGCGCGGCGACCCCAACTGGCGGATCCAGATTGCTCTCGAACGCGGTGGCGAGATCGTCGTGGCCGTTGTCGACGCGCCGGCTTTAGGTGTCCGTTGGTGGGCGGCGAAGGGCACCGGTGCGTACGAACGGGTGGCTGGTCAGCCCGCTCGGCGGTTGCGGGTCTCAGAGACAGCGACATTCGACGGTGCTCTCGTCGCAGTTCAGCCAGACTCACTGCTCCGCCGGCTCCCGCCTGGAACCCGGCAACCGCGACGGACACCGCTGCCCTTGGTCGAGCTCATCCGTGGTGAGCTGGATGCCTATTTCGTGCACTGCTGTCACGCCTGGGACCACGCACCGTGGATCCTGCTGGTCCGCGAGGCTGGCGGCCTGTTCACCGATCACAACGGTGGCACGGCGCCGGACCGGCGCGGCGGCCTGTACTCCAACGGCCAGATCCACCACAAGCTGCTCGCGGCAATGTCACCGCCGATCACACCTGCGAAGGTCGCCGAATCTCCCACGACATCGGGGAAGACAGAGGGCTGACGCCGTTCACAGACCGACGGGCGTCTTGCTCATCGGTCCGTGTCAGGCGCCGATGATGACGGCAGTTCTGAATGCTCATCATGCGATTGCCTGACGCGCTTCCGTTTCAGTTGTCTTGCCAGCCCTCTGAGGACTTCGCCTAATTGGACAGATGAAGGAGAACTCGCCGTTGCGTATTTCCTACTTCTCCGCACACGGATGTAGCCGGGGCCATAGATGTGGCTGTCCACATTCTTGATAATCTGTTGCCGCAAGCTGGCATAGAGCAAATCAGACGCGGCCTTCGACTTACCGTCGCTGGCTACTGCCATCAGAATTCCAACGACGATGGCTGGGATGTAAGGTTCGACCAGTTCATCACTGGGTATCCCTAGATCGTTGATGGCAAGCCTCGTCAGTCCCGCTATGAGCAGCGAAAATGGAACCGCTACTGATGCTCGAAACTCGGCTTCGGCACGTAATCTGTCGTACTCCGAATAGAGTTCTGGATGTTGTGCTCGTAGTTGGACATCTGCGCTATCGAGTCGCTTCCTTAGCTCTTCTTTCAGAGCTGAGGAGTCAATGTGCGTTGACAACAAGAAGGATTTGCGAAGCTTTGGCTCGGCGTTGACGCGTGCGTGGATCGCTCTTCGAATGACTTCCGACAGTTTTTTGTCGCGTCGCGCTCTTCTCAGCACGCGTCGAATGCTGGTGGTTCTCCGTAGAGTTTCTAGCTCTGGACCGTGTGCTCGAAGGTCAACAATTCGCAGGCCTAGGGTCGATGCGAGGCGTCCGAGCTCGTTATCAGGGATTTCGTTCACAAGATCCGACACTAGTCCCGGTGTGGCTCCAGCAAGCCGTTCCAATTCATCTTCCAGGAATGACTCCAACAGTTTTGGTGTCGGATTCCATATCCGTATCGCAGCCTGGCCTGCCTCAACAAGGAACTCATAGATCTTGTCCGCAGCGAAATAGTACATGTCGACAACGTAATTGAAGAACGATTCCTCATATTTCTCGCGGTTCTGACGCCAGGTCACGTACAAAATGACATGGGCTGCTAGTGCGATGACACCGACTCTTATCGGTTCGGCAAACAAGAGACGGAAGAAGAGATAGAAGATAAAAGTGATCGTGATGTATCCAAGCGACCCTCATATGAGGCCCACTACGATGCCAGCGATCTCTGTGAACACAACCCCCAGCAGGTATAGTCCTAGCACTCCGAGGGGAATAGCGAGTGCCTGTGGCGCGTTCTCTGCCGTCGCGGCGACTCGCTGGGCTAGCTCCCCATGGAGGAGCTCTGAGGGCAGCAAATCGGAGAAGACCAGAGCGACAAGCACCCATAAGACGCCCGCGGCAAGAGGTGCCCTCAGGTCTCGTAGTCCCGGAAGAACCTGCGAGAGGATGGTCACGTTGCAAGCTTAGTCAGCGACCGGATGAGCGCGATCTCACCTGCCTCGGTGCTAAGGCCGCTTCCGACCGAGAGCTCATCTACACACTGGAGACACACATATTGCAAGTGATTGGGACCGGTTTCCCACGTACTGGGACGTACTCGCTCCGCGCCGCGCTGATGACGCTGCTCGGCGGGGACTGCTACCGCATGAGGATCGTCCGGGAGAACGACGACCACGTTGCGATCCGGCTCGACGCTCTCAGCGGGAAGTTGCCGGATTGGCACTCATTGTTCAGCTCTGCATCGCAGCCATGGACTGGCCAGCCGCCAGCTTCTGGCGCGAGATAGCCGCCGCCTTCCCTGACGCGCTGGTGTTGCTGTCGGTCAGGAGGGATGCATCGACGTGGTGGCGAAGCTTCGAGGAGAACATCTTTCCGATGGTGAGGCAGCAGCCTGCGCCAGAAAGAGGTTCCTGGCACGTGATGGCCGTACGACTGCTCGAACGCGAGATCGGCAAGGACTGGTACGACGAAGCCTCAGCCGTTGCCGCGTACAACCGCCACATCGACACCGTGCGGTCCGCCATACCTCCTCGGCGGCTTATCTGGTGGCAACCTGAGGATGGGTGGCCGCCCCTGTGCCACGCGCTCGGTTGCCCAGTCCCAGACGAACCGTTCCCATGCCTGAACACCACCGCGCAGCGGCGCCAGTGGCGCAGTCTTGAGTCGCCTGAGCAATTGTTCAGTGTGCCGACCGCACACCAGTTTGCTCGACATGTCGCTACCGCCTGGCGTGTGGGATTGCGCCGCTCATCGTCCCGGCCCACATCGCACCGTGGGTCCGCCGTCTCGTGCTCCCTTCCCGGTTAGCTCCCCGCGTCAGGGCTGGAGGTGACGCAGCCTTACCTCGATGTCGCTATCCATCTACCGTCCCAACCATGGTCACGATCGTGCTTCTGCATGATGTGATGTCCTCGCAGGTCGAGTTTCGGCGTAACCAGCGTGATCTCGAGGACCTCGGATACAAGGTCATCGCCTTGGACCTTCCGGGACATGGCGGCCGTCCCGTTGTTGCCGGATCGGCGAACTCGCTCGACTCCATGGCTCGATGTTGCGGGCCGGCTCGACGAGAGCGTTGCTCACCTTGTTGTGGGGCACTCGCTCGGAGCCATCGTCGGGCTGCGTCTCGCGCGTTTGCGTCCGGGCCTGGTAAGTGGTGTGCTCCTCGAGGACCCGCCTGGCATGGCGTCGAACGACGCATCCCGAGTTGCTGCCGAGGTTGCACCTGCCGTACTCCGTGCGCGAGTCGACCCTCACGGCGAGGTGACCAAGCTCCTCATGGAGGGGTCGAGTTGGACCCGCGATACCGCCGAGGACGCCATCCGAAGTCGGCAACTCGTCGATGTGCCGGCTGTCGTGCGGTTCTTGAGGTCCCACCGTTTCGCAAGCTCACTAATCCCCCTTGAGGCGTGATGACTGATCATCGTGTCTCGGAGGTCGGCTGCGGCTTGCTGGTTGTCGGGGAGAATGAGGTCGACTGCTCCAAGAAGGCTATTCTCGTCCCGCCAGAACGCTTGAGATGAAGCACCGACCAGAAGAGCTGTATCGCTCCACTGCTCCATACTACGCACGGTACCGGGCGGGCTACCCGGAGGTGATGTTCGAAACGCTGAGGGAGCGATTGCGACTCGATGGCACACAGCGTGTGCTGGACCTTGGCTCCGGTCCTGGGCAGGTCGCCATTCCGCTCGCTCCGCTAGTTGAGCGAGTGATCGCAGTGGACCCCGAACCCACCATGCTTGAAGAAGGCGCTCGACTGGCCCAGGAAGGCGGAATCGAGAACATCGACTGGCGGCTCGGCGATTCCTACCGTCTCGCAGACATGGGAATCGCAGAGCTTGATCTGGTCACTATTGGATCCTCGTTTCATTGGATGGACAGGCCGGCGCTGCTGCGTGTACTGGACAACATCGTCAGGCCGTCTGGTGCTGTCGTCGTTATAGACAACTGGCCTTTGCATCTTGGCCGCCCGCCGTCGTGGCAGACAGTCATTGACAAGGTTGTACTCAAGTGGCTTGGTGCGAGCCGACTCGCGGTATCGGCCCCGTACAACCGCGTGGAGAAGGTTCACGAGGAAGTCCTACGCGAGTCGCCCTTCTGCAAGGTCGAGATCCTGAGATGGACCTGGCAGGAGGTTCACGATCTCGACTCACTGGTGAACCTGCAGTTCTCGCAGCCCTTCTCGTCTCCGGCTCGGCTCGGCGCCAACAAGGACGCTTTCGAGGCCGACCTGCGCAGTGCGCTCGCCATGCACCATCTGTCCGATCAGTTCGTGCGAGACATGACTACCGAGACGATTATCGCGACGCGAGAATGGCAGCGATGACCGAACCGCGGCACGGAAACTGGGCTAGCGTTCAACTTGCGCAGTCGTTTCGACGGGTGTTGCTGAACGCCAGTGTCACGCGTGGTCGCGACCGTGGATCGCCTGCCTAGTTTGTCGTAGCGATGTGCTCGATGCCAAGGAATCTGGGCGTGGATCCAGTGTGCACGGCACGTGCGTGGAGCAGGCTGGAGTGGATGACGAACACATCGCCGGCATGGCCGCTGACTTCAGCGACACGTAGGCGACGGCCTTGTTCGTCGACGTGTGGGGCAAGGAGGTCCTCGGGGTCATTGTCCACGCGGTCGCGTCCGCTCAGCCGGCGCAGGAATGGGTGCGAGGCGAGGAACTCGTTGCGGAGGCGGCGGGGCTTTCGCACGTGATCTGATGGCCGCTGGCTGAGCCAGTCGTGGAGCACTCGGCTCGAGCCTTCCAGAAGCAGGGTTCCTCCACATCTTGGTGCGATATCGCTGAGCAGGCTGAAGATCACTGCTCCTTCCAGGGGCGGATCCCAGTGCCAGAATCGGTCGGTGAGGGTCCAGCGAGCAGGCGGCGGGTCTGGTGGGCTGATCAGGAGGCCTCCCCACTTCTTGGGGTACTGCCACTGGTTAGGGCCGAGGAGCTGGTCCAGGGCGGCCGTAAGGCGAGGTCCTTTTACGCGGGCAGTGAGAGATCGTACGGACTTGAACCCGGTCCAGTAGTTTCCCGCGGACCAGGTGCCGGGATCGGTTTTGCCTACTCCGAGCCGGCGTTCGGCGTCGCGCCAGAGGATCTCTTGAAGCTCGAGCGCGGTGTCGCGAGGAAACGCCTCGGCAACACGTACGACTCCGGTCTGGTGGTAGCGGGCCACCTCGGCTTCGGCCAACGGTGCCGTGGCTTTGTTCTCCTGCGCGTGCATTCCGCGTGCCCCCTTTCCCGCAGCGTTGGTATGTGAATTGGCTCAGACAGCAGACCATGTGCAGAGGACTGAGTCCGGGGATCTCGATGGGCGGGGGCTCTCAGGCTCGGTGTCGCCTGTGCGAACATAGGTGGACCAGCCTCGTGCACACGGCGACGGGAAACTACATCAATCTGGGTGCGCGAGGTTGAGGCCGGCTGCTACCGATCTACCACCCACCGCTCCATCGAGCCGTGAGAGATCCTCCCGGGAGGGCAGGTAGATCAATCTGTCTCGTCAGCATATCCACCGGCGCAGCCGGAGTCCAACGGTTTGCACAAGTCCTACCAGTGACGGGTTCTTGCTACTACGTGCGGTAGCGCACTGAACGCTGATGTCGGTGGCGTCTCCTATGGTCGACGAGGGTTCGGCTGCCGGTGCGGACCTGTGACGACGGCTTGACCCCGCCGGATCTCGCTGGCGGTGTCGATGTCTCCTGTCCATCTCATCGCCGAGTTGTACGCCGCAGACCGGGAGACGATGATGGCAATCCTGGAATCACCCGAAGGTCGGGCCGCCCGCGACGACCTGAAGAACTCCGTCGTAGGCGGCGTGGACTTCCTCTACGGCGACGAGGCGAAGGCGACGGTTTCATGAATGTCAAGGGATCGGTGAATGTCGCGGTTGTAGGTTTGGGCTTCGGCGAGGACTTCCTCCCGCTCTACGCTGCCCATCCGGATGTGGGTGAGGTCGGCATCGTGGACCAGTCTCGGGAGCGCCTGGCCGAGGTGGGGAGCAGGCATGGAATCATTGCACGGTTCACTCACATTGACGATGTGCTCGCGAGCGACCGGTGGGACGCGGTCCACATCCTCGCGCCGGTAGCATTCCACGCTGAGTACACCTTGGCGGTCTTGCGCGCCGGGAAACACTGCGCGTGTGCAGTGCCGATGGCGACCGAGCTCGCCGATCTGCACGAGATCGTCGCCGTGCAACGCGAGACCGGCAAGACCTACATGATGATGGAGACAGCGGTCTACGGCCGGGAGTACCTCATCGCGGAGCAGCTCTACCGCAAGGGTGATCTTGGAGAGCTGTCGCTCTATCGCGGGTACCACATTCAAAACCTTGACGGGTATCCCGAGTACTGGCGTGGATATCCCCCGATGAAGTACATCACCCACGCGTTGGCACCCGCCCTGGCGCTTACCGGGACGACGGTTGTCGACGTAATGGCCTACGGTTCGGGTCGACTGACGGCCGACCGGATGGGTTCATACGACAATCCGTTCCCCACGGAGGTGGGACTGTTCCGGCTGGCCGGCTCCCATATCGTCGTTGACATCACGATGTCCTTCTTCCAA
>Ga0310822_100546_pt1 | contig 17755 bp, 11 predicted proteins | sample P4_ome_2_FD_201313 | JGI IMG/M metagenome (GOLD analysis project Ga0310822, IMG submission 201313) | Sorghum-adapted microbial communities from Joint BioEnergy Institute, Emeryville, California, United States - P4_Day56_Rep2 | ecosystem: Engineered > Bioreactor > SSF (Solid state fermentation) >... | reverse complement strand
CCGGTCAGGAGCAAAGCTGAAGCATGTTCTGCAGCATATCGACCATATTTGCGCTTTGGGGGGAGAGCATTACCTGGGGTTCGGATCGGATTTTGACGGGATTGACGAATGGACGGAAGGGCTGGAAAAAGCGGAACAATACGGGCGGCTTGCCGAAGAATTGCTGAAACATTACAAGGAAGAGCAAGTCAGAGGTTTTCTATATCAAAATTGGTACGATTTTTTGGAAGAACAGCTTTAGGCAGTTTAAATTCCACTCTTTTGGACAAGAATAGAAACTTGAATCGATCTCAAAAATATATCAATTTCATCTAAAATAACTATCTGTCCGAACGGTTCAAATCCCTTGCATTTTGTCAGGCAAAATCATAAAATTTCTTTGAGTCTTGAAAGAAATTATTTATCTCATCGTTTTTTTCCTTGTCTAGTGAACAGTCAAAAGGAGTGGACAAAGTGATCAGTCAACTGTCGTTAAAGATCGGCGGCCAGCAAGGGGAAGGTGTAGAGAGTACCGATCGGATTTTTTCAACCGCCCTGAACCGGCTCGGCTATTACTTGTACGGGTATCGCCATTTCTCTTCCCGGATCAAAGGGGGGCATACCAATAACAAGATTCGCATTAGCACGAAACCGATTCGTTCCATTTCGGACGATTTAGATATTTTGGTCGCATTCGACCAGGAGACGATCGATTTAAACGCTCACGAACTGCACGATAACGGAGTCATTGTAGCTGACGCCAAGTTCAACCCGACACTTCCGGAGGGTGTAAAGGCTCGGCTTTTTGCTGTTCCGATTACGGCAATCGCCGAAGAACTGGGCACCTCGTTGTTCAAGAACATGGCCGCTTCCGGTGCGGCCTGGGCGCTCCTCGGCCTTCCGCTGGACGTGTTCAAGAAAGCGGTAAAGGAAGAGTTCGGGCGGAAAGGCGCGGCCGTCGTTGAGAAGAACGTTGCTGCGGTTACCAAAGCTGCCGATTTCGTACTCAACCTTGCAGGCGGATCGCTGCCGGAGCTGAAGCTGGAAGAAGCGGACGGGAAGCAGAAGCTTTTCATTATCGGCAATGATGCGATTGGGTTGGGAGCCGTTGCGGCCGGATGCCGTTTCATGTCGGCCTACCCGATTACGCCGGCCTCGGAGATTATGGAGTATCTGATTAAAGTGCTGCCGAAGTTCGGCGGAACTGTAATTCAGACGGAAGACGAGATTGCTGCGGTAACCATGGCGATCGGCGCCAACTACGGAGGTGCGCGCGCATTTACGGCTTCGGCGGGTCCCGGCCTGTCGCTGATGATGGAAGGGATCGGACTTGCCGGGATGACCGAGACTCCGGTGGTCATCGTGGATACGCAGCGCGGCGGCCCAAGCACCGGCCTTCCAACCAAACAGGAGCAAAGTGATATCAATGCGATGATTTACGGCACGCACGGAGAAATTCCGAAAATTGTCCTCGCTCCGAGTACAATTGAAGAGTGCTTCTATGATACGATTGAGGCATTTAACCTGGCTGATAAATATCAATGCCCGGTTATCCTGATGACCGACCTGCAGCTCTCTCTGGGCAAGCAGTCTTCCGAACTGCTGGATTACGATAAAATCGTCATCGACCGTGGACAACTGGTACGCGGCGAATTGCCGGTGCTGGAGCCGAACAAGATGTTCAAACGTTACGAATTTACAGAGGATGGAATTTCCAAGCGGGTTATTCCGGGCATGAAGCATGGTATCCATCATGTCACCGGTGTTGAGCATGACCAGGAAGGACGTCCTTCGGAAAGTCCGGCCAACCGGAAGAAAATGATGGAGAAGCGTCTGGAGAAAATGAAGCATGTTCAGGTGACCAACCCCATTAAAGCCGATGCGCCCCATGAGGAGCCGGATCTGCTGATGATTGGAATGGGTTCCACCGGCGGCACAATCGACGAAGCCCGGACGCGTCTGGAAAAGGACGGAATCAAAACGAACCACGTAACGGTACGTTTGCTCCATCCGTTCCCGGCGGCCGAACTGAAGCCTTATCTCGAAAAAGCCAGGAAGGCGGTTGTCATCGAGAATAACGCTACCGCTCAATTGGCCAACCTGATCAAACTGCATTGCGGGTACGTCGAGAAAATCGAGAATCATTTGAAATACGACGGGACGCCGTTCCTGCCTTCCGAAATCTATACTTACAGCAAGGAGCTGATCTAGCATGGCAACGATGAAGGATTTCCGCAACAATGTGAAGCCAAACTGGTGCCCGGGCTGCGGAGACTTCTCCGTACAGGCTTCCATTCAACGGGCTGCGGCGAACATCGGCCTGGAACCGGAACAACTGGCTATCGTATCCGGAATCGGCTGTTCCGGTCGGATTTCCGGTTATATTAACGCTTACGGGTTCCACGGGATTCACGGCCGTTCCCTGCCGATTGCCCAAGGGTTGAAAATTGCCAACAAGGATCTGACCGTTATCGCTTCCGGTGGAGATGGGGACGGCTTCGCGATTGGGATGGGTCATACTGTTCATGCCATTCGCCGGAATATCGACATTACCTACATCGTAATGGACAATCAGATTTACGGATTGACGAAAGGCCAAACCTCCCCCCGCAGCAGCATGGGCTTTAAAACCAAGAGTACACCGCAGGGGTCGATTGAATCGGCGCTTTCTCCCCTGGAGATCGCTCTCGCCGCCGGCGCAACGTTCGTGGCCCAATCGTTCTCCAGCAATTTGAAGCAGCTGACCGAATTGATCGAGAAAGCTATCCAGCACAAAGGCTTCTCCTTCGTGAATGTATTCAGCCCTTGCGTAACGTTTAACAAAATCAATACTTACGATTGGTTTAAAGAGCACGTCATCGATCTGGAAACTTTTGAAAATTATGATCCTTCGAACCGTGCAATGGCGATGTCCAAAGTCATTGAAACGGGCGGAATGATCACGGGCCTGATTTATCAAGAGACCGAAAAGCAAAGCTACGGAGAGTTGATTCAGGGCTTCAGCGAAACGCCCCTTGCCCATTTGGACGGTAAAATCACCAAAGAGCAATTCGATAAACTCGTTGCCGAATTCCAATAAGCAGACGAAACGATCCGCAGGCATATGGTGATAAGACCGTATGCCTCTTTTTCTATGTGCAATTCAAATAGGGTGATGAAGCGGAAGGGGACGGATCGATGAAAATTGTGCCGATTGGCGTATCGGCCCGCCATGTCCATTTGTCCGAAGAACAGCTCGCCCGGTTATTCGGCAGGGGGTATGAACTGAAGGTTCAGAAGGATTTATCGCAGCCTGGACAGTTCGCCGCCGAAGAAACCGTGGTGCTCATCGGTCCCCGTGGGCGATTGGAGAGAGTTCGGGTCATCGGACCCGTTCGCAGGCAGACCCAGATTGAAATTTCGCGGACGGATGCCATCCTGCTCGGCCTTAAGCCGCCCGTGCGGGCCTCGGGGAATATTGCCGGAACGCCCGGAATTGTTATCCATGGCCCCGCCGGAACGGTCCAGCTGGAACAGGGAGTAATCGTCGCGGCCCGCCATATCCACTTCCATACATCGGATGCGGCCCGTTGGGGAATCCGGAACAGACAGCTTCTCCGGGTCAGGGTGAAAGGGGAGAGACCCCTGATTTTCGAGCAGGTGCTGGCACGGGTTTCCGACCGGTATGCCCTGGATATGCATATTGATACGGATGAGGCCAATGCAGCGGGGGTAAAAACGGGGGACGAAGCGGAAATTATCGACGATTGACACGGAATGGGCATCCGGGCTTTCTTTTCTTTGAAAAAACGGCAGCGGCAATGCTATAATAGAGGGTACGAACATGAATACCATTCCTGGTCAACGGACCGGTTCATGTTTTGCCAAGGAGGATATACACGATGACGCAGAAAACCAAGGATTATTCGATATATTTCCAGCCTCCCTCCTTGTCCGCTGCCAAACGGAGAGGGAAAGAAGGCGTTCAGGTCCACTATGAGCAGGCCGTTCCTACGGAACTGCGGCAATTCGGGAAGGACAAATATTATCATATCCAGACGTACGGATGCCAGATGAATGAGCATGACTCGGAAACGATCATGGGAATGCTGGAGCAGATGGGTTACCGGCATACCGACGACCGTACCCAAGCTGACGTCATACTTCTGAACACCTGCGCGATCCGGGAGAATGCGGAAGATAAAGTATTCGGCGAGCTCGGTCACCTGAAACCGCTGAAAACCCTGAAGCCTTCGCTTGTTCTCGGGGTCTGCGGCTGCATGTCGCAGGAGGAGTCGGTCGTGAACCGGATTTTGCAGAAGCACCCTCACGTCGATCTCATCTTTGGGACCCATAATATTCACCGGCTGCCCCACCTGTTGCAGGAAGCCTACTTCAGCAAGGAAATGGTCGTTGAGGTCTGGTCCAAGGAAGGCGACATTATTGAGAACCTGCCCAAGAAGAGGGAGGGGATCAAGGCTTGGGTAAACATTATGTACGGCTGCGATAAATTCTGCACCTATTGTATTGTCCCCTATACCCGCGGCAAGGAACGCAGCCGCAGGCCGGAAGATGTTCTGGCCGAGGTACGCGATTTGGCCCGCCGGGGATTCAAGGAAATTACCCTGCTTGGCCAGAATGTGAACGCTTATGGCAAAGATTTTGAGGATATCGATTACACCTTTGCCGATTTGATGGACGATATCCGCAAGATCGACATTCCGCGTGTCCGGTTTACCACCTCGCATCCGCGCGATTTTGATGACCATCTGATTGAAGTGCTTGCCAAGCGGGGAAACCTGGTCGAACAAATCCATCTTCCCGTTCAGTCCGGAAATTCGGAAATTTTAAAGAAAATGAGCCGGAAATACAACAGGGAACGGTATCTTGAGCTAGCGGCCAAAATCAAGCGGGCGATTCCGGGCGTGGCGCTGACAACCGATATTATTGTCGGGTTTCCCGGGGAAACCGAGGAACAGTTTGAGGATACGCTTTCCCTGGTCAGGGAGGTCGGCTTCGATTCGGCCTTCACCTTTATCTATTCTCCGCGCGAAGGGACGCCGGCGGCATCCATGCCGGATACCATCCCCATGGAGGTCAAGAAGGAACGGTTGAACAGGCTGAATGAAGTGTTGAGCGAATTCAGCAGAAAAAGCAACGAGCAGCTTATCGGGCAGATCGTTGAAGTGCTTGTCGAGGGCGAGAGCAAGAACAACGCAAAAATGCTTGCCGGACGCACCCGCACCAATAAACTGGTTCACTTTGAAGGCCCGAAACAGATGATTGGACAATTTGCCGATGTGAAGATCACCGCCGCCCAGACTTACTATTTGAAAGGCGAAATTGCGCTGACCGAAGCGGTCTCGGTCTGATATCTTGAATGCAGGAGCTGATGCCAATGGCGGATCGTTATTCTGTCCATGATTGCCCAATGGAGCATTATACCAATACGGAAGTGATCGTAAGAGAAGACATCTTGGCCAAGGCCAGGGAATTGGCCCAGTTGATTTCCACTTCAACGGAGGTCCAATATTTTCAGCAGGCGGAAAGGCAGATTGCACGCAACGAGCATGTTCAGGAACTGATCCGCGCCATCAAGAAAAAACAGAAGGAAGCCGTTGCATTCGAGACGACCTTCAAGAATGAGGCCATGGTCAAAAAAATTGAAGCGGAAATCGACGCCCTGCAGGACGAATTGGACAGCATTCCGATCGTCAGCGAATTTAAACAAAGCCAGGAAGACATCAATTATCTGCTTCAGCTGGTGGTTTCCGTCATCCGCGATACTGTATCCGACATCATTAATGTGGAAGCGGGGCAGGAAGAGCGGGAAACCTGCAGCGACTGATCCCGGACTCCTCAGACGACAGACGGGACCCTTTTGTTTCCTGAAGCCCGGGGAACAAAAGGGTCTTTTTGCATCCGCAGCTGGGGCGGATCTCACCAGCTTTAAATTGTCTTTAAATCGGAAGCCGATTGACGGTTTCCGATTTTTTGCCATAAGATAGGATTATCTAACAAACCAGATATAAACCAGGGTGTAACCGCTTCAATAGAGGAGGGCGAAAACATGAACATTGTCATGCTGCAGGGGGTCGAGCAAACCCGCCGGATTTTTCGGCAGGAGCAGTTAAAGCAGCTGGCTGAATGGGGAACACTTACGGTAAACGAAGAGGAGGGGCGTCCGTCTGCAGAGCAATTGGCAAAATTAATCCAAGGAGCCGACATTGCCGTCACGTCCTGGGGCTGTCCGCCAATCCGGGAGGAGTTGCTACGGGCGGCGCCGGATCTGAAACTGATCGCACACGCGGCGGGCACAGTCAAAGGCATCGTGACCCCGGAAGTCATCAGCCGCGGTATCAGAGTCAGCAGCGCCAACGAGGCTCTGGGCAGGGGGGTTGCGGAAACAGCGCTCGGCCTTGCCATCACATCACTGAAAAATATTTGGCAGCTTGCCCGTGATACCCGGGAAGGCGGCTGGTCCGAAAACCGGCATAAAGTCAGAGAGCTTTATGGAATCACAATCGGGATTATCGGGGCAGGCAAGGCGGGACGACATTTTATTCGTCTTTTGCAGCATTTCGAAGTGAAGGTTGCCGTGTATGACCCGGTGCTTACCGAAGCGCAAATTCGAGCCATGGGTGCGGTGAAGATGGACCTTGATTCCTTGCTGGAACAAGCGGATGTCGTTTCCATTCACGCGCCAGCCATACCGGAAACCGAGAAAATGATGAACCGCGAACGACTGCAGCGGATGAAGGATGATGCCATCCTGATCAATACGGCCCGGGGTTCCATTATCGATGAGGAGGCCCTGGCAGCCGAGCTGGAGAAGGGACGCCTGTGGGCGTGTTTGGATGTGACGCATCCCGAACCCCCGTCCAAAGAGCACAAGTTTCGCCAGCTTCCCAATGTCACGTTGATCCCGCATATTGCCGGCGCGGTAAATAACGGATTATACCGGATCGGGGATTACGTAATGAGAGAGATCGAAAGCTTTCTGACCGGCCAGCCGCTGGATGGAGAAGTAAACCTGTCCCAATTGCATGTGATTGCCTAAACGATTGCACTGGCAACTGAAAGAACAAGCCGGCTTAAATCATTCACTCTTTCTGAAGGAGGAGTTTTCCATGTCGAGAAAATTGGGGAAGGCGGCATTTTTGATTGGAATGACAGCGCTTACAGCATGTGGCGGTGAAGGAAACCCGGCAAAAACCCCGGTTGGAGAAACAAAGCCGGCGGTTGCAGAAGTGAAAAATACGGAACCGATCACCCTGGATGTTTTCACCGTCGGCGTTTCCAAGGAAGAGTTCGACACCCGTTTCCGGGATGTTCTGGGCAAAAAATTTCCGAATATTACGATCAACTATATCATGTCCGGCAAGGGCACCACGATTCAGGACCTGGTCGCGGAAGGAAAAATTCCCGATATCATGCGCATAGATGTTCCGGGCATGAAGGCCGGTTACCTCGATTTGGGACTTGGTTACGATTTGAACGATTTGGTCAAAAAATACAATTACGACCTCAAACGCTTCAATCCGACCTTCATCCAGGAAATGATTTCGGCCGGACGTACAGGGGCCCTCTACGGGCTGCCTGTCCCTCCCTATTTCCCCCAGGTGTTGTACTATAACAAGGATCTGTTTGACAAATTCGGTGTCCCGTATCCGAAGGACGGGATGACCTGGGATGAAGTCTACGATCTGGCCAAAAAATTGAGCCGGTCGGACGGAAATACCGTATATCGCGGTTTCAGCGCCGGGATCATGCCGTATTTACGGGATAATCCGTTTTCCTTGCCGATCCTCGATCCGGAGAAAGATCAGCTGAGTGATCCGGAAAAATGGAAGCTGCTGTTCAATAACCTCAAGAGGTTCTACGAAATCCCGAACAATGCGGTGGAGAAAACATTGGCCGCGGAAAATGACATCTTCTCCAAAGGCAATGTGGCCATGCAGCTGAATCAGTTCAATATTTACCTGATTATCCCCAAGGAAGTCAATTGGGATATTGTTTCCGTGCCTACGCTGGAAGGCGCGCCGAAGCTGATGGGGCAGCGCGGCCCCGCGTACTGGTCGATCACCAAGCAAAGCAGGCATAAAGACGAGGCGTTCCAGGTAATCATGGAAATGCTCTCGGATAACGTGCAAATGCGGGATTCACGCAACGGCATTCCCACTACTTTGGTCAACGAGGAGATCCGGCGTGCGCTGGGGAAGGACCATCCGGTCTACAAGAACAAGCATATGGACGCCGTGAACTATTACCAGCCCTCCGCTCCTACGCCGAAGCGGAAAGCCGAACTTGTCGATGTCCCGGGCCGATCCCAGGAGTCGGCTTTGACCAGTGTCTTTATGGAAGTCGCCACCGGGCAAACCGATGTAAACACGGCATTGAGAAAGGCGGACGAAAATCTGAAGCAGGAAATTGAGAAGGAAAAGAATAAATAGCGTTTGCGGGGGGGCAGATGGCGGCTTGACGCTTGGCGCCCCCTTCTTCATTGACTTTGCCAAGGCGTTCCATTAAGATCATAACGTATCCCGTCCGGAGGGCACAGCTTTGCGGAGATACTTTACTTTTTTGGTTTTGTACAAAGGGGCTGCATGTCAATGAAAAGCCGGCCTAGCCGAAAAACGTTCCGGGCGCGTTTGGACGAACTGATCAATACGCTCAGGGAAGAAATAATGACCGGCAGGCGTCCGTCCGGCTCTTTCCTTCCCTCGGAGAAGGATTTCGCCGAACAGTACTCGCTAAGCAATCAATCGGTCCGCAAAGGTCTCGAGATTTTGGCCGGAGAAGGACTGATCGTGAAAATTCCCCGGGTTGGCAACCGGGTTGCCGATCTGGCCGCGAACCGGACGGCAACGATCAAGCTCGGGTATCATCCGACGGTGGTGCACGAGACGATGATTCATTACCTGTTGTCTCTGTTTCAGAGCCACTGTCCGCACATCCATGTGCAAATCGTCCCCTTAACCAGTTTTTCCTGTGATACTCTGCGGCAATATATGGATAATGGCATGTTGGATGTCGTTACCATGAATATGACCGGTTTCGGGGAATTTCGCGAAAAGGGTTGTCTGGATTACCTTTTGCCCCAGGAGCCCGAACCGGATATTTACCCGTTCCTGCAGGAAGGATTCACTGAACAGGGCTCTCTTCTTGTCAAGCCGTTTGTTTTCTCTCCGGTAATCCTGTGCTATAATCGAAATCATTTTATGGAGAGGCGGTTGGCGCCACCCGACAGCAGCTGGGATTGGGGGCAATTGTTCGATGCCGCGGATCGGCTGCAAATTCCCAATGAACGGATGGGGCTTTACATTCACATGGCTTCTCCGAACCGCTGGCCCGTTTTTTTGCTGCAGAGCGGGGCCTCTTTCGCGGAAGTCGCAACGGGCGCAAGCTTGCGGGAATCCCCCATGATGGAGGCGATCCGCATGACGCGGGAGCTCGTCTCCCGCAGACTGCCGCCGATGCCGGTAGGCGTTGGCCAGGGAGATACGGAGAGGCTGCTTCTTCAGGGCAAAGCCTCCATGATCGTCACCAGTTATTTCAATCTGAATTATTTGAAGGACGGGGATGTTCCATATGAAGTGGCGCCGCTTCCCCGGTTTAAAAACGCCAGCACACTGCTGCTGAATATCGGGCTTGCCGTTAACCGAAGGGCCGGCCATCCGGAAGCGGCCGGGGAGCTGGTCCGGTTTCTGACATCCTTCCGGGCGCAGCAGCTGATCCGCCGGAATACCCTGTCCATACCCGCACGGAAGGCGGCGGCGGAATGGACGGACAGGGAGACGATGTACCGTCCGGCCCGCTTCCAAATTTTTCGGGAGATGATCCCCGATTACCGCCGGATAGACGACCTGCATCTTCGGCAAGGGGAATTGTCCATTCTCTACGAGGAGCTGCAGCTGTACTGGTCGGGCCTGGAAAACGACGATACTTTCTGCTCCCGGCTTCTTCAACGGCTTAACCAGAGCCGGGAACACCGTTCTCCGGCGACGGCGAGGTTGCCTTGAGTCCAATACAGAACAGAAAGGCGGGAAATCACGATGCGATTTCGCGGATGGATGATCACGTCCAGGCAAGACGGATCCGCAGCCGAGTGGAAGGAGCTTGCGCTTGCCGAGCTGCCGGAAGGAGACGTTCTGGTCCGTGTGCAGGCAACGGGGCTGAACTACAAGGATGCCCTGGCGATGACCGGCCGCGGTAAGGTTGTCCGCGCATTTCCGATGGTGCCGGGCATCGATCTGGCCGGCATTGTCGCCGAGAGCCGCAGTCCGCGCTGGCGCCCCGGCGACCGCGTGCTGCTTACGGGCTGGGGCGCGGGCGAAGCGCATTGGGGCGGCTTCGCCGAATACGCGCGTGTGCGGGCCGAGTGGCTCACGCCGCTCCCCGCCGGGTTTACACCGGAGCGGGCCATGACGGCCGGCACTGCGGGTTTCACCGCAATGCTGGCCGTCATGGCGCTGGAAGACGCCGGCGTAACTCCGGAGCGCGGGGAGATCGCCGTCACCGGGGCGGGCGGCGGCGTTGGCGGCTTTGCCATCGCCCTGCTGGCCGCCCTGGGCTACGCGGTGACGGCGGTGACGCGGCGCGAGGCGCTCGCGCCCTACCTGCGGAGCCTGGGGGCCCGCGCGGTCATCCCGCCGGCCGCCCTGGGCGACCCGCAGAAGCCGCTGCAAAGCGAGCGCTGGGCCGGCGCCGTGGACGCCGTCGGCGGCGGGACGTTGGCCGCCCTGCTCGCGGCCACCGCCTACCGCGGCTGTGTGGCCGCCTGCGGCCTGGCCGGCTCAGCCGGTCTGCCGGGCACGGTCTTCCCCTTCATCCTGCGCGGCGTCCGGCTGACGGGGATTGACTCCGTCTACTGTCCGCAGCCGCTTCGCGAGAAAGCCTGGCCGCGTCTTGCCGCTCTCGTTCCGGCGACGGCATGGGAGGAAATCGGCGAAGCCGCCCCGCTGGAAGAGGCGCTGACCCGGAGTGAAGCGCTGCTTCGCGGGGAGGCGCGGGGCCGGACCGTGTTTCGGATCGGCTCCGCAAATCCGTGAAACGGTCAGGGGCGGACCCTGTCCGCCGGGTTTCGGCCCGGGCAGACAGAGAGAGCCGATCCCGCCTGGGCGGGAAGTTGCCGGATGGGCAAATCGCAATTTCCACTGCCGGAAGAATACGGCGCGCACGTCCCCGGGGATGTATGCGCTCTTCGAATGCTTCTGGCGGCAACCGCTGAAACGGCAACAGCAGCCGGCAGTCGCGTTCTTATCCGGGACAGCGGGACGGCAGCAGGACCGCTCCTGCGCTTCCCCGCGTACGCTGCTCCCGGGCAAGAAAGTGCAAAGCGGACAAAAGACTGCAATCCGCTTCACCCGGGCCCCGCTTTTCGGGGCAAAAAAGTGTTCTTGATCGAGCGGCTGTTCTAGGAATAGCATAAAGAAGAATAGAGGGAGTATCGGGTCCATCGTCCGGCGGCCAGGGGCAAATTCGGGTACGGACTGGACCGGTTTTTGCCGTCCCGGGGGCTTCCGCGGCCAGCAGGAATATTGCGGCAGCGGGGAACGCGGGAAGGGGCGGGGAAGCAGCATGCAAATATGATAAACAGGTGAAAAGGAAACAATGCCGAACAAAATCGGATCGATCCTTCGGGTCTGGAAAGGCTCCCTGGGGCCCAGACGCAGCTATTACCGGAAAAGCTTCGTCCTGATCCTGCTCCTGGCCAGTCTGCCGGGACTGATCATCAGCGGGGGAATTTACTGGACAGCGGGAAAACAAATCGAAAAGGTGCTGGACAAGCTGCATCAGCGGCAAATTTTGCAGCGCGCCCAAAATATTGACGAACAGTTCTCGTATCTGGAACTGTCGTTTACGCATTGGGCGTTCGAGCCGAAATTTGACGAAAGTTTGCGGAAGCTCAATTTCACCTACGATTTTCTGACCACCCGCGACTTGACCAAGACATTGCTGGTCATGCAGGGGGCCCATCCGCTGCTTAAGCGGGTGGAACTGTTCGTGGACGGAAACGAGCCGGTGCTGCTGAACCCGGAATATCTTTCACTTGCGGAAGATCCCGCTGCATTGGCCGCTTACCGCAAACTGGTGCAGAGCGGGGAAACCATCTATTGGACCGATCAGGTTCAAGGGATAACATCGGCCAGAAACAAAGGGCAGCCGCAAAAGCAAGGGCGCCCGGACGAACAGACCTTGCCGGAAACGCAGATCCAGCCGGAGACTCCGGCTGCCCCGCCAGGCTCGCCCCCAAATCCGGTGCTGACGCTGGTCCATAAAATTCCCGGCGGCGCTTCGCAGCCGTTCGGGGCATTGATCGGCTATCTGGACCAGGAGAAACTGATCCGCCTGCTGAAAACCTTGACGCCGTACAACGAGGGGGCAACCTTTCTGATCAAGAACGGCGGGGAGATCATGCTGTCCGCCGACAGCGGGAATCTGTCTTCCTCCTTTGACCAGGCCCTGGTGGATGAGGTGCTGAAGCATGAAGGCCCCGAGGGTTCATTTTCCTTCCGCTGGAACCGGACGCAATATTCGGTTTCCTATGGACAATTCGTCAGAATCGGCCAGACGTGGACCTACGTTTCCGCGGCCCCGGTCTCGGAAATAACCGAGCCGCTGATCTTTATTTCCAAGCTGATTCTCTGGATTAGCGCCGCCGGTCTGCTGCTGGCGCTGCTCGTCTCCTGGCTGGCCTCCAAACGGATGTACTCCCCCATCAACCGGCTGGTGCAGATGTTGGCCGGAAGCCGGGAAGAGGCGTGGGGCGGGGAGCGGGACGAGTTTGAGCTGATCGAAAAACAGTGGCAGCAGATGTCCCGGGAAAGCAAGACGCTGCAAAACCGATTGGAGCAGCAACTCCCTCATTTGCAGCAAGGTTTTTTGCTCCAGCTGGTGCAAGGCTATTTGTACGCTTTCTCTGAACAGGACATTTTGGAACGGATGCGGCAATTCGGCTGGAAAGTGGACAATTGCCGCTTTATCGTCGTTCATTTGCAGCTAACCGGCTTCTTTGGGCCGAACGGCCGGTTTTCCCCGGGAGACGAAGAGCTGGCCACCTTCGCCGCCGCGAATATCGTCAGCGAGCTGGCCTCGCAGAAGCTGGATCAGGTGGAAATTCTGAACTTCCACGATTTGTCGGTCGGGCTTTTGGTGATTCTGGACGACTCCCGCTCCCTGGAAGAACACAAAAAGCGGTTGTATGAATTGAGCGCCGAAGTGTCCGATGCCATTACGCGCATTTTGAAGCTGAAGGTCACTTTGACCCTGACCCGGGCCACCTCCTCGATCGCCAGGGTTCCCACGCTGTTTCAGGAGGCCAGACAGGCGATCGGTTACCGGAGTTTCATCGACCAAAACCAAATCATCGACATGGACCGAATGAACGCTTCGAATCAAGAGGATGTCATGAACTATCCATTTGCTCTGGAAAGAGAAATCGTGCAGGCCGTCCGGATGGGCGAGAAGGATACGGCGGAGAAGCTGGTAGCCGTGTTCCTCGAGGAGCTGTCCGCCGGCGGAAGCAAGGAATTTGTCGTTCAGCAGGGCATGCTCCAGCTTCTGGGAAGCTTGCTTCACGCCATGCTGCAATCCGGTATCAACCCCTATCAGTTATTTGAAGGGATCAACCTGTTTGACCAGTTATCGCAAATCCGCGAGCCGGAGAATATGAAAATCTGGTTTAACCGGAAGCTGATCGGACCGTTTTTGCAGAAGATGGAAGAGCGTTCCGATTTGCATATGAAACGGATGGTTGAGCAGGTGATCCGGTATATCGAGGAGAACTATATGAATGACATCTCCCTGGAAAACTGCTCCGACCTGTGCGGAACCAACGCGTATACGCTGAGCAAAGGGTTCAAACAGGTGACAGGGAAAAACTTCATCGATTTCATCACGGAAATGCGCCTGGACAAAGCCCGGGAAATGCTGCGCGAAACCGACCTCAAGATCAACGAAATTGCGGAGCGGGTCGGCTATCAGCACAGCTACTTCAACCGCATTTTCAAGAGACAGGAAGGGGTTACCCCAAGCCAGTACCGGGAGATGAACCACAAATAGGTTGTCTGCATTCGACAAAGCCGCTCTCGGAAGAGGCGGCGAAGACCATCGACAGGAAGAGGCGAAGCAGTTGGAACAAATCAGAGAGCAGTTTCTCAATCCTCCCGACGAATTTACGCCCGTTCCGTTCTGGTTCTGGAACGATCGTCTGGAGAAAGACGAAATTCTGCGGCAAATCCGGGATTTCCACGAGAAAGGCGTGATGGGATTCGTCCTTCACCCGCGGATGGGAATTCCTGACGATATCCCCTATATGTCGGATATTTATCTGGATCTTGTGGAAGCCGCTGTTACGGAAGCCGAGCGGCTTGGCATGATCGTCTTCCTCTATGACGAGGCCATGTATCCTTCCGGCTCCGCCAACGGGCAGGTTGTGAAGGGAAATCCCGAGTTTGCGAGCCGGGGCCTGCTGATGAAGGAATATCCCGTCTCCGGGCACACAGAGATAAAGCTTGAACTGGCGGAAGGCGAGACGGCGGTATCGGTGCAGGCTGTCAGAAAGACCGGCGAGGGGCAATACCTCCCGGGCAGTGCCGTTGTACTGCCGGTTGAGGACGGACGGATCCTTTTCAATGCTCCCGACAACGGGGAGTGGGTCGTTTTGGCGTTTGTCGAAGGCTTCTCCGGCGGCCACATCCGCGGCATTCATTTCGGCGAGGATGATGGGGAGCCCAATGCTCCCGCTTCCGCTGATTTGCTCAATCCCGCAGCGGTCCGGAAATTCATCCGGCTGACGCATGACAAATATTACGGGCGGCTTTCCCGCTTTTTCGGCAGGACGATCCAGGCCGTCTTTACCGACGAACCGGATATTTTGGGCCGCGGACGGAAGAAAGGGATGAAGCCGTGGACCGGAGGATTTCTGGCGCGCTTCACCGAAGCGGGATGTGCGGAGACGGATCTGCCGGGCCTCTGGTGGGAGGCCGGCCCGGAGACGGAACGGATCCGGCGCACGTACCGCAAGGCTGTAAACCGTCTGCTGTCCGAAAGCTATTACCGCCCGCTGTATCAGTGGTGCGAGGACCACGGGGTCGCGCTGACCGGCCATCCGGCGGCCAGCGACGACATCGGATTGCTTGACGATCTGCAGATCCCCGGCCAGGACGTCGTCTGGCGCTGGGTGGCTCCGGAGGACGATAAAGGGCTGACCGGGGTGCACAGCACCATGGCCAAATGCTCGTCCGATGCGGCTCGTCACCGCGGACGCCGGCGAAATCTTAACGAGTGCTTCGGCGTCTGCGGAAGAACCAACCGCTGGGATTTTACCGCGGATGACATGAAGTGGTATATGGATTGGCTGTTCGTTCGGGGCGTCAATCTGCTCTCGCCCCATGCCTTCTATTATTCCATCGAAGGGGAGCGCCGGCGCGGCGAGAGGCCTCCGGATGTGGGGCCGAACAATATCTGGTGGCCGCATTACCGCATCATCGCCCAATATATCAAGCGGATGAGCTGGCTTATGACCGATGTCCGCAATACGACGCCTGTGGCCGTGTTGTGCGAGGAGGATTATCTTCCCTGGGCCTTGGTGCGGCCGCTGTTTGAATCGCAGGTGGAATTCAATTATTTGGAGGAAGAGCTGCTTCTCCGCGACGCTGTTATCCGGGAAGGCGCCGTCCGGATCCGGGAACAGGCCTACCGGGCGGTATTGGTCGAGGACTGGAACCGTCTGGAAGGCCCTGTGCAGAAGCTGCTGCAGGAGTTCGCATGTCAAGGCGGGGTTGTCATTTCCGGCGGAGCGGCGGACGGAAAGCCCGCGGAAGGCATTTGCCGCATTGCCGCTCCCGATGAAGTGACGGGGGCGCTCGACCGGGTGCTGCCGAGGGAGCTCCGTCTGGAACCGGCGGGCCGCGGGATCCGGGCAAGTCATGTCGTCAAGGGGGATGTTCATCTCTACGTACTGGTGAATGAAAGCGAGGAGCCGTATGCGGGCAGGCTGAAGATTCCGGTGATCGGCCGTGCCGAGAAGTGGGATCCGTGGCATGGAACGGCGGAAGAACAGGCGGTAAAAGTGGAGGCAGGGAATGTCAGCTTCCCCGTTACCCTGATGCGTCGGGAGAGCGTCGTTTATTGCATTGACCCGTCCGGAAAACCCTTGGCGGAAGAGACAGAGGTCCAGCCGGTGAAAACGGTCAGCCTGACCATTGACGGCTGGCGCGTCGCGGAGGCCGATGTTCCGGCGGAAAATGTGGCACCGCTGCGTTCCTGGACGGAACGGGACGACATGAAGGGATATTCCGGAACGGTCGTCTACGAAGCCGAGCTGAACCTGGATGAGGCGAACCCTCCGCGAACCGTAACGCTCGACCTGGGTGCCGTCGGCGAAATTGCCGAGCTGCGGATCAACGGCCAGTATGCCGGGACGGCCATGTGGAGTCCTTACGTGTTCGATATTTCGGCAGCGGTCAAACCGGGAATCAACCGTTTGTCCGTCCGCATCAGCAACAGCCTCTCCAACTCGTATGGCGGCGTAACCTTCCCTTCCGGGCTGATCGGTCCCGTCACCGTAACCCTGACGCCGGCATAATGCCGGATGACTGTGAAAAAGGAACGGAGCAACCCGCCTTCCGAAACCGCCGGATCCGGGGGAGCGGGACATCCGCCGCCAATTCTGCGAATTTTTGCAGGATTGGCGGTTTTTTTGATATCATACGATTCTATGGGAAATCATGGGCGAGGAGCGGTTATATGGACGTCTCGGTGCAATATCTTTCATTCTACGTGATTCAGACCGAAGGTCCGGAAGCCCAGGGGGGCAAACGGTACAAGCATTATCAGACCCTGGATGCCGAAGATTACGAGGACAGCGAAATCAGGCAGTTTCTGGAGGGGGAATTCGCCCGGATTTGCAGGCGCAAGGCCGACAGGAACCCGGCAACGGAAGCGGCTCCGACCAAAATTGGACGATTTGTGACAGAACCCGGTTACGGCCTGGACAGCAATCCGAATTATAATCAGTTTGAGCGTCTCCGGCTGGCGGAAACGGCGGGTCAGTTTCAGGCGGAAGGGGAGGTACTGGCGGAGATGTACACGGCAACCAGTTCCGTGCGGGGCGGAGCTTTGATCCTGGCCAGCGCCAAACTGCCGCAATATCTCAACGAACCGCTGCTGTTTATCCTCAAATGCGACTTCGAACCGAAAATCGCCCGGATCTCCGACGAACGGAACCTGATCTCGCAGGTGGAAATGGCGATCAGCGCGAGAAACATGAAGTCGATCCAGTATCCCCACATGCCTGAGCCGGGTATACTGGAACCCTGGGAAATCAAAGTGCATCAGGCTTCCCATGCCCGGTATTTCGAAGATTTTCTCAAATTCGTTGAATATGGAAAGACGAAACCGGAAATCGTGGGCGAGCAGGTGATGGGCCTGGTTCGTCGGTTCATGGAGGAGAAATGGCGAAGCAGCGAAGAGGAGGAACGGCAGCAGGAAGAAGAGAAGTTTGAAATCTGGGCGGCCTCCGACAAGCGGGAGCTGCAGGAAACGTGGACCCACGAGCAGGTTGTGGAAGCGACCCGGCAACTTGCGGACCGGCAGCCGGATCTGGAATTTCAGGTGAAAGTAGACGGTATTTCCGTGAGGGGGGCGATGGCCGATTACGGAAGCAAGATCCACATTGCCCGTTCCGGAGACCGTTATGTTCTGCTGATCGAGGGAACGTCGCTGCATTTCGGAAAGATGGTCTCCCCGATCGAGCTTTTGCAGCCGGCTGGCCTGGAAGAGGTCGTCCGGT
>Ga0310822_100544_pt1 | contig 17817 bp, 10 predicted proteins | sample P4_ome_2_FD_201313 | JGI IMG/M metagenome (GOLD analysis project Ga0310822, IMG submission 201313) | Sorghum-adapted microbial communities from Joint BioEnergy Institute, Emeryville, California, United States - P4_Day56_Rep2 | ecosystem: Engineered > Bioreactor > SSF (Solid state fermentation) >... | reverse complement strand
TAAGATTTTTAACAAGCAATGACGATTCCGGTGGTGGCAATTATTCTCGGATCGGGTCATATTACATGGGAAGTGGGACTTACTACGTAAAAGTTCGGAGTTACAATAGCACAAGCCCTGTGTACTGCGGCATTTATTTAACTGCAGCTGCATCTCAAACGACAACCACGCTTGGATACCCTAACGGTGGAGCCTCATACGATTATTATGTTACTGGTGATGGCAGACAAACCAGTTTTGAAACTTTGCCATACGGTAATACTACCGACACTGTTTTGGAGTTATACGACCTTAATGGTAATCTGATAGCATCTGACGATGATTATGGAACAGGGGCTTACTCTCTAATTTCCAAAGTTTATTTGAATAACGGACAAGGATATCGACTGCACGTCCGAAACTATAGTAATGGAAGCCCTGTTTATTGCCAGGTAACCATGACTAGATAATTATTTGGAAACATACCATTGCCATTGGTATGTTTCCCTTTTTGTTCCGCAACGCTATACAAATTTATTACGAAAACGGAGAATACGCATGAGCTATATATTCAAATCGATAATGACTGTCCTTATTCTGGCGATCGTTTCTGCTTGTGGCCATGAAAAGGGGGGAGAAATCCAAACACTGGTACCACCATCATCAAAAAATACGCCTACTATCAATAAAGATGTTGACCCGCCAACGAAAAACGAAAAACCACCGGCAACTCAAGCGTCGTTCTCTTTACCCGATGGGTATCAAATAGTTGAAGCGTCCACGTTTACTTTTGCAATTCCAAACAGCTGGCATGTTGAACAGGGGAGTGGTAAAGACGCTTTCTCATTCCAAAAAAATGGGGAGCAAATAGGGGAAACCGAGATTTTAGGATGGTTTGATTCAGAGACATGGAAAAACTTCAAGCCTAATCATGCTGAACAGACAGATTTCAAAGAACGTAATGACTTATTAGCTATTAAGAATAAGGATGTTCACCTATATAAGATTCAGTTGACCCACACGAAACCGGCTGCTGATAAGGATCCAGAATGGAAGTACAAGGAAACCCGTTGGTATGTGTCCGTTAAGGAAGATGGGCGTTCATACGGCTTTTATTTTAACAGCGAAAAAATAGACGAAAATGTGATGGAAACCATACTATCGTCATTTCGACTGAAAAAAACCAAGTAAAACAAGTCTAGCCCAAAATGTCGGTCAGCCATCACCAAGGATCCTACACTCTTTTTTGTTTGCTCGATCTCCTTTATCACGAACTCACAAGGAAATGTCTTTTTGCGTGAAGTGGGACTTTGCATAACTAAATTCGTACATTCCCATCTTACTTAAACGTCAATGAATATTTCGGGATAACAGTGCGCTACTAGAGTGGACGATGAGAAAGTACAAAAGGTTCAGACAGCGACGCAAGCGGGCCTGGAATTGGCTCATACAGATTGCGAAGCGGGAACCCAAACTTTTCGTCCAATGGGAGAAGAATTATTTAAGTTGGGCTGGATAATGGGAGCGTGATGAGCCGAGAGGTTCAAGTCCGGTTCTGAGAGAGCCTGGGGGTGCGATCCCCCCCGGGCTACTCAACCGTGTATTGAGTCGTTTCATAGTGTGTTGAAAAAAGAACTCGTTTACCTGCATAAGTTCAAAACAAAGAAAGAAGCCAGGGAGAAGATTTTTGAGTACATCGCGTGCTTCTATAATGGAAGAACAATCCACTCTGCTATAGGGTATTTTACGCCAAATCAATACGAACGTATGTTTTACCAAGCTGCTTAATTTTCTCGATTTTATGTGTCCAATCTATTGACTGAGGTCCAATGACCTCCAGATTGTTCTTTCAGATTTCCTCCCCCTTGGCGGTCTGTTTTTGCTGCTCCGCATAGGCAATGCTTTGTTCCACAAACTGCAATACTTCTTCCGTCAGCGGATATAATCCCGATTCTTTGGCTGGAAGTTTGCGCACTTCCCAAAATTTATCCGCTAATGCCTGATCTCCGCCAAAGGTCTTGTGAGATAACGCGATGAGTTCTGCAGCAATCGCCAGCCCCTCCTCTGTTTGTGGACCAATGCCATGGGAAAGGCACCATTCGATACGACGCAGCAGAGATACATATTGCTGCGTCATCCGATCTCCGCTTTCCAAACGTGGCAGCGATTTGTGCAAAAATGCCTGTTCATCCTCCGTGAAGTAATCGACCCATCTTTTCGGCGTGGTATCTGCTTGTCGTACCAATTCGGACACGCGTTCCCAGGACAGCGAATCCTCCAAATCAACCATGTTGATGAGAGACACGGTATGGGCAATCTGTTTCTGTATGGTGACTAGCTGGTCTTGCAGATAGTTATGATGGGCTACAAGCACTTCCCGATAAGACATTGTGTTCAGCAACCGGGAGATTTCATCAAGCGGCAACGCCAATGAACGCAACAGCATAATTTTCTCAAGTCTGAACAGGTCCTCTTCGGAATAATATCGCTTGCCATGCTCATCCTTACTACTGGGACACAATAAACCAATCTGATCATAATAGCGCAACGTTCGAATCGAAATGTTGCGCTGTTTGGCCACTTGCCCAGTTGTCCATTTGTTCATGCCTATTCTCCTGACAAATAAAGCTTGTGGGTGACGTTGCGTCACCCTATATAGTCATTATATCAGACTTGTACTGGAGGATGAATGTATGCAAACAGCAGAACAATGGAAACACAATGATCCGTGGTCTTGGCGTGAATTCTCCGCCTTACTGCTTCTCGAATTCGGATTTGTCATTTTTGTCATCAAGCACGGCGTGCAGTCCTTATACGAAAAATGGCTGAATGTTCCCCTTTATGCCGGTACGTTGACCGGTCTAACCATTGCGATTGTCCTGTTAGCCGGATTATATGTTATTGCCTTGCGCCCCCATGGACTGACGTGGCAGTCTGTAGGGGTACGCGGCTTTCCCTCAAGCTATTGGTCGCGGATCTTGATTTGGCTCCTGGTGCTTATTGCCCTCAGTATAGCAGCTGTCATGATCACCAGTTTATTCGGCAACAGTGTAGATAACAGCAAGACAGAAGCCCTCAAACAACAAGTTAACGGGTTCACTGTGTTAATCGGAATCGTGTCCGCTGGAATCATTTCACCGGTATATGAAGAGATTTTTTATCGCGGCTTTGTATACCGCTGGTTGCGAACACGCACAGGAGCAGGATGGAGTATTGTAATGAGCTCGCTAATCTTTACAGCGGCACATTATCCTACTTTCAATGCGATGCCAGTAAATTTTATCAGCGGGGTCGTCTTTGCCTGGACCTACGAACGTACTGGATCCGTGATTCCGGCCATGATCATTCACGGAGTATTCAATACAATAGCTGTCATCTTGACCGCATTCGTCTAAACAAAGCAGTAATCTAACGCAGTCTATCCCAAAGCAGTGTTATAGCCCCTAGTAGTGGTGTAAAATGGCACCGAGCTTCTTGACAAGGGAAGACACGGTATGATTTCTACTAAAGTGACGCGACTCAGAAATAAATCTGGGTCACTTGGTAGAAATCGATTTTACGCCACTTGACGGGACGCTTCCATATTTTAGAATACAAAAGTGACGAAGACACTCAAGGATAATAAAGCGGGGATATTTTATAAGTAATAATCCTTTCAATAATTTTTCTGAAGATTTAGCTACTATCATGTTTGTTTCCTGTCGTTATTTTTGCCTCTTTGAGGTTGATGGAACTCGTTACCGTATGCCACTCGCACTTTCTTTTGTGCTCATCGGATTTTTTATATGACAGTTATCGGGCGCTTTTTTTCGCTCTTACTTTGTGACAAATATAATCATTTTAGCGTTAGCCCGCCTGCAAATATGCAGGATGGGCTAACGCTTCTCGCGTCGGTGCGCTACAATGGACATGAGGCGATCGACATGCGATGGAAAACGAGCTTATCGAATAAATTTATAGCGCTTTACGGCGCCATTTTCTTGATCGTAATCGGCATGACGTTCTGGCTTTCCTATATCGGTTCGACCGGTCGGCTGGAATCGGAAGTCAACTCTACGAATATCGCGCTCCTCAAGCAGGTCGACCAAAAAATCGAAATGGTCCTGAAGGAGCTCGACAAGGATTTGCTGAAGCTGAGCGAGGAGCTCGAATTCGTTTATTTTATGTATGACAGTTATTCGGACAATGCCCACAGATACAGCAATTATTACGGACTGAGCAACAAAATGAAAGGGCTTATGAATTCAGATCCGTATATTTCTTCCATTTACATCTACTCCGGCATCAGCGGAGAGGTGTTGACCGATCAGACGCTGATCGAAGGGCGGGATAATCCCGAGCTGCGCTGGCTCAGCGGATACATGGATATGGAGGGCTATTCCAAGTGGCTCACGACGCACCGGATCGGGGCGGGGACCAACGCCCGCAATGTCGTGACGCTGGTGCGCGTCTACCCGTCTGTCAGCAGTCCGGGCTATCGCAAGGGGCTGTTGGCCGTCAATATCGATGAGACGATGCTGTACAATTTGATCAAGGATGCGAACGGCGGACGGCTCGGCCATATCTTCGTGATCGATGCGGACGGGAATGTCGTTTCCCACGACGACAAAACGATGCTGTTTCACAGTCTGAAAAACCAAAGCGATATGGTGCGGCTTCTGCAAGGCAAAACGGATACGGGTTACTTCCGGGTCAAGGAAAACGGGGAAGAAGAGACGATCTTCTATGCCGCGTCCAAATACACGGGATGGAAAATCGTCAGCATCGTACCGAAAGCGCAGATGAACCGCCCGATAACCGTGACGCGGAATTTGTTGCTCGTCCTGGCGTCTTTGATGTTTGCCGCAGCCATTTCCGCCGTTATTTTCGTCAACCGGTGGACCTTCCGGCCTCTGGATCGGGTGTTGGGAACCGTCAAACGGCGCTTCCTGCCGCAGAAGGCGAATCCGGATGCCGGCAGCCTGACGTTTCTCGAATCCGTGTTTGACGAGATGATGACGGACCGGGAGGCTCTCCAGAAGCAGGTTCGGGATTCGCGGCCTGCGTTGAAAATGCGGATGGTGTCCGATCTGCTGACCGGCTACCGCACGGAATACGCCGCCGTGAAGCATCGCCTGGAGTTTGCGGGCATCCGGCTGTACCCGGCCCATTATATCGTCTGCAGCGCGGAAATCAGCGGAGACAAGCAGGGGATGAGCCGAACGGATCTGATGCTGTATACGTATGCGCTCTGCAATATCGCCGAAGAATTGATCAACATGGAAAACCGGGGGGCCGCCGTCGAAATGAAGGACGGATTGGCGGCGATCATCATGAGCTTCGAAGGCGGCGATGCGGAGCAGAATCAAATGCGCGCTTTGGCGACCGCGGATTCGATCCGCGACATCATGAAGCGGCAATTCGGCCTTACGGTCACGTTCGGCATCGGCGGATTTCGCTCCGCCATGAAAGACCTTTCCCAATCCTACGAAGAATCGCTCCGTGCGCTTGAGTACAAAATGGTGATGGGCGCGGGGGCGGTCGTCTCTATCGACGACGTTCAGCAGGCGAATGGCGGAGCGTATGACCGGATTTTGCAGCTTGCGGATACCGTCGTGGAATCGCTCAAGCAGGCGGACCGAAGCAGGCTGCTGGAATCGCTGCGAGCCGTGTTCGAGGAATCGGTGCGCAGCAGTTATTCGCCCGACATGATCCGGCAGCTTTGCTTCGATCTTATCCTTAAATCCTATAAAATGGCGGCGTCGATCGGATTGGACATGCGGCCGTACGCCGGCAAAATCACCGCTGTGCACAACCAGCTCAGCCAGTGCCGGGACTGGCGGGAAGCGCAGCAGGTGACGGAGGGGCTGCTCTGCCAGTTTCTTCAGATGGTGGTGGAGCGCCGGAATCAGCGGGGAAAGAACGATACCGTCGACAAAATTTTGGCCTATATCCATGAGCATTACAGACGCAGCGATCTTTCGCTGAACTTGCTGGCCCAGCAGTTCCAGTTAACGCCGCCGTACGTCAGCAAGCTGTTCAAGGAACATACCGAACAGAACTTCATGGATTATTTGATTGCCATCCGAATGGAAGCGTCCAAAGAGCGGCTCGCGGACCGGAAATTAAAGATCGGCGAAATTGCCGAGGAAGTCGGGTATACGAATATCCACAGCTTTTTGCGGACGTTTAAAAAATATACGGGCATGACGCCGACGGAATACCGGGAATTGATTGCGGCTCACGCCTCCCCCGAAGCCTCCGGGCCGTTAGCGGAGTAAGGGCTTCTCCCATTGCGGGAGAGGCCCTTTTTTGCGCCGGATGACAGAAAAATCAAACCCGTATAAAAAAGTTACATCGCTCAATGGCAAGAAATGAGACCTCTTTTTAAAATCCTCAAATAGTCAATAAAGCGTTTACAGATTACGATTAGTCGTGCAGCCGTGTTGAAGGCGGCGAGAAGATTTGAACATCAGGATAGAGAATAGAGGGGTGTATGGCATGACGGGAAACGTTTCCCAAGCCGGTGCGGAGGCGGCCGCCTTTCATCCGCGTGCGGCGGAGCGAACCGGTTCGGTCTTCAAACGTCGCCTTTCGCGCGACAAATATTTATATCTGATGCTGGTGCCGGTTATCGGATATTATGTGGTCTTCAAATATGCACCGATGGTCGGCGAAGTGATCGCGTTTAAAGATTACCGCTTCGTGGACGGAATTTGGGGGAGCAAGTGGGTGGGACTCAAGCATTTTCGCATGCTGTTCGAAAGCTCGGACTTCTGGAAAATCTTGCGAAACACGCTGCTGCTGAACGTCTACAACCTGGTTTTCGGCTTTCCCGTTCCGATTGTCCTTTCCCTCATGCTGAACGAAGTCCGCAAAGAATGGTACAAGCGCACCGTGCAAAATTTGCTCTATGTGCCTCATTTCATTTCATGGGTTATTCTGGGCGGCATTTTCATTTCGCTGTTGTCGCCAAGCACCGGCGTCGTCAATTGGATTCTCCGATCGATGGGCATCGATCCGATCTATTTTATGGCGAGCACCACGTGGTGGCCGGTCGTTTACACGCTGTCTTCGATTTGGCGGGAAGCCGGCTGGGGGACCATCCTGTATTTGGCGGCGATGGCGAATATCGATCCGCAGCTTTACGAGGCGGCCAAAATGGACGGAGCGTCGCGCTTGCGGCAAATCTGGCATATTACCCTGCCGGGGATTCGGGGAACGATGGCCATTTTGCTGATCTTGCGAATGGGACAAATGATGGACGTGGGCCTCGAACAGACGCTTGTGCTGCAAAACAGCGCCGTTCTCGAAGTGGGGGACGTGATCAGCACGTTCGTGTACCGGGTCGGGCTGCAGAACGCCAATTACAGCTACACGACGGCACTCGGCTTGTTTCAATCCGCGATCGGGTTCATTCTCGTGTTGAGCGTAAACCGGATCATCAAAAGCTTTGGGGAGAAAGGGTTATGGTAGGAGGAGGTAAGCGATGAAATCCCGCAGCAGCTTCAGCGCGAAAACGTACGCAGCCGCCAACTATGCGGCGCTCGGTCTGCTGTCCCTGCTCACGTTGTATCCGTTCTGGTACGAAGCGGCGTCCTCGTTCAGCAGCAGCAGAGCCATTACATCCGGCGAGGTGTTTTTGTGGCCGGTCGAGTTTAATACGGACGCCTACAAGCGGCTTTTGGACGACGGACAACTGCTCGTGTCGGCGAAGAACACCGTCCTGGTGACGGTGGTCGGCACGCTGCTCAATATGGCCATGACGGTGCTGGCCGCTTATCCGCTGTCGAAAAAAAGGCTCATGGGACGCGGCGGGCTGCTGCTGTTCATCACGTTTACGATGCTGTTTGTGTCGGGCATGATCCCGAATTTCATTCTGATCAAAACGCTGGGCCTTATAAATTCCTATTGGTCGCTTTGGCTGCCGGCCTTGATCAGCACCTACAATTTGTTCGTGATGAAGAGCTTTTTCGAAGGGCTGCCCGAGGAGATCGACGAGTCGGCCTCCATCGACGGCGCCAACGATTTGGCGATTTTGGCCAAAATCATTCTTCCGCTGTCCAAGCCCATATTAGCCGCGCTCTCGCTGTTTTACGCGGTAGGCTGGTGGAACTCGTATTTTCAGGTATTGCTCTATATTACCCGATCGACGAAACAAACCTTGATGGTGAAGCTCTACCAAATGATCAATCAGGTCGACGCGAGTCTGCTGAACAGCGCGGGAGGCAGCGAAGGAGCAAGCCAGGCGCTGCTGACGCCGGAGGCGATCAAGGCGGCGGCGATCGTGCTGTCGGTTACGCCGATTTTGTGCGTGTATCCGTTTTTGCAGCGCCATTTCGTCAAGGGCGTTTTGATCGGCTCGGTCAAAGGATGATGTCGGGAGGCATTCGCCTCTTGATATAAAACGAATTTGCTGAAGGGGAGAAAAACACGATGAGGCAGCAAAAACGCAAGACGGCAGCGGTGCTGTTGGCTTTGGCGGTATCGCTCGCGATGCTGGGCGCGTGCGGCAAGGACAGCGGCAAGTCCGCGCCCGCAGACGCGAAAGAAGCGAAGAAACCGGAAATCAGCGTTTCGATTTTCGACCGCGGCGAAGTGTCGGCGGAAGAGGGCAGCTACGAGAGCAACCGATGGACGAAATGGATCAACGAGAACGCGCCGGCGACGGTCAAGTGGATTCCGGTTCCGCGCAACCAATCGCAGCAAAAGCTGAATACGCTTATCGCGGCGGGAGAAGCGCCCGACCTGATCTGGGAGTACGACCGCGCATACATCTCGACGTTGGCTTCGCAGGGCGCGATCCAGCCGATCGATCAATACATCGACAAGTACAGCACGAGCTACAAAGCTTATTTGCAAGCTCATCCGGAGCTGAAACCGTACCTGACGATCAACGGCAAGCTGTACGCCGTCGCCTCGGTGCGCGGCATCGACACGATCGCGAACCACGGCATGTGGATTCGCCAGGACTGGCTCGACAAGCTGGGGCTGAAAACGCCGACGACGATCGACGAGCTGCTGGATGCGGCCCGCAAGTTCAAAACGGACGATCCCGACGGCAACGGCAAAGCCGATACGTACGGAATCGTTTTTAACGCCAACGGCTATCAAATTATGCGCAGCCTGTTCTTCACCCACGAGAATCAGTGGTATTTGAACGACGGCAAGCTGGAATTCGGCCGGATCGCGGACCGTTATGCCGATGTGCTCGCGTTTGAGAAGACGCTGTTCGACGAAGGTCTTATCGATCAGGAATATATTACGGACAAAAACGCCCAACGCGCGAAGCAGTTCTGGACGACGGGCAAAGCCGGCATTTTCCTCGGATCGTGGGATATGCCGAACGAATACAGCGATTTGAAGAAAAACGATCCGTCGGCGAAGCCGGTGGCGCTCGAGCCGGTCGCAACCCCGTACGGCAAAAACGGTCTGTACCAGGAAAACGCGCCGTACATTTACGTGACGTTCAATAAAGACATGAAAGAACAGCAGGCCGAAGCGGCGGTCAAGTTCCTCGACTGGATGATCGACAAAGGCTGGCAGCCCCTCAAGCTGGGGGAGGAAAACGTCCACTACAAGCTGGTGAACGGCGTGCCGCAAACGATCGATCCGCAAAAGTTTCGCCAGGAAGTCTTTTATGCCCGCGAGTACGCCGTGCTGAACCAGTATAGCCCGAAACCCGAATGGTTCCCGATTATGGCCGCGCAGGACCCGATTTCGCAGGAATATGCCAAGGCCAAGGCCGATTCGCTGACTGTCGCCATGAAAAACAAATATCGCCGGGATATTCCGTTCAATCCGGATCTGCCGGAAGCGAACCAATTGATCTCCGCGTTCTCGCCGATCGCCGAGCAGATCGAGGCGAAGGTGGTCACGGGCGGAGCCCAGATGACGCCGCAGGCGGGGCTCGACGAGCTGCGCAAGGAATGGAAGCGGCTCGGCGGCGACAACGTCGAGAAGCTGGTGCAGGAATGGTATGACCAGAACAAAGCGGGCATGAAGTAATCCGCGGCCGCCCGGCTTTCGCCGAAGCGCCGCGGCCGGGCGGGCTGTCCGCATTCGAGATGAGGTGAACCGCATGAGCACCGCAAGAAATCATTCGCTGAGGGAGACGGCCGGACGCTTGTTCGCGTACATGACGGAAGATCACGCGGGCAACTGGGGACTGGATTTCGACCAGTGGGACTGGGTTCCGGGAGTGGGCGTCATCGCGATTCGGGATTATTACGAGAGCACGGGCCGTACCGATGCGATGGATTTTCTCGTCCGTTGGGCGGAGAAAAACCGGGGCAAAGCGGGCGGCAGCCGGGCCGTCAATGCGATGGCGCCCTTTGCCGTGTTCCCCGAACTGCATCGTCATACGTCGGACGTCCTGTACCGGGATCTGGCGCTTGCGGCGGGAGAATGGCTGCTTAGGGAAGCTCCGCGCACCCGGGAGGGCGCTTTGGAGCATACGGTCACGGAAGCCGTCCAGTTCGCCGAGCAGGTATGGGCGGACACGGTGTTTATGGCCGTCCTGCCGCTGTCCGAGATGGCCAAGTCGTACGGCAACCGCGCCTTCGCGGAAGAAGCGCTTCGCCAACTGCTGCTGCATTACCGATTGCTTCGCGACGAGGAAAGCGCCGTTCTGTTCCACGGCTGGAACTGCGCGGCCGGGAATCATATGTCGGCGGCCCGCTGGACTCGCGCCAACGCCTGGATCGCGCTTGCGACGCCGATGATCCTGGACAATATCCGCGGCCTGGTCCCGATTCCGCCGGAAGCGACGGACGGTTACCGGCGTCTGATTGACGGCTTGCTCGCGTTTGCGCAGCCGAGCGGTCTATGGCCGACGGTGCTGGACCGCAGCGGCTTTTATCCGGAAACGTCCGGGAGCGCGGGCATCGCGGCGGGGATTCTCCGGGGCGTCCGGAGCGGGTGGCTGGAGCCTTCCATGCGCGTCCATGCCGAAAGAACGATTGACGCGGTCACGGCCGCGGTCGATGAACGGGGCGAGGTGCGCGGCGTATCCGGCGGAACGCCGGTCCTGGAAAGCGTTGAAGCGTACAACGCGATTCCGCAATACCCTACGCTGTACGGCCAAGGGCTTGCCCTTATGTTGGTTTCCGAAGCGCTGCGGGGGGAAGGGGAATGAATCCGGACCACAGGGAGGCCTTCGTCCGGGCCGTGGAGGCCATGCATGCGGATTACAACGAGCCGATCCGGATGCTGCGCCGTCCGTTCAAAAGTCCGGGTTACCATACGACCATCCGATCCGCCGAATTTGTGCATCCGATCCGGGAGACGCTCGATTATGCGCTCGCTCTGCTGGACGGCGAATTCGCCGCTTACCGGCAGCGGTCATGGGACATTCTGGCGAACATAGTATCGCTTCAGGATCAAGATCCCGCCTCGCCTACGTTCGGCATCTGGCCCTGGTTTTACGAGGAGCCGATCGAGCGGATGGCGCCTCCGGACTGGAACTGGGCCGATTTCTGCGGCAAGCGCTTGCTCTTTGCCGCGATTCGGCACGGCTCCGCTTTTCCGTCCGATTTGTCCGAAGCCGTCCGGAGGGCGGTGTTGAACAGCTGCGAAGCGATCCGCAGGCGGAATGTCGGTCCGGAATATACGAACATCGCGATCATGGGGGCGCTCGTTACGCTCGTCGCCGGAGAACATTACGCGGTCCCGGGCTTTGCCGAATACGGACTGAAGCGTCTGGAGCGGTTTTACGAGTATACCCGGGAACGGGGAACCTTTAACGAATACAACAGCCCGACCTACAGCCTGGTCGCCATCGAGGAATTGTCGGGTCTGGCCGCCTATGCGCAAAACCCGTCGGCGCGCAGATGGACGGAGGAGCTTCTGGACATGGCCTGGCGGATGGTGGCCGTTCACTTTCACCCGCTGCTGAAGCAGTGGTCCGGGCCGCACGGCAGGGCATACGATACGCTGCTTACGGATGCCAAACTTTCCTTCCTGCAATTGGCATGCGGCGGGGACGTCGAGCTGGCGGCTAGCGAGCGCTTCGTGTTCGAGCCGCCTTGGTTCGGCTTGAATATAAGCTGTCCTAAGCCGTATCGCGGTTGGTTCCGCGCCTATGACGGCGTGCGGGAGATCCGGCAGTTGGTGAACCGGGGATCGGACGGGTCGCAGGACAGATGGGCTGTTATGCATATGGAAGAACGTTTTTCGTTGGGCACGTTCACGCAGAACATCATGTGGAATCAGTGCCGCAATATGCTGGCTTACTTCGGGGTAGGCCCGGAAGCGTGCGCCTATGCGCGTCTGCGCGTGCTGCACGACGGCTACGATTTTTGCTCCGCCGTGTTCCGCAGCGAGCAGCGGGAAGGTCATGTGCTGTTCGGCATCCAGTTTGCGACGGACGGCGGCGGCCGTCATCCGGCATTGGACCCGACGCAAGGGAAGATCGCGGCTTCCGATCTGCGCGTAAGACTGGAAATCGGCGGCATAACGGAAGGAATGGAAGCGTATGCCGAAGGCGCGCAGGCAGGGCTGCGCGGGGAGAACCTTCATCTGGCCGTACGGACGCTGGCCGCGGCTTGGGACGGACGGCGAGGCTTCGAGTGGGAGCTGGCTCAGGAAGACGGGAGGATACACCTTGATTTTGTCTTTTATTCCGGGCCTGCGGCTACGATCGATTTGCGTACCGTGACCGAAGCCGGCGCGATCTTTGCGTTTGCGATTTCGGAGCGCGCTCCCGTCTTCGACGCGGACGTGGAAGAGAAAGACGGCTTTATCCGCGCCCATTGGCGCATTCCGGGCAGGGCGCCGGCAAGCCTGCGCATCCGTATGCGTCCGGACGAACATCATCGGCTGCTGCTTGATCCGACTTCATTCATTTAAGGAGGATGAACGATGAACGGTCGCAAGGTTCGATTTCGGATGCTGATCTGGCTGCTCACGGCGGCGTTGCTGCCTGCATTCGGAGCGCCCGTCCGCGCGGAGACCGCCCGCATTGTCGATCCGCTGAACGATTTCAGCCTCACGTACAAGCATTCGTGGAACGTCGGTCTGGACTCGTCCAACCCGGGCAATTTCGGCAACGATACGGCAAGGGCGGTTCGAAACACCACCGATCCCGGCTACTTTACCTATCAACTGGATACGGACGTGCAGCATTTTACGGTGGGCGCTTATTTTTGGACGGGAACGCCGGTCGTCGATCTCCGTTTTTTCGTCTCGCCCGACGGCGTAACCTACACGGAGTTTCCGGTTGCCGCGTACCCGTCCGGCAAGCCCGTGCAGAGCTGGCAGTTGTTCGTGTACGAAGGCGAAGGGCTTCCGGCTGGAACGAGGTACTTGAAACTTCAGTTGGAAGGCGCGGCCAAAGCGTGGACGCCGCAGGTTTCGAAGGTCATGATCAATGCGGGCACCGCTTCCGTTCAGGCGGATATTCCTTCGGGAACGATCCTGGACGGACCGGCGAAGCTGACGTTGTCCGCATCGGCGCCGGGGGCCGCGATTTATTACAAACGGGACACCGACGCGCAATACACGCCGTACCAAGGGCCGATCGACATTGCATCCCAAACGGGCATCGACGCTTATGCGCAGGCGGACGGTCTCGAACCGAGTTATCCGAAAACGTTCCGATACTTTATGAAGTCGGATTTGCTCGTCGACCGCTACGGACAATCGATCAAAACGCCGTTTGCCGATAAAGTGTCGTCCGATCAGGAGCTTCAGGACGATCTTGAGCGGGACCGGTCGTATTACGGGAGCTTGGCCGTTCCGGACGACCGGGACGGCTACGGCGGTTTGCTCGGCAGCGCGGCGGACTACGGCTTGCAAAAGACGGGGTTTTTCGCGATTCAGCAGGCAGGCGGACGGACGGTGATGACGGACCCGGACGGCAATATTTTTTTCAGCCTCGGCGTAAACGGGATTACGACCAATGAAACATATACGCAGGTGACGGGAAGGGAAGGCGTTTACGAATGGATTCCTTCGTTTACGGGGCCGTTCGCAACGGCTTACCGCGGCAATCCGAACGACTTCTCCTATTTCCTCGCCAATCGGATCAAGAAGACGGGACAGCCGTACGATGCGAACGCCTTCTTTGCAGAGGCCGTGGACCGGCTGCGCAAGTGGGGCTTCAATACGGCCGGCGCGTGGTCGGGGAGCACCGCTTCGGCGCAGCATTTTCCCTACGCGAAAATGCTGCCTTCGTCATCCGATATGGCGTGGGCTCAGGTGGATGGCCTGCATTATTTCGACATTTTCGCCGACGGGGCCGAACAGAAAATCGACGATGCGTTTGCGGCAAAGCTTCCGGCATGGAAGGACGACCCTTACTTGATCGGGTATTTCATGGAAAACGAGATTCACTTCCACAAAATCGCAAGCGCCATTCCCGCAGCCAAGGCGAGCAAGGTGGCTTCCAAGCGCAGGCTGGTCGATCTGTTGAAGGAAAAATACAACGGGGATATTGCAGCCTTTAATACCGCTTGGAACACGAATGCGGCCGATTTTTCCGAGCTGTACGAAGCGCCGCTTAGCGCAGGAACGCCGCAGGCGCTGGATGATATGTACGACTTCATCGGGCTGTATGCGGATACGCTCTACGGCACGGTGGCCAAAGTATTCCGCAAATACGATCCGAACCATCTGCTGCTGGGCGACCGCTGGCTGATCGGAGCGGTGCGCAACGACCGCTTGCGCGACCTATTGGCGGAAGCGGCGGGAAAATATTTCGACGCGATCAGCATCAATTATTACGACCGGAATCTGGAGAGCGATTTTCTGCGCAGCGTCCATGACAAGTCCGGCGGCAAGCCCGTGCTGATTACCGAATTTAATTACGGCACGTCGGACCAGGGCTTGAACGGCGGCGTCGTTTCGGTCGAAACGCAGGACGAACGCCAGCTCCGGTACCGCAATTACGTCGAGCAGGCCGCGTCCCTCGGCTTCGTCATCGGCACGCATTGGTTCAACTACGTCGATCAGCCGCTCACCGGACGCTGGTGGGAGGGATATACGGGAGAACGGTATAACACCGGCCTTGTCAACGTCGCCGATCGACCGTACAAAACGTTCCTGCAAGGCGTCAAAACAAGCAACGACGATATTTACAGCGTGCTCCTCGGCCAGCGGCCGCCGTTCCATTACGACTTCGGCGATCCGGTGCCGGGGGAGCCCCAATCGATCGACATTCCGCATCTGAACATTCCGCCGGTCATCGACGGCAACGGAGACCCGGCGTTCGAAGATGTTCCCGCCGTGCAGCTGACCGCTGCCAACCGCGTTGTCGGCGCGGGCGGCGATGACATTCAGGCGGAATACCGCTTTGGCTGGGACGAATCGAATTTGTATGTGCTGGCGCAGGTGCGGGAACCGACCCCGATGCTGAACAGCTACCGCAACAGCAGCGTCTGGAAGGGCGACGGCGTCGAACTGTTCGTCGGTCCCGAGGACATCCAAATTCGCGAAGGGCTGCTGTCCAAAGACCGGCAGCTGATCATGAGCGCCGCCGTTGCGAACGGAAGCCCTTACTGGCGATGGTTCAATACGAGCGAACAGGCGGACATCCGCATGGCGGTGCAGCCGATGGACGGCGGCAGCGGCTATACGCTGGAAGCGGCGGTGCCGTGGACGGCGCTTAACGTCAATCCGGCCCAAGGAAAAGAGATGCTGTTCGATTTCGGTTTTGACGACAGCGAGGACGGGATCACCCGGATGCGGCAGTATATGTGGAATGGCACCGATGCCAATTCCGGGGACAGGGGACTGTGGGGAAATGCGGTGTTGGCCGGACCTGCGGACATATAAGGGGACAAAGCGAAGAACCTGCATGCGATTTGCCGGAAGGCACGGATGCGGAAACGCCGAACAACCGTTTCGTTTGTCGTTCGGTGTATGACCTGATTTCGCCGGAATGGAGTGGATGGCAGTGAAGCATGAGGTTGTCGAATCGGATATAACGGTCGTCGGAGGCGGGTTGGCCGGCGTCTGTGCGGCGGTGGCCGCAGCAAGGCTCGGACAATCGGTGTCGCTTGTGCAGAACCGCCCCGTGCTTGGAGGCAATTCGAGCAGCGAGGTGCGCGTATGGGTATGCGGCGCGACCGCTCACGGCACGCACAGATATGCGCGCGAAACAGGAATTATGGGGGAAATGTTCATTGAAAACCAGTTCCGCAACATCGACGGCAACCCGTATATTTGGGATCTCGTGGTGCTGGAGACGGTGCTTGCCGAGCCCAACATCCGGCTGTTCCTGAACACGGACGTGCATGAGGCGGAGGCGGACGGCGACGGGGAAAACCGGACGATTCGCTCGGTGACCGGCTGGATGATGGGCTCGGAGCGGAAGATCCGGTTTGAAAGCAAACTGTTTCTCGACTGTACCGGGGACGGGCTGATCGGTTTTATGGCCGGAGCGAAATACCGGATCGGGCGCGAAGCGCGGCACGAATACAACGAAGATTGGGCGCCGCTTGCCGCCGACGACATTACGCTCGGCAGCACGCTGTTGTTTTACACGAAAGACGCGGGCCATCCGGTCAAGTACGTGCCGCCCCGTTTTGCCAAGGACATTGCGCAAACGACGATTCCGATGAAGCGGGTCATCCGAAGCGGCGACAACGGCTGCGCGTACTGGTGGATCGAATGGGGCGGGGAGCTCGATACGGTGCACGACAACGAGCGCATCCGCGACGAGTTGTGGTCGGTCATTTACGGCATTTGGGATTACATTAAAAACTCGGGCAAGTTCGACGCCGACAATATGACGCTCGAATGGGTAGGCGCGTTGCCGGGCAAACGGGAGTACCGCCGTTTTGTCGGCGATTACGTGCTGAACCAGAACGACATTGTGGCGCAGCGGCTGTTCGACGACCGCGTCGCGTTCGGCGGCTGGTCGATCGACCTGCATCCGCCGCAGGGGGTGTACTCGACGGAGAGCGGCTCCAAGCATATGCACATGGACGGCAATTACCATATCCCGTTCCGCTCGCTCTACTCCGTCAATGTGGCCAACCTGCTGTTCGCCGGCCGAAATATCAGCGCCACCCACGTCGCGTTCGGGACGACGCGCGTGATGGCGACGTGCGCGATCATGGGCGAAGCCGCCGGTACCGGCGCTGCGCTGTGCGTGCAGAAAGGCGTGACGCCGCGCGAGCTGCATGCCCGCCACATGCGCGAGCTGCAGCAGGTTCTGCTGCGCCAGGACGCATCGGTTCTCGGCCTGCGGAACGAGGATCCGGACGATTTGGCGCGCGCGGCGGCGGCAATCGCCTCGAGCACGCTGACACGGTTGGCCGTCGAGCACTCGGCCGAGACGTTTCCGCTTGCCTCGGACGTTGGCTTGCTCGTACCGGTGGAGCCCGCGCTGGACGGGCTCGAGCTTCTGATCGACGCGGCCGCCGACACGGAGCTGGCCGCCGAGCTTTGGAGCACCGGCCGCCCCGAAAACTATGTGCCGCATACGCTGCAGGCGTCCGCCGCCGTCAAGGTAGCAAAAGGCGAAAAACAATGGGTGAGACTGAACCTCTCCTGGCGGCCGGACACGGCGCAGAACGCGTTTATCGTGATCAAGGCGAACGCAAGCGTCGCGATTCACGTGTCCGACCGGCCGTTGACCGGAGTGCTCTGCTTCCAGAAAGGAGCGGAGCCGCTTGCGGCCAAAGAGCTGGAAAACCATCGGCTCGAACAGCCGGTCGTACAGTGGAGCATGCGCCGGTTCGTCCGCAGGCCGTTCTGTTTCCGCGTAACGTCGCCGACCGAAGCGTTTGCGCCGGCAAAAGCGATCGACGGCTATCACCGGCCGTACGGCGGCCCCCACATGTGGTCTTCGGCGGAAATGGCCGACGGCAGGCCGGAATGGCTCGAACTGAGTTGGCCGCGGCCGGTCGCCGT
>Ga0310822_100541_pt1 | contig 17948 bp, 16 predicted proteins | sample P4_ome_2_FD_201313 | JGI IMG/M metagenome (GOLD analysis project Ga0310822, IMG submission 201313) | Sorghum-adapted microbial communities from Joint BioEnergy Institute, Emeryville, California, United States - P4_Day56_Rep2 | ecosystem: Engineered > Bioreactor > SSF (Solid state fermentation) >... | reverse complement strand
GTATCATCTGTGCAAAAGCTTCAAAAAAGCCACGGGCCGCACTCTGGTCGAATTTCTGCAGCTGATCCGTATGAACCGGGCCGAGAAGCTGCTGAAGCAGACGAATTTGCCGGTGACGGAGATCGCGCATCGGGTAGGCTACGGCAGCATAAACTCTTTTGACAAGGTGTTCAAAAAAATCAAGCATTATTCCCCGTCGTCCGCGCGAAAACAGACCCGCTGCAGCAGGCCGGACGGAAGGTAACCGTCCGCGGTGAAGCCGGGGGGACGGCGGCCGCTCCCATCGCTCCCGCCGCAAAAAGCCGGCGGGCTATCCCGCTTCCGTCCTCCGGCCCCTCAGCTTCAGGTTCAGCAGGCAGCTGCCCGCGCCAACCCCGATCAGGATTACCCCGAGAATGCGAAAATGAGCCTCCGTGATCTGCCGCCCGAACACCAGGCCCAGCGCCACTGAAGACAAAATCGAGCCCATATATCGCGAGGCCTGAAAAAGCCCCGAGGTCGTTCCGGTCATGCCCGGCGGGGTCGCCTGGATCATGGCCGCCTGCAGGGAGACATTGCCGAGGCCATAGCTTATGCCCACCAAGGCGAGGATCGCCGCCATGACGGGAATGGAGGCGCCGACGAACAGCGTCGGCAGCAAAACGGCGCCCGCGAGCATGCACACGGTGCCCGTGACCAGCGGTTTTTTGAACCCCGAACGGTCGACCCACCTGCCCGCGGCCAGCGAAATCAGCGTCGAGGAACCGGACAGAAACAGCATCATCAGACCGCTCGTCCGCACATGGAAATGCAATTCGTCCTGAAAATAGCTGGGCAGCCCGAAAAAGAGCGAATAGTTGAAAATGTTCAGGGCGATAAACTGAATCAGAACCAGACCCAGCAATCCGTTCGTCCGGAACATCCGGATATCGATAAACGCATGGTCAACCCTCCATTCCCGCCGCAGGAACGCCATGATCAAAACCGCTCCGGCAATCCCGGTCCAAACATGCGGCCTCTCTCCGAGAGAAAGCAGAAACCACACCAGCAGCGCCATTCCGGAGGCAAACAGGGCGATACCCGGAATATCCATCTCCTTCATGACGCGGGCGAAGGGCTCCTGCGGCTTCTTCGCATCCCGCGGAAAAAAGACAAGGCCCAGAATGAAGCTGATGACAACGATCGGAAAGTTTACGATAAAAATCGCCGGCCAATCCCCGAGCCCGACGAGCAGTCCCCCGATCGTCGGACCGAGCGCGGCAGTCGCCGAGGTAAACACCGAGATGACGGCCAGGGCCGAAGCCTGTCTCTCCCGTATATGCCCGCGGATCAGGGACATCGCCGCCGGGTAAATCGCGCTGCTGCCGACGGACTGAAACAGGCGCATTAACAGGAGCAGGAAAAATGTTGGGGCAAACGGCGCGCCGAGGGCCGAAACCAGGACCAGCGCAAGCCCGCTCATAAAGATGAATTTTTTGCCGAAATAATCGCCGATTTTTCCCATGATCGGCTGGGCCACCACACTGGACAAGTAAAATGAGGAAATCAGCCAGGACACGGTGGAAAAAGAGAGCTGAAAATCGTACTGAATCCGATTCAGCGCCAGGGAGATCATCGATGAATTGAGCGGATTCAGCATAACGCCGGAAGCGGCCGCGGTCAGAAACCACAGCCGCCCCCCTTGTTTCTTTCCGTTCATTGGTTATCGGCCGCCCCGGAAAGGAACTGCTGCGTTGTTCTCAGCTTGCCGATCCGCGGAAAAATATAGCTGCAGGTAGCATCGTGCTCTTCTTTGCTGGAAGCCGTCATGGCATCCGTAATGAAGATCTGATTGTATGCCAGCTGGTACGCTTCCCTGGCCGTGGTTTCCACGCCGATGTTGGTGGAAATCCCGCAAAGCACGATCGTGCCGATCCCCCTCCGGCGCAGCTGCAGATCGAGATCGGTCCCGAAAAATGCGCCCCATTGACGTTTGGTGACAATATAATCACCGGGACTTACGCCAAGCTCCGGGGCAAATTCCGCCCAATCGGCGGGCCTGGCGCCGGTGCCGGGGGTCTGCCGGTCGGTTTCCGGCCTCAAGTAGTCTTTCCCGTCATGGAAATCGACGCGCACGAATGCGATAAAGCCGCCTTTTTGCCGGAAAAGCCGGACAAGCTGAACGGCCTTGTCCACGACCTCTTGTCCGCCGGGCATCCCGACAATTCCTTTTTGCAGGTCGATCAGAACCAGGGCGGTTTTCCGAAAATCAAGCTCCGTTTGACTCATGGTTTCCCTCCGTCTTTCTCATATCGCACATGAACGGTTATTTTTCTGTATTGCGACAGGAAGTTATTTGTATCATACATCGATTCCGCCCGCAGTTCAAACGAAGCGGGGGTGGCTGGGGCCGCGGTCGTCAATGCGCTTGTTCCGGCATCCGGACGGACGATCCGTTCGCCTGATCAAGGCTTTCGTCGCGGTCGTCGGTTTCGGCGCTTTGGCCGCAGGGCCGGCTTGCCTGCGTTGACATCGGCCGAAACCCGAAAAGGAGTTCCGCCCGCAAGGCCGAACTCCCTGATTTCGAACGGATTGCAAAACGGTTACCCCAAGTCTACGGCCGAAACCGCCGGGTCCGCCCGGGATGGAAGACTATGACAAGCCTTTACCGCCAATTTGCTTGAAAAAAGTAAGTGGTATATAATAATGGAAGCACTTTGATCAGAAAGGGGAAATTGATTATGAGTACAACAAGTACGATTGTCGATGAGCTGTCGGACGTCGTACGGGCCCACCGCCGTCCGGAGCACGCGCCGGCGCCTCTATTCCTCAATCGCTGGTCTTCGCGGGCCTACTCCTCCCGTCCCGTAGCGGAGAAGGATCTGCTGTCGGTGCTGGAGGCGGCCCACTGGTCGCCGTCTTCTTTCAACGATCAGCCGTGGCGGTTCATTGTCGCCAGGGAGGAATCCGAGCGTGAAGTCTTTCACGGCTTCCTGAGCGAATTCAACCGGGTGTGGGCCTCGAAGGCGCCGGTCCTGATTCTGGTTGCCTCCGACAAGCTGAGGGAAAATGGCGACCCGAACGGCGCTCACGCTTTCGATGCCGGGGCTGCCTGGGGGGCGTTGGCTCTGCAGGCAACCATGCTCGGGCTGTCCGTCCACGCCATCGGCGGCTTTGACCGCCAGAAAGCCCGCGAAGCCCTGAATGTCCCGGACCGGTATGAGCTTCATGCCGTAATCACCCTCGGATACCGCGGTGACAAGGGCGATTTGCCGGAGGCGCTGCAGCAGCGGGAAGTTCCCAGCGGACGCAGGCCGCTCAGCGACGTCGTTTTCTTCGGCAAAGTCGGCAAATAATCTTGTCCCTCGTTAAATTGCGAATCCCCGCAGCCGTGCAGCCGCGGGGATTCATGGTTTTCGCCGCACGCCGCGCCCGCTAGCGCGACAGCAGCCGCAGACCGCCATCCACCGAGAGGTCCTGTCCCGTAATCTGCCCGGCGCGATCGGATGCAAGGAATAGGACCGCTTCGGCGATGTCTTCCGGCATCTGCATTCGGCCGAGCGGCATGTTCTTCCCCTGCTCGCGGGCCCATTCTTCCGGAGAACCGGTCACCTTCTGCACCCGCAGCTCCCCTTCCGTCAGGACCCAGCCGGGGGTGACGCTGTTGACGCGAATCCGGTAGGGGGCCAAATGGGCGGACAGATGACGGGTCATCGTCAGCAGCCCTCCCTTGGAGACAGAATAGGCGAACAAATCCTTCTGGCCGGCATGCGCATTCAGGGAACCGATGTTGACGATACAGCCGCTCCCCCGGCGGATGAACGCGGGGAGGGCCGCCTGGCAGGCGAGGAAAGGCCCCTTCAGATTCACATCCATAATGTGTTCCCACAGTTCTTCCGTCGTCTCCTGCAGATTGCCGCGGGGATACACTCCGGCGCAATTTACCAGAATATCCAGTCCCCCAAACCGGTCTTCCGCCACTTTCACCATGGCTGCGACCTGTTCCCTGCGGCTTACATCGGTCGGCACCCATTCCACGGACCATCCCTGTTCCTGCCATTCCTTCTCCGCGTCCTTGCCCCGCGGGCTCGGATCGGCAATCACGACGGACGCGCCTTCTGCGGCCATCCGCCCGACGACGGCCGCTCCGATGCCGCTGGCTCCCCCGGTAACGATCGCCGTCTTGCCTTTTAACAGCTGCTGCTCCATTCATGATCCCTCCCTGATTCATGTTTTTTCGCGACTGCCGGAATGACGCTGTCCATGCACCCTTCCGACCTTCCATAGAAAACGCAATCAACAGACAAATTGTAAATAAATTTCGACTCATGGATATTTTAATACAGACAGTACCATTTATCATTAAACAAGGAATATTTCTTTTCAGCGATTTCGTCCGGGAGGACGGGGGACGGCGACATAAGGTTCCCTGTTATCCGCCATACCGATCCCGATTATCCGGGCTGCACCGTTACGGAGGCGGGCCATCCGGAAGCGCAGCAGGGAACGGGCCGTACTCCGCTGCATCGGTCCGGGTTTTGTAGCCCATCTGCGGATAGCGGGACTGAAGCATCCATGGCCGGTCTTCCGGCCGATTTCAATTCGCTGCCCGTACTGTGAATGGACCCTTCCCGCCGGCGATCGGCCCGGCAACGAACAAAGGAACAGCCCCTTTCGCAAAGGCGAAAGGGGCTGTCCCATTTCCGGGCATGACAAATATGCCCAAAAAGCATTCTCCTGCCGCTTACAGCACCCGGCGGGCGGTGACATAGTGTGTATCCCAGTATCCCGAGGTCAGTGAGGAAATGCCTACGCCGTCCATCGAAGGGCTGTTATGCAGAAATTGCCCGTTGCCGATATAAATCCCCACGTGTCCGATCTGGCCTTTGCTGCCAATCCAGAAGAAGACCAGGTCGCCTTTCTGCAAATTGCTGCGGGAAACATAGGTGCCCGCATCCTTCTGATAACGCGTCCCCCATTTCAGGGAGATTCCTTCCTGTCCGAATACGTACTTGACGAAAGCGGAGCAGTCCATGACGGAAGGCGGACGGTTTACGCCGTAGGAATAGTGCGTGATGCCCTCCAAAGCCTTGCCGTGCTCAATAATCCGATCCGCAATCTCCTGCCGGGACGGGGCCGGCGTTGGCTGGGGTGACGGGGCGGGTGAAGGCTGCGGAGTCGGCGGGGGTGTCGGAGCGGATCCGGTTGAATAGTTGACGTAACCCGTCGAAACATAGCCGGTTTGTCCGTTTACCTCAATTTTCAGCCAATAGGCATTGACTTTCTCCAAAACCTTGAAGTTCGTTCCCGTTCGCAGAAGCCGGTAAACTGTGCTGCCCGTAGAAGGGGCTGACCGGAAATTAACTGATTTCTTTACAGTGCCGGAACCGATCGCGTTCTGCGAACCGGAATCGACAGACACATAATTCGGGGAAACATAACCGACCTTGCCGTTTACATTAACCTTGAGCCAGTAACGGTTGACTTCATTCAGAACCTCGAAATGAGTGCCTGGCGACAAGGTTTGATAGATTGCGCTGCTGGTGGAAGGCCCCGACCGGAAATGTACGGATCGTTCAACGGTTCCCTGCGAAGCAAACGCCGTGGCGGACATTGCCATCGTTAGTGCCGTGATGGAAAGAAAGCTAATCATCTTCTTTTTTTTCATCGAATCTCCTCCCAAGGCAATTGTACCCTTTTCAGGGAATCAATTCAGTGCATAAATGTTGGACCTGCTGCCAGGTTTATCCTCCGTTCGCCTTTTCCCTCCTTCCCTTGACCAGAGGAACCCCGGCAGAGAAAACGCAAAAAAACCGGGCCAATGCCCGGTTTTCCAATGTTTTATTGGAGTCTGCCTCCGCGCCTCCGGACCGCCGGATGCGGCCGCGGTGTTCCCGTTAACCCAGGTCTGGATGCCGTTGCGAAGCGCAGTGCCGTCAGCAGGAGGACCGCCGCAAAGGACAAGAGGTACATCCGGCGAATGCCGGTGAGCGCGGTGTCCGTGCCGAGAAAATAGCCGTGCACGAATGCGATGACGAAGATGGGATAAGAGAGGAAATGAACGAGCTTCCAGAGCGGTTTGCCGATCCTGTTCCTCAGGTCGGACGTAAGGATGACCAGCAGCATGCCGTAGCCGGCCAGGGTGCCGAGCCCGTTCAAAACCGGATGCCGCTTCGCCGCGAACGGAACGAGAACCTCCGTCCAGGAATACGGAAGATAAGTGTCGATGACCGGGATCACTCCGTGCAGCAGTCCCAAGGCGGTGCCGCCGACTGTGCAGAAGGTATGCAGCTTGTACAGCCGCGCCTTCCGGACGCCCTTCCAAACGGGAAAGCTGTAGGCGATTCCCAGACAAATTCCGGCGGTCAGCAATACATATGAAGCAATTCCAACATAACGGATCATCTGCCAGAGAGGCAATTCGACAATCCAATCCATCATAACCTTCCCCTCCAATCCGCGGATCTCCCCGCCTTTTCCCGGCGGACGAAGACGTCCGGCCGGATCCCTATCCATCGCCGGCCCGGCGATTCCCGCGGCCCATAGAAGCAGGTACGGAAATCATCGGTAAAGACCAGCGCTTCGCAGCCGGCCGTCTTTTCGGTAAACAGGGCATAGCCCTCTTCCAGATCCAAAATGCACAAAACCTTGGCCCAAATCTCGCATTCCACCGCGTCCGGCCCAGCTACCGTACACTGCACCACGCTGCCGGTACCGGGCAGATGGGTTCGGGGGTCAATCAAGTGATGCATGAATCCCCGGTTTGTGTTCCACCGGCGGCCCAGCTTGCTTGAGGTCGCCGCGGCGCCCCCCGCAAGCAGCAGCAAGCCGGTATCTTCCTGCTCCCGCCATGGATGTTCTATGCCGATGCGCCAGGCGTCTGCGGCATCACCGCCCCATACGGCGAGATCCCCTCCGGCGTTGACGCAGCCCCGCGCAACCCGCCACCGGCTTTGAAGCCAGGCGGCCAGGCGTTTCACGGCCCAGCTCTTGACAATCCCGCCCAGGTCCATCTCGGCATGCGGCGGCAGCCGGAGCGATTTCATCACCGGATCGACGCTCAGCCCTTCCCGGAAGAACAGGCTGTTCCCCGGCAGTTTCGCTTGCCGCAGTGGCGGTTCCCCGATTTTTTCGAAGGATTCGTCGTATCCGGCCCCTTTCAGGGCCGGCAGAATCAGCGGGTTGAAAATTCCGCCGGTGAGCTCAGTATAAGATTGGGCCAGCAGCAGTACCTCCAGCATTGGATCGGAAACAAGGCAGCATTCGCCGGCCAGCCGGTTCAGATGACTCAGCTCGCTGTCCGGCCGAAAGCGGCTGAACCGCTCCTCCGTGCTGCGAAACCAGCTGCGGGCCAGCTCCGCCAGCCTTGCGGTGTCTTCCTTTCCGCCGGAAAGCGTCACCTCTACTTCCGTATTCATGGCGCAAAAGCGGTACGTGTGCAGGGAAGGGGGGAAGATGTCCGATTTTTCCATGGGAAGACTCTCCCTTCATGCGGCCGGCTCAGGAACGCCTGGTCCGCGTTTGCGATTGAAAGCCAGGCGGCCGGGACGATCCGGAAGACGAATCGGGGGATGGTCCGATACCGGAGCCGCTCCCGGGGATGGAGCCGGAATCGTCCGGGGTCATGCCGCCGCCGATCCCCCCGCCATCTTGGCGGAAGCCCCTCTCCCGGTGTCCGCGGCGATCCGAAATGAAGCCGCCGTTTCCGGACGAGTCCGCCTGCCCGCTGTACCAATCATCCATAAGCGGATCATCGGCAGGAGCCGGGGATTGGTTGGAATTGCCGCCGCCGGGAGAAGCTGCATTGGCATACGCCTGGGCGAATGCCTGACTGTTTTTCACTTCGTGAAACAAAAAAGCAATGCCGAGCGCCGAAACGGCGCCTATTTTCCATTTGAGCCATTTGGAACGTTTCATGCTCCGACCTCCCGGGCGAATTAAAGAATTCTTTGTTTGGAATCCGGCACAATCTGCTATGACCGCCGATCTGGTTCCCATTATGCTCCGTCCGGCTGAAGCCCGCTTGAACGAAAGCTGAAAGCTTGCTGAAGATTCCGCACTTTCAGGTTTCCTTCAGCTTTCGTTCAGAGCGGATTCAGCCGCCGCCCGGATAATGGGGACAGGTTAATGGGGATACGTTTTCCGTTCCATTGGTGTACAATGTACCTGGAGGGTCAATCTATGCCGCAACTCAAGGGAATCCGAATTTTGCTTGTCGACGATGAACCGAATATACTTGAATTTCTGGAGCTTGGACTGAAAAATGAAGGCTTTGAGGTCGCTGCCGCCCCGGACGGGCTGACGGCTGTCACCCTGGCCAGGCAGTTCCAGCCCCACGTAGCTATTCTTGATGTCATGATGCCGGGGATGGATGGCTTCGAGGTGTGTCGCATGCTGAAAAAAAACGGCAATTTGGCAATTATTATGCTGACGGCGAAGGAGGAAGTCGAGGACCGGGTAAAGGGGCTGAACCTGGGAGCCGACGATTACATGAGCAAGCCGTTCAGCTTCGAGGAGCTTCTGGCCCGGATTCAGGCCAGAATCCGCAACCAGTTCCCGAATCTGCTCGGCGGGGTGGTGATCGGGCCGTTTCGCGTGGACGACCGCCGCAAGGAAATCCGCTACGGGGACCGTGTCCTGGAGCTGTCTCCCACGGAGTACGAACTGCTCCGCTTTCTGGTCATCAACCACGGACTCGTGCTCAGCAAATCCGTGATCCTGGATAAAGTATGGGGTTACGACTTCGGAGGAGAGGAAAATATCGTGGAAGTGTACATCCGGTCATTGCGCGAGAAGCTGAACGACAAAGAGCATCGGCTGATCCGCACTCTCAGGGGAGCCGGATACCGGGTTGATCTCTCATGATCCGGCGGCTCTCCCGGGCATGGGGACGGATGGCCGTTCCCCGGTCCCTCCGCTTCCAGCTGCTTTCTCGCTCCCTGTTCATCCTGGCGTTCCTGTTGATTCTCATCGGGGCCTTCCAATACGTGTTCATGCAGCAATTTTTATACCGCAATCAGGCATCGACGCTGCAGAACCAGATTCTTTCCCTGCCCCGGGATTTGTGGCAGCCGGACGAAGACCTTATGCGCCACAGGGATGGCGACCGGCCGCTGTTCTTTGATCCCGATTCGACCTTGGCCTTGATCGGCCTGGACGGAAGTTATACGGTACTGGCCGAACCAGGCAATCTCCGGGCGCCGAAACTTCCGGATGCGGACTATGCGGATGCCCTGCAGAAACCGCCCAAGCTGAATTACCGGGTGGTCCGGGACAGCAACGGCACCGAGCAGCTGGTGGTTTTGCAGACGGTGGCCGTTCACGGGCGCCCGGCGGGAATCATGCAGGCCAGCATTGGAACGAAACGGGTTCATTCGGTTCTGCTCCAGCAGCTGCTTACGTTCCTGACGCTGGCTTTGGCGGCGCTGTTCTTTGGATTGCTGACCTTCCTGCCGGTGCTGAAGCGAACCTTGGTCCCGCTGTCGCAAATGGTCCGCACCGTGGAGCAGATCGACGCAGGAAAGCTCGATGTGCGTCTTCCCGACCGGCGGGGACAGCTGGAAACCGACCGGCTGGCCGCTTCCTTCAACGGCATGCTGGAACGCCTGGAGGCCTCTTTCCTGGCGGAGAAGGAAGCCAAGGAGCAGATGCGCCGCTTTATTGCCGACGCTTCGCACGAGCTTCGCACGCCTCTGACCTCCATTCACGGATTTCTGGAGGTCCTGCTTCGCGGCGCGATGAATCATCCCGAGCAGCTTCATAAGGCGCTGAAGCAGATGCACAGCGAATCGGAACGCATCATCAAGCTGGTGCAGGATCTGCTGCTGCTCGCCCGGCTTGACCGCTCGCCTTCGATAGATCCGGGGGTGGGACCCCTGGATGCCGTACTCCGCGGGATGGAGGCGCAGCTCCGTCTGCTGGCGGGCGAGCGGGAAGTCCGCTTCCGGATCCCCGGCGAGTTCCTCTGCCGGTTCGACCGGGACAAGATCAAGCAGGTGATCCTGAACCTGTTCAGCAATGCGGTCCAACATACGGACCCGCAATACGGGCGGATCGAGGTGTCCCTGAGTCATGCCGGGGAAGGAACGGAACTTGCTGTTCAGGATAACGGACCGGGAATACCCGAAGAACATCTTCCCCATATTTTCGAACGCTTCTACCGGATCGATACTTCCCGTGCACGCAAGCACGGCGGGGCGGGGCTGGGGCTTGCCATTACGTACTCGATTGTGGAACTTCACGGGGGAAGCATCAACGTGGAAAGCGATGCAGGTAAAGGAACGGTATTTCGGGTTTGGCTGCCCAAATGACAAGACCTCCCGATCCCGGTGAGGGATCGCGGAGGTCTTGTGACCCGGGCTGCCGCGGCCGCCCGCAAGCGCGAAGCGCAATGAGCATCGGATCCTTCCGGTTTACTTGCCAAGAAGATCCAGATGCTTGCCGATATGGCGTTTCAATGCATTGTCATAGGCATCTTCCTGCTCGCTCAGCGTGTGGTAGAACTCGTCCTTGAACAGGCTCTTGCCGTTCTCGTCCTTCGCCTGCAGAAGAATGCCGTAGGTAATGTGAATCATCTGACGGGCATCATCGTCGTCCATGTATTTCGGAAGATCGGCATCCGGTACTTGATCCAGCGGCTTGATGTTGTTCAGGTCGGCCTTGACATGGTAGTACGCCAATGCTTCGTGGAAATGCTCCATCGCGTAGGCATGCATTCTGCGGTACAGGTCCGGATTGACCTGAGCCACTGTCCGCACGGCTTCGAGCCAGTTCGTGCCGGCGGTTTTGGCGTGGAAGCGGCCTTTGGTATACTTGGCAATGATCGGGAATACGCTGAATTTGTCGCTGCCGGAATGGATGGACAGCTTGTACCCGAAATGATCGGCGATCGCCGCATGGACCTGCAGCTCTTGCTCAAACTGGGCAATATCCCCGATGTAGTCGATACCCTTCTGGAACTCGCCGCAGAAGCGGGGAGCCATTGAATAGATGTTCACTTTCCCGGAATACAGCTCGTTGGCCACCAGATAATGCGAAGCCGGAGCGGTCGGCGTCAGCGTCTCGTCGATGGAAATTTCGAAATCGATTTCCCGGCCGGCGTTCTTGATATATTTGTCGTAGACATAAATCATGAACTGAATGGCTTCCCCGTAAATCAGGGCATTCTTCATGACATCCATCTTGTCGAACGTAATCGTGAATTCCCCGACCTTGAAGCTCTGGTTGAGGTAGCGCGATTCGTAGCGGCTGCGGACATCCGCCGGCAGGGCGTTGTATTTCGCCTCGATGTCGGCAGCGCTGGAGCCCTCGATGGTGTTGTCAATTTTCTCGGAGCAGTCCAGCGTCAGCATCGTAAACCCGAGGTCAAGGGACATCCGAATGTCGCTTTCCACCTTCAAATGGTCGCCGTCGGCTCCAAAGCCGTCCTTGTAGCCTTCCTGAAAAGCGGCAAAGCAGGCGGCATCGAGCACTTCATTGTAATCGCGTCCGGTCAGGTTCAGTTCGCGGATGCTTTGCTGGGCGAGAATCGGCCTGATGTCGCGGCCGCGGATCGTCTGGATATGTCCCGGCGACGCCAGCCCCAGACGGTCGCCCAAACCGAGCGTGGCCACCTGCGTGCCGAAAGCCCTGGGCGCAGTGTACGGGAAAAACCGGTTCAGCACCAGACGGTTGTCATGACTGGTCGGGCACAGCTTGCCTCCCTCAATCGCCTCGCCCTGAAGCTCATCGTAAAGCGGTCCCGAACCAATGGCCAAAATCTTCTTGTCGTCGCCTTCCTTGATCATGAGCAGGCTGGTGCCCTCATGCTGCGTATACGATCGGGGGTAAATGCGGATGTCAGAATCCCGGACATCCTCCGGACGTCCGGATTTCACAGCTTCTATGATTGCAGAATAACGGCTCATGAACTGCCTCCTTCAAGGGATAAATAAAAACGTCATATCTAATCCTAGCCTAACAGGGGGTAAATCTCTATTCATTCTTTGCCTCATTCCCGGTATATTTGCATTTTTTGCGCTAGCCCTTTCTGCCGCTTTTTCAAAACACATCAACAGCAATCCGGCAAGCCCGCGAATGGCCGGTCATTGCCAGTTGTCCGAATTCGCAAAATGTGCAAAGCTCAGGCTTCCGCTTCCGCGGCGCGCTGCTGCCGCTTGGTAACGCTCTCCCCGGCGATTCCCCAATTGTCCGTATCGATTTCGTCGATGACGACCATGGTGTTCTGCGGATTTTTGTTCAGCACATCGGCCAGCAGGTCGGTAATTCCGCGAATCAAACGCTCCTTCTGATCAGAAGTGGCTCCTCGGGTGATTCTTACATTGACGTAAGGCATGGGTTTCCTCCTTAATCTCCGGCTGACGGGGGTACCGGCAATCCTGTTATTGTCCCGGCCGGACAGCACTTTCCGGCCGGCCTTCCCCCAGTATACTCTTTTCTCGGGGGGCTTGAAAGTGGATTGTTTCGCCTTAAAGCGGCCGGGCCGGAGTAAATTCCTTCCTTCCTGGGGAAACTGAGGGAGGATCATTGCGGACGGAGGGAGATACAATGAAAGTCAGGCAGGCTTTCCGTATGCTTGTCCGGATTTATTGCCGCTACGAAGACGACGATGTTACGGCCCTTGGAGCGCAGATGACCTATTACTTGATTCTGGCCTTCTTCCCTTTTCTGATCGTCCTGATGTCCCTGGTGGGCTATACCCGTATGACCGCGACAGAGGCTATGGATAATCTGATCAGCTTCCTGCCTCCCAACGCGGGCGAACTCCTGCTGGACCTTATCGACCGGATCGTGATGGAACACAACGATGCCTTCCTGTCCGCCGGAACGATCGGAGCCCTCTGGGTATCCTCCAACGGCGTGGTCGCCCTGATGAAGGGCCTGAACAAGGCGTACGACGAAGAGGAGACCCGCCCCTACTGGATGGTCAAGGGCATTGGCCTCCTTTTTACCCTGGGATTGCTGCTTCTTTTGCTGGTGTCGCTCGCCCTGCTGATCTTCGGGCATTGGCTCGGCATTCAGCTGTTTGGCATGTACCGGATTCCGGTTTCCTACGACCGGCTCTGGGCCGTAATCCGGTATACCCTTCCGCTGCCGGTTCTGTTCTCGGTTTTTCTCTGCCTGTACAAATGGACGCCCAACCGCAGGCTGACGTTCCGCAGCGTAATCCCGGGGTCCTTCTTTGCCGCCGTGGGCTGGGTTGCCGCTTCGCTCCTGTTCTCGTATTATGTCAGCCGCTTCGGCAGCTATTCCAGAACCTACGGAAGCGTGGCCGGCATTTTTGTGCTGTTGGTCTGGCTTTACCTGGTCAGCATTATTATCTTGCTCGGAGCGGAGATTAACGCGGAATTGACTTTCCGCAGGGAAGGCCGGCAAAGGCCGTCCTGCAAGCCGTTCGGTCTGCGCTGGACTTCGCGGAAATAGCCGGTTAATCGATCTTGTCCGCGGCCTTTTTCAGCGTCTCGTAATCAATAGCGCCCTGGAATTTCTCCCGGATTACCCCCTTGCTGTCAATCACGAGGGTGGTGGGATATCCGACGACCTGGTACCGGTCGGTGACCTCCCCCTTCTCGTCCAGAAGCACCGGGTAGCTCAGCTTGTACTCCCGGGCAAACTTGCGGGCATCCTCGGGGCTGGCCTCCGTATTCGTTACATTAACGCCCAGAATGATGAAATTGTTGGACCGGTACTTCTCATAAAACTCCTCCATGTGGGGCGTTTCCATCTTGCAGGGGTAGCACCAGCTCGCCCAGAAATTCAGCACCACCTTCCTGCCGCGGTAGTCCGACAGCCTGACCGGCTTGCCGTCGAGGTCAGTCAGCTGGAAATCGGGGGCCAGATTTCCCTTCTGCACGCCGGGAACCGCGTTCTCCGCAGCAGCCGCGGCCGGGGGAGAAACCGCCGGCTTCTTGTCTTTCAAGTCGTAAACCCCCCAGGCAATCAGGGCCAGCAGGACGATCATCGCGATGACGTTCCGCATGGCGTCCTCCTCCTCTCCTCAGGTGAATGCGGTAAACTGCGACAGCCAGGCGCTGATTTTTTGAAGCTGCCCCGTAAACAGCAGGATGCCCATCGCCACAAGAATCCAGCCGTTCACGACGGACAAGACCGGTATCATCCGGTTCATTTTTTTCATGACGGTCAGCGAAGACGTCAGGATCAGCGAAAGAACGATGAACGGAATGCCGAGCCCGATCGAATAGACGAACAGCATAAGCATGCCGCGGTACAGCGTTTCGGTCGAGCCGGCGAGCAGCAGAATCGAGGACAGCGCAATGCCGACACAGGGCGTCCAGCCGGTTCCGAACGCTATGCCCAGCAGAAACGAGCTCCAAAAGCCTTTCTTCTCGCCGGGCCTGACTTCCCACTTGATTTCTCGCATAAGCAGCTGCAGATTCAGCACGCGGGCCATCTGCAGGCCGAAGATCACGATCAGCAGGCCGCTGATTTTCATCACCAGATCCCGCCTGGCGGCAAACAGCTGGCCGACAAAGCTGGCGGATGCGCCCAGGATGACGAAGATCAGGCTGAATCCGAGAATGAAGCTGAGGGAGCGGATCAAGAGCCGCTTCTTTTCTACGTCAATCCGGTTGTCCTTGACGAGCGAACCGGTCAAGTGGGCGACATAGGCCGGAATCAGCGGAAAGACGCAAGGAGACAAAAAGGACAGCACTCCCGCCGAAAAAGCGACAAACAACGTAACATTGGACATTGGATTCCCCCCATCTAGCCGTTCCCGCCGGCATCACGAGGCGGCCGGCAAAGCGGGCGCCCCTTCGGCAGGCGCCGCCGCGCACCGCCGCGCCGCATCGGCAAAACGCCATAACGCTGCCGCAAACCGCAAACGCCGTAAAGCTGCCGCAAACGCCGCGCCCCGCCTGCGGCGGAAGGTGCCCTTGTCAAGTCGGCACCGGAAACGGCTTTCATCCGATCTTGTCTCATTCTAGCATATTCAAAATCGCCCCCGTACACAACGCTGTCACAAAATAGCCATTTGTCCCGCAACCTTTCTTCCTGTTTCCGCGTCTAACCCGATCAGGAAGGGAGAGATTGAAGTGATGGGAAAAAAATGGGCTGGATATGCGGCCGCTTTCTCGATATGCATGAGCCTGCTGGCGCCTGCGGGATACGGGAGAGCCGCGGATCAGAGCGTGAAGGTTACGCTGCCGAAATTTACGGTGGAGCTGAATGGCCACAAGGTGGATAACGAGTACCGGGAATACCCGCTGCTGGTTTATCGCGACATCACCTATGTTCCGATGACGTGGTACGATTCGAGGCTGCTTGGTCTGGAAGCGGGCTGGTCGCCGGACGACGGATTGAACATTGTACAAAGCCGTGTGACATCCTCGTATGTGCCTTACGAATCGCGGCATCGTAACGCGGCCGCTTACACAGCGGAGGTTCCCGCTTCGGCCGTCACGGTCAACGGCAAGACGATCGACAATACCAAAGAAGAATATCCGCTGTTAAGCTTCCGGGATGTCACCTATTTGCCGCTTACGTGGCGGCTGGCACATGACGAATTTGGATGGGATTACCAATGGGACGCTGTCAACGGCCTGCGTATCGCATCCCGTAACCCGCAAGTGCATTCGGCCCTTCCCGCATATGCCGGCAAGAACGATGCCGCCGTTTTCAGGGGATATTATTATTTTGTCGAGACAACGGGGATGACGAACCATGTCTATCGCGCTCCCGTACAGCAGCCGTCCGACAAGGAAGAGATTTATGCTTATGATTTCTACGATTCGGACAGGGCGCCCGGGGCGGTAACCTTTCAAATCCGCGACAATGCGCTTTGGTTTACCTATCATCTCGGGGGAGGAGTTGCAGGCAGCGATTATTTTGTAAAAATCGGTGACGACGGGAAAGCGGAATTGAAGCACCGGGGGTATTTGAACTTCCGGGAGACGCCCTACGGCTCACTGATCGTCCTTCAAGGCGCTTCGGCATTCGAAGGCGGCAACCTGTATTTATCGCCGCCGGGGCAGGATGGGACGAACCGCAAGCGTGTGGGCGACCCGAACCTGATGTACGCGGTTACGTACGACGGCGCCTGGTCGCTGGGACCCGACAGCAACGCTTCCTACATCGGCGTGGACGGGGACGATGTCTATGTGCTTGCTTCCCGCAGTGAAACTGATGCAAACCATATTTACAAAGTCAACCTGAAAACGAATAAGACAGAGAAGATTACGGATTCGGGCGTTCGCTATTTTCGGGTGATCGACAACAAATTGTACTATGTGAAAAACGGGGACAACGCGCTATATTCGTCCGCACTTGACGGTACGGGCGAAATGAAACTGTCCGACCATGCCGTGTCCTGGTTTGACAGCATCGACGGCAATGTATTTTACACGACCAGGAAGGATAAAGACCAATACGAGCTGTATCAGGCCGATCCAAACGGGGAAGACCCGCGCGTTTGGTACGAACCGGTCGCCGACGTGCAAACGGTGAACGGCCAGCTTGTTTGCCGGCTGGGCGATCAGGGCGATTATGGCGCCGTACTGCTGGACAGCTCGGGCCGCCTGCTGCTGAAAGTGACGGATTCGTTCTCGCGCCTGCTTCCATCCGACACCGGAGTGCTGCTCGAATCCCAGGATTCCTCGGTTGAATTCATTCGTTGAACGAAGCTTTGATCAACGGATAAATGTGCCGATTCCTTCTCCGCGATCTTGAAATTGGCTGATGCCTCCTTTTTATCCGGGGGCGATCCTTTTTGGCCAGGCAAAAATGAAAGCGAAGGGGCGATCCCCCGTCGTTCAAACGGGGGAACCCCTTCGCTTCACGCCTCAACGGACTTCCTTGCCCATCCGGTAAAGCCAATCGATGGTTCTAACAAACATGGCGGCCGCTTCCTCGCGGGTAACCGGGGCATCCGGCCGGAAGGACTGATCCGGATAACCGTCCAGAATCCCGGCGGCGCGCAGCTGTTCCACGGAGGCTTTCGCCCAGTCCGGAATGTTGACGGCATCCCGGAAGGGCAGAGCTGTTCCTTCAGCGGAAACGGCGCTGCCCAGCATGCGTCCCAGCAAGGCCGCCGCTTCCGCCCGGGTAATCGGACGCTGCGGCTCCAGTGTCTTCTGTCCGCCGCTGCCCGAACCGCCGATCCATTTCCGGTTGACGGCCGTCTGCAAATAGGGCGCCGCCCAGGCAGATACCTGCGCGCTGTCCGCGAATTCGCCGGACAGCGGTTCAGTCGTCACCGGGACGTCCCCCGAGCCGATCAGCAGCTTGACGAATTGTTCCCGGGTGATGGTGCGCGCCGGTTCAAACCCGTCATCGCTCATTCCGTCGATCACGCCGATGGAAACGAGCCGGTAAATCAGATCGCGCGACCAGCGCTCTTCCACGTCGGCGAAATAAGGCCGGTCCCGGTTCTCCAGCAGTGCGTATTTGCCGAAATGGGGCAGATTCGCCGCGAGGGTCCCCGCTGCCGGATCGATTTCTCCGCCGATATATTCCCAACGGTCCTTGCGCTCGTTGTACCAGTACAAGGAGATGTCCCCCGCATTTCCCGGCTGCCCCGCGGGCAGTTTGATCTTCAGCCGCGGCGGAGGGTCGGGAAGAACCGGCCGGTCGGGCTTGAACTCATACATCGGACTGGCTGTCCGAATGGACGCATTCTCATAAACGGACGGATCTCTGACTTTGCCAATCCCCAGCCCGAACCTTGCAGGCTGCTTTTGCCTGAATACGGCGAGCTCCGCCGAATCGTCAATCGGAATCGTGAGATCCTGCCGCCCGGTGATTTCGGCGGATTTGAGAAACTGGACGTTCTTCTCATTCTCGATCACATTCCGGATCATCTGCCCGAACGCATCGTCCTCCGCCGGGTTCCCTTGTGCCGGACCGGATGGAGGCGTTATGCCGCCGGAAGGCGCTTGCTCCGAATCATCCCCGGCGGGCGGCTGGTACCATTGCTCATAGCCTTCATCCGGCGCAGAACCGGAGCCGCCGCTGCCGTCGCCGTTTTCCCGGGC